>Ga0265798_10000408_pt1 | contig 75303 bp, 55 predicted proteins | sample P3T30metagenome_FD_192430 | JGI IMG/M metagenome (GOLD analysis project Ga0265798, IMG submission 192430) | Plant litter microbial communities from East Loma Ridge, Irvine, California - P3 T30 | ecosystem: Environmental > Terrestrial > Plant litter > Unclassified | place: USA: California... | reverse complement strand
CCACACTTATCGACTGTTTATTGTTAAAGAACTTGAATTCTGTACTGCCTTGCTGCGTTGTGCGAATCGTTTTGTTCGTCAGCAGCAGAGAAGAGAGATTATGCAGTGTTTCGCTTAACTCGTCAACTCCTGTTTTCTTCAGCGCTTTCGGACTTGCCGAACATTCAAACTTGCCAACTCCATCAACTACTTGATTTCGTTAGCGTTTTACTGCGCTGCAGAAGCAGGACGCGCACTATAGCAAACCGATATGGCTTCCGCAAGCCCCTCCCGCGTGCGATCGAAACCCCACCGGGCAAGCACACATAAAAAAGCCCCGGCACCATGAAGGCATCGGGGCTTCGATCATCGACCGGAATCCGCCGGATCCCGAGCTCATGCTTAGACGTTAAACCGAAAGTTGCTGCCAGGAATAGCAAAAACTCTATATGCGCCAGCCGAACCACTTATCTTGTAGTCACTTCTGTATACACATATTCCCGCGATGCCACTGCAGTGGTACATAGAGTGGAAACGAAATCACTAAGTAGTCTCTCAATTTTTGGTGTCAAAGTCGAATTGGCAATGCAGGAGTTGATCGATGAAACATCTGGAACTGTCCGCGGACGAGCGGCGCACGCTGCGTGAAATGGGCATTTTTCACCCCCATCCGAGGACACGGATGCGCGCCCAAGGGATTTTACGGTTGAGCCAGGGATTGACCCTGCAGCAGACTGCTGACGAGTTCTCAGTGCATTTGAACGGCGTCGAGCAGTGGCGACAGCGTTGGAGCAAATTTGGCCTGGCGGGGCTGTACGAAGGGCGCCATACCGGCCGGCCGAGAAAGTGGACGGCCCAGCAACAACAGACACTCGGCGAGTTGGCGCATTCCGAAGGCGGTTCGGTGCTCGCGCTGCTGCGCCAGATCGAGCAAGGCCACGACCACACGCCTATCAGCGAGAGCACAGCCGTACGGTATCTCAGGGAGATGGATTTTACCTACAAGCGCTATCGGTACAGTTTAAAAAAAACGCAATCAGGAGGCGTTCGAACACGCTGGCCGGGTTATTGGAGGCCTAGCCCGGCTCGATCGTGAGCATCAGTGCGAACTGCTGTATTTCGACGAATCGGGTTTCAGTCCAAATCCTCCGGTGCAGTATGGTTGGACTAGGATCGGCCAGTGAGTTGCAGTGCTCCTATGTGGTTCAACGTTGTAAATCGTCGAGTTTAATGGCTTCCACGGCTTCGCCCATCTCCGCATCCGACAAGAAAGGCGCTTGCGCATACACCAGACCTTGCTCGCCACTTAAGCGTGCGGCGAGGTGTCCACGGCCCAGTAATTGTTCGGCGCCAGGGCGGTCTAGGACGATCTTCGACGTCGCTTCGCTGGCGACTTTCAAAATCAACCGATTTCCTAAGTTGTCGCGCAACTGCATCGGCATCACGTCCTTGTCAGGGCGCTGCGCGCCAAAGAACAAGTGGATGCCGGCTGCGCGCGCCTTCACACCGAGACGCTGGACCGCAGCACTCACCGCGGCCTTATAGGCATCATCCAACATCCAGTCCGCAAACTCATCGTGTACCAAGAACATCATCGGCAAACGTTCGCTTGCCTCGACGCTCGCGTTGTAGGTAGTCAGGTCGCGCACCCGGGCGGCAGCAAACTTCCGATACCGTCCTTCCATCTCGTCCACCAAGCCCGCCAATACCTGGGCTGCGCGCTCTTTTTCGGTCACGACCGGCTCTTGCAAGTGCGGCAGGGAGTCTAGGACTGCATAATCGACGCCCATCTTTGGATCGATCAAAACGATCTTCGCAAGCGCCGATGAATTGGTGGCGGCGATATCGAGCAGCAAGGCCTGGATGAGCACCGATTTGCCGCTACCGGTGGCGCCCGCCACTAGGGAATGCGGTTCGTGTTGGGTCATCCCACCGAAGTCGCCCGTCAGGTTCAAATACAGCACCGAACCATTCAGTTCTTGCAATCCTAGAATCAACGAGCCATTGATGCCAGCGACGTTGCGATTGATTTGGCGCGTATGCCAAACATTCCACAATGACACCGCTTGACGGCGCTCCCCGGCAAGTGTGACGACGATCTCGCCCGGTTTCGGTTGAATCGTGACCAAACGGATCCCATGCGTCGTCAGCAACTGCGTACGACGCGCCTCGATGTCATCCACGCGTAGCTTATCGGAGCCGGCAAAGCGCACCAAACATCCATTTGGGGTCAGTCGGGTTCCCAAGACTTGCGCTTGCAAGCCATAACCGTTGAGCGCGGACTTGAGCTGGCGGGTGGCCTCCTGGGCCCACGCGTTACGTTCTTCGTCATCGGTCGTCGCTGCGGCTTTCGCTGCCACCAAGGCGCTCAGAGCGGGACCATATTTGGAGACGCTGGCACCTATGCTTGACGCTGGCGGCGTGCTGGCATTGGGCAGTGTGGCCAAGGTGGACTCCGAGGTGGTCGTTGGCGCGGGGTGCGGCATTGCCGCGGCTTGCGGCGCAACTGCCGCGCTGTGTTCTGCCGTTACCGGCACGGATCCGCTGGGCGTCGCCTCAGTAGCCACGACCACATCATTGGGCGTTTTTGGCGCGGGGATCAGCTGGCCCACCATCTCGGTCCAGGTCGTGCGCCGGGCGGGCGACCGTATGTCGACTACACTCCACGGTGCATCCGTGGCAAGCGATTGCCGCACCGCGATGGAGTCCCCTTGCGCGACATATGCATCCAACAGCTGTCGCAGTTTTTTCCTGTCGTAGACCTCTTGTGAGGCGGGCGATGTGCCTTTGACGGCCACGACATGCCGCCCAGCACTGATGCCCGCGCCATCGTCTTCCTGCGAATGCACGAACACATGCGAATAACCGCGCATTGAAATCGCGACGTTGCCGTCACGGATTGCCGAGCGCGCACGTTCAAGCAAGCCGGTCAATCCAGGTGGGACCACCGCGTCGAGCAGCAAATCGGCTAAACGCGAGAGCCACAAATCGCGGTCAAGTCGGCCGGGATCACCAAACAGTGCCGCATCCAAGGTCGACAAGGTTGCGCCTAATTGTGCAACCGAAGAGCGTTTTGCGTCGGCTGCGCCTTGCGCAGACACATACTTTGCCTCAACCACGCAGATATGGCATTGGATGCCGTCTTCATCTTCATGAACACATAAGCCCAACAGGTCCGCGAGACGGCTTTCTTGTTGCGCCAGCCAAGACGCATAATCGTCAAGCAGGAAAAATACTTGAAGCTGTGCCTGCGTCCCGCGGCTGATGGCCGCAAATTCTTGGGTCATCAGCCAGCGACTCAACACCAGTCCGATCAATTCACCAGCGGACACGCCGCGCTTAGCGGCACGCATGACGATATCGCCCGACACCAACAACGCGTCGTCGACCAAGCGCCTGGCCACCGTATCGAGTTGCTCGTCGTTCGGCGCGAAGCCGATTTCGACCAGACGACGTTTGACGAGGACCGACAACAAACGCAGTTCACTTGTGGAACTCACGATGACGTTCCGACCATTCGTTTGGTGGCGACGATAACGCACGACCGTCACGCCGTTGGCACGCAGTTGGCGCTTATCGAGCAACTCGTCATAGGTCGCCACCCACTCCGCCAAGCCGTGCGCTTCGTCGAGCATCGAGCGAAGCTTTTCGTCTTGCAGCGAAATGCGCCGTGCCGGGACAAATGACTTGCCCTCGACGTGGTCAATTTGGCGCTCGGCCGCGTGAATCGCGTCAACCCATGCGCGGCCCGACCGCGTTTGTCTCGGACACGTTAGGAACGTAGCGGCTTTCAATTCGTCTTCACCGGAGACGGCGCGATACGACCAGCGTGACGGTGCGTGTTCGAGGTCGTCAGTATGGTCGGTGTAGCCAACGGGGAGCCATTCAACGGTCGCGGTACGCGCAACGACGTCGTGCAAGAAGGCCACGTCGAACGGTTTGAAGCCGTGCGGGCTCTTGGCGGCATTGGCGCCTGGCGGCGACACCGAGACCCGCAGCTTCGACATGAAATTGTCTGAGATCTCGCTTGTGATCGGCACGTCACCGTCGGCGTCGCCTTTCGCTACCAACTCCGAATAGATACCGCGTAGCTTGGCTGGCGTGCGATGACGCACCGCGATATTGCAGTGCATCGCGCGGTCCGCTTGCATGGCTTCGAGCTCACGAATGGCGGCAACCGGCAAGGCCGCCGCATCCGCGTCGTACAACAGCACACTCAGGTTGTTGGCTTCGTGCGGTTGCAGGCTGACGAAGCGTTCGAGCAAATCACGCACCTGTTTGGCGGCCGGACCGGGCAGCACATCGGTCATGCCAGCCGTTTCATCACGTGCGGGCGGTTCAAACAAACTGTAGCCATTGACGGTGGCCGTTTCCGCCACCAAGGTCAAGCCCTTGTCTTGCGTCGCCAAGGCGATCTCAGGGTAGAACGGATGCTCGAGCTCCTCCGTGAAATCACGGAAGAAGATCTTCGAATCGCCAAAGCTCACATTTTGGCCAATGAGCAGGTGTGCGATCAATCCGGCCGTGCGCCGTGTTTTGATGGACAGGGCTTTTAAGCGCTCCGGGTGCCAAGGCGGGATAATCAATGCCTGCGGACTACCGGATAGCCTCACGGTACCAATCGACAGCACGGGCGCTAGGATGTGCAACCGACACACGTCGCCGCGCGCGTGGACCAACAGCGTACGTAGCAATTCGCCATAGGCGTCCGCTTGCGTCAGCATGGACTCGGCATGCAGGCCGTCGTTGAAAAAATCGTTCAGTGCACGCTCGTAATCATGTTCGAACGTGTCCCACGCCTGGCGAATGGCGTCGCGCTGATCAGCGCGATAGCGGCCCTGCTTTGCTTCTTCCTCGATCTGCCCCTTGATCTTCTTGCGCATGTCCACCATACGGCCCGACGGCGGCACCAGGGATCCGGCGTCGCGGCCAAAGACGGCCTCAAGGGTGCTCACGTCCAATAACGAGACACTTTGCGCGGCGCCTTTGCTGCTAACGAGCTTACGCGACACATCAGTACACGCAATGCCACCCTTGGGCAGCAGACGTTGTACATCTTCCCTGAGCGCCAAGCCGATGGCACGCGCGTTGCAGGACCACAGCAATTGGGTCTTTTGCAACGCGAACTCGTCCTGGCCGCGCCGTTCAACCAAGGAGACGTCGAATTTCAGTTGTGTCGCCGCCCGGCTTTCGGAGATGTTGACCTTGTACTTGTCGTTGCGATTCGCGTGCGCAAAATATTCTGGGAAGGAGAACAGAGGGTCGTGTGGATTGTTCCCCTTGCCATCGACTTGCCACTCGACGCGTTCACCAAGACTCTCGCGCACACCACGGTACATCATCGAGAAGAACGCACCCACGTCGTGGTTAAAGTTGGTACGCCAATCCTTGCTCGTACGGCGCACCCGAATACGCAAGAAGCGATCGCCCTGCACGCTGTCCACGCTTTGCGTCAAGCGATGTGTGGCCGTTACCAACCCGTCGAGTAAGTCAGTGCACTCGACGGGCTTACCGAAGATGATCTTTTCCCAGCGCTTACGCAGGTCACTGTTCTCTTCAATAAACTGCCGATGGCGGTCAAAGAATTCCTCGTCCTCTGGCTTTTGCCAATCCGAACGGCGTTCCCTGGCCTTGAGTTCTTCAAGGTACTGTGTCCAACGCTCATCGAGGGCATCAGGATGATCGTCGTCGAAGAACTCGCGGGTGGCAGCCGCGAGGCCCAACTGGCGCTCTTTCGGGCGATCAAAGATCAGGTTGACGCCGTCGACTTCCCATTCCAGTTCAGCCAACGCGGCAGCAGCGTGCTTGTCCCCGGCATCGGCCTGGATAAACGCCCGCACGATAGGACGGGCGTGCTCCGCGATCAATGATTCGTTCGCGTCATACCGCTCTTTCAATTCAGCCGCATCGATCGGCTGTCCGTTTTTACGCGACTTCCCAAGGAGCTCCCTCCGATCGAGGGCGGTCTTGTCGAATTGCTTGCGCCATGGGCTCATGGCGGTACCAAAGGTGCGTTCGTTGGCAAATAACGAGCGATCACGGGGTAGACCAAGAATAGGTAATGCATAGCCGAGCGCCAAGCGAATCGGCAAGCCTTCGACGTGGATCGCACTGGCGACGGCTGCACAATATTCCCCGGCCTGGCGCAACGGCAGATCGAGGTCAGCGACGGCGAACAAGCCCGCCAACGCAGCCCGGAAAATCCGCATGTCGTCGGCGGTCGGCGTAACACCGACGATGCGCGTGGCGGCTTCGGCCCATGCCTCGCTGTGGCTCTTGAATTCGCGCGCGCCCAACGCTGTCAAATACGCAACGGTATCCGCAATGCCTGGCTCATCACCGTTGGCCGTCAACAGAACCGGCTTGTCGGTATCTAAATTGCGCCCATCGCCCGCATTGCCGGTAATCGTCGCCCCATCCGGTAGCTCCTCGCCGTGCACCAAAAAGACTGGCACTTTGACGTCAATCTGTCCCGCCAATATTGGGTCGCTCGTCACCTCGCGCACGACCGACGCGATCTGTGCGGAAGACAGCCGATCAAGGCGGAAACGCGCAGCGGTGTCTTGCGCGCTCTGCTCCATATCGGCAATACGTTTTTTTAGGATGGTGGCACCGACCCGTCCTACGATGCGGTTTGCCTGCATCAGCCAGCCTCATTAGTAAAAGGATTTTCGACAAAGGCGCATGCATCGGACAAGCGACGCAGGAGCCCGAGACTCAACAAGCGCGACTGCAGCTTGGCCGCGTTATCGCTCAAGGCCTCTTGGTCAACCAGATTGTCTTTGACAAAGCGCGCCCCCTCAACCTCGCCAAAAATTAAGCCATAGCGCTTTTTCGCCATTTGTAGGAACTCCGTGAATTCCATCGGTCCCTTGACGAGGGTGACGACGAGTGTCTTGAGGAATCGATCATCGGGCGCATACCGGGTCCGGCGACTCAAGCGCCGCGAGCTCAAGCCGATGGCACGCGACCACGCCGAATGCACTTTGCCCAGGTGTTTCGAATGACGCGACGTGGCATCTTCGATCAGTTCATCGACCAGGCCCTGTGGTGTTTTATTGGCATAACTGCTCTCGAGGGGCGGCCACTGGAACATCCCGCGTAGCACCTCCGCGCATGATTCCGAGGGGCTCGTCAACGCGAGCGCCTGCTGCCATTCGGGCAGCGCAGACACGCCCTGGATCGAGGTGCGCACGGCGCGTGTCGACAGCGTTTGATAGTGCTGCCAGGCGTCGCCCGACAGCGTGCGTATCTTACTGCGGTCCTGCGACACGATTTCGCACAACAGCTCAAGCGGATCGGTGTCGCCAACCACCGCCTTGCCCTGCTCGATGAAATACAGCAGCAAATTTAAACCCGCCGAACGCACGAGATGTTCGATCGCATCTTCGATCGGCATTTGGCACGATAGGATCGTGATCCAGTCTTCGCACATGCGGTCAAAGCGCGCTAGTCGACCTGCTGGTAGATAGCCGGTCTTCTTCGGCGAATTCGCCAATTGTGGCGCGCCTTGAATGGCTTGCGCCAAGCGGTTCAGCTGCGTCGAATGGTCGAATAATCGCGCGTTCAACAGCTGCCCCAATTCGCTTGCACGCTGGGCGCGTGCCAACATCAAATACAGCAGCTCGCCGGTACGGCCGAAAAAATTGCGATCGTTCGTGCCATTGCCGTTGCTATCGACTTTCAGATCTTCGTACAAGGTTGCTTTCCCGTATGGGAAGACAAACTTGGAACTCCAGCGCTTGTTACTGTTGGCTTCAAAGGCGGACGAGCGTAATACGTCGACGGCACGCGCAAAATCGTCGAAGCAATCGAAGACGTCGCGCAGATGGTCGAGGTCATGTTCCCCGAGGCCGACCGCGCCGTCCAAAAATAGTCTGGTCCACTCCGACCATTTATCGTCGTCGGCCACACGGCGACGGGCAACGGTATCGATGTGCGGGTTATTGAACAAGATATGGCGCAAGTGGAGTTGGCGCTGCGGGGTGTACTCCGCATAGCCATCGGCGCCCACCTGAAATGGCTGGGCGACATTCGACGCGTACACCGTTAAAAACTCGAGGAAGGTCAGATGCGGTAGTTGGGCATCGTGTAATCGGTGCCCCCAGATATGCTCATCAACCGCAAAACTGATGTTGTCTTGAATACGTGGCCTGATCATGTCGGCACCCTTACCGTGATACGCTCAAGTGAGCCGTTGCCGTTGCGATCATTGATCTCGATGAACGATAGGTCGAGTTCACCGTCGTCACTACTGCCATGCTCAGCAGCCAGCTCACGACGTTCGGCTTCGGATTGCCGCAGCAAGCGCGCCTTGAACGCTTGCACATCCTCTAAGCACTCATTCGAGAAACTACCCGGCAGGGCGCCTTCGGCAACGTGACACAGGAACTCGAACCGGATCGGAGTGAGATCGAAAGCCACCTTGGCTTGATCAGCCCCGAGCGCGACCTCGACACTCGGTATGCCGGTCGTCTCGTTCCGCCGGAATGCAAGCCCGGTCCCGCCGGCGCCCCTGCGTACTGCAATTTCGGTCTGGCATAACACACTGGTGCGTGACCGCGTCGAGGCACCGGCCTCGGCCACGAACACTTTGTCGACGTTCTCCAACAGCAACCCGGTAAAGACGCGATTCAAGCCCTTGATCACCATGGCCTTGGCACGCTCGGACACCGTATTTTTAAGGCCATCGAACGAGGTCAACAGGGACAAGTAAGCGCCAGCATGACGGAACGCCGTCAGTTCCCAGAACGAGTACGGCGTCGCTGCGACATCGGGCAAAGTGAAAAACAAGCGCCGCCGTTGATCCGCCAAGCGTTTTAGGAATTCGTTGGCGTTGTCGTCGCCGTGGTCGCGCTCATCCCCTTCGAGATAGGCGCGCTGCGCCGTGATAAACGTGTCCGAAGCGCCAAATAAAGGGTCGTTGGCGACGAGGTCGTTGAAATCGGTTTTCAGACGCGTGTCATCCGACCCATACACGAGTAGACCGTCCACGCCGTTTCCGGTCTCGGCGCCGACGCCAAACAGGGCGAGCGTGCGACTGACGGGCTGCGCCGCGGCGCGTTTCGGCTTGAGGTTCGCGAAGAAGGTGTTACGGTAAAGACTCGCCTGATCCACCGTGCCTTCGGACTGGATCTTCGGCACGTCGGCGCAAGTCATCAAGCCTTCTTTCGCATCAGGATGGCCAAGCACGACATTCGTTACCAAGGTCAGCATGTCGCGCACTGGCAGATGGGTGCCATTCAAACGCGACAGCTCCACCAAGTCACCCAGCCGCCTTGCAAACGAACGCTCGTCGTGCTGGCCGAGAATGCGCGTACGGTTTTCGTAAATCGGACACACTTGGCTTGCTGTGTTGAATGCGCAATCATTGCAGCGCGACCATTCGGGATGCTTCGCGACCGCATTGAGAACGTCATCGAGCGACCCACGGTTCGACGCTTTACTCAGATCAACGACCTTCAGCCTGGGGTGGCACGCGTCAGGATCGAGAAACGCGCGCTGCACGGATTCGCGCAATGGGCTAATCGGTCCGCCATGTTCACGCGCACGCAAGTGCTCCAAAATCTTGCCATGGTTCGTCGCGATCACATACGAGATGCGATCGTCGCCATCGACCGATGCTTGCAGACCACCACAGATATGCTGACTGTCAGGGCTGCCGAGTGTCACGGCGCTCAAGTCTTTAACGAAAACGATCGTGCGCTCCCCAACTTGCAGCGTCTTGATATTGCCGGACGAGTTCCATTCGGCTTCTGCACCGCCTAGCCGTTCCCACAGACTGCGGCAATGGTAGGTTTTACCGTCACCGGCCGTACCGGCAACGAGCAACGAACCTTGGCCCGTCTGCAGCGCTGCGAACATGTCGTCGAGACGCGGCGTCGGTAAGGTGATTGGCTGCACACTTGCACGCTTCAGCGCTTTATTCACGTGTTCGTCGAAGAGATTGCCATTGGTCGGCAGTGGTCCGTAGTTTCTTAAAAATCGGACCCAGGTGGAAGCTGGAGGGCTGATCGGTTCAGTCTTCTCGGACATGGTCGAGCTTTCGAAGAGATTCACTATTTATTAGCGAAATGATTTCGCCATCTTAACCTTTCTTGGAATCAGGAAAAAGCCGTTATTGTCAAAAATAAACTGCGATGTGTGGAATGTTGCTGTGCTGTCACGCACTGAAGTGGATAAACTAAGGGCACTCTGCCAAAAGTACAGCTTGGAAACTCATGTGTCCCAAGTGGGCCCGCTGCATCGATGACTCAACAACTACCGATCTGTCTCCGATGGCGGCCTCAGAACTGCTCGGACGTGCGTTGGTTGTGCCGCAGTACCAAAGCATTTCTGGATCTCGACGACGATGTCCAGGTGAGTCTTGAACGGCTCATCGGCAACGCGTCTTGCCGGGACGCGCGCGCGTTAGCGGTCGCCGATCCGAGCTTGATCCGGGATTGCGGCCCACGCCTCATGCGCGAGCAGGAAGGCACGATTGACTGGCTCTCGAAATACAGGGTATCTATAAGCACGTCGAGCTCTACAGCTATGCTCGGTACCGCGAGCTATTGCGCCGTTTGCCCAGCTTCTTCGCCAGTCTGTACCAAGATGGTTATGATGGACGGACGGGCGTCGGTTGAGGGATTAAGTGAAATCAAGAGACCGGCCTCTGTGTCTTAATCGTGCGATTTTCGCAGCACCCGGGGCACCCGCCGGCCAGAGAGGTTCGGTAGCATGGCTATGAGCTGTCGCGCAGGCGTTTGCGAATAGCTGACGTGAATAGGCTGGTCTTTGCCATAGAAATACACGCGGTCTACAAGCGTGTTTTCAAACACCCAGTTCGCGACTTCTTCCATATCTTCGTCCTCGACCAGAAAGTCGCAGGCGGCACCGAGCCGTTCGCAAACCGGTTTGCCATTTCTCTTCCGTTCGTGCCCCGCGTGCTGATCGAGCTCGGGCGCGATCCGCCCGCTAATTTCCTTTGCCAGTTCCTGAGAACAGAAGCCATAGGTAAGCTTGACCATGCCGAAGTAGTCGATCACCGGATCCAGCACGCGTGTTGCCAGCTCGTACAGGGCGGTGTACGTGTCCGCTTCGCGCGGGCGGTTCGCCAGGCCCAGCCGTGCTTGGGTCTCGCCGCACTCGATCAGGTCGCGATAGGTCAGATGCGTGCCGCACCGATCGTCGATAGCGGGGGCGCGCGTACAACGCCGCAGCGCGAAACCACCAACCTCCCAGCGAGCGCGAGTGAGCGTCAAATAAAACTCGGCCTCCGAAGGACCATACCCGGACAAGTCATGCAGACCGAGCTGGTCAAGGGCGTCCTCGAACGCCAGTTGCTCCGCAAGATGTGGGAACTCTTCATTGATGAAGCGCGACTTGTGAAACAGCAGCGTGGGTGGATAGTCGACGCCGTAATTAAACACGTCGAGATCCTGGTCGCGCAGGTTCACCTTCACTCGCTGCTGTAGGCGCGGCAATGGCTGGGCCGCGAAATCCTCGAATTTCAGCAGCGTAACCTTGCCAGATTGGATGTGAATTTTGACCAGGTCGAATTCCGAAACATCCCCACACAACAGGGTTGCGCAGGCGACGTAGACACGCAGCAGGGTTGGCAAGCGCTCCAGCAAACTAATGTGTAATTGCAGCGAGTGCCCTTGCGTTAGCCACCCGTAACCCTTAGCCGCCGCCTCTTGGCACGCGGCGTCGATGCGCGCGCGATTGCCAACGTCGAATAGCACCGCCCGGGCATGCGCTTGCCAAGTCGTGTAGTCGCCAAAGAAGTGGCGCACGTCGGCGCGCAAACCAGGCTCGAGCTCATGGTAGGCAGCGCGCTGTTCGAATTGCTGCTGCGCGCCAAACACCAAAAGGTCGGAGATACGGGCGACGCGTGAGGCGTCAAGTTCGCTTGTCGGAAACCGGTCGAGGGTGATGCGCGTGGTCTTGGCCCAAGAGCTGATCGATTGTTCGAGCCGAGCGCGCAACGCCTCATCGACCTCATGCTTGTCGGCAGGCCTGCCGAGCTCAAGAAAGCGCTGCCACAGTCGTCCGAAGTCTTCCTGATGGGCCTCGAACAGCAGCGTGGTCCGGTCAACCGTCGGACGCGGCCCTTTTGGCTCGCGCGGGATCCGCGCTGGCTTAGAGGGCTGGGCTTGGCGCGCATAAGACCATCCCTGGGCAGTCGCTTGGCGCTGTCGCCCGTAGCGCGCCGTCAGGAATCTCTGCTCGAGCTCCTTGTCCCGGAACACGAAAAACACCCCGGGTACGACCGCGATAGCATTTTCATCCAGCGTGTGCTCGATGAAGTCGCGTAGCTGTGCTTGCGAATAGTATTTCTGAAAGGTGTTACGCGAGGACAGATAGCCGTCCCGATAGGGTCGGCCGTCGACCGGACACTGGCTCGTTAGCATCGCCGCGACGGAGAGAACTCCTTGCGTCAGGGCGTAGGCGCCGCGCAAGGCCGCTACGCGCTCCTCGATATCTTCGATCACGTTGATAACGAAGCCGAGATTAACTGTGCGGGCCGGGGACTTCGGCGCATTACTCGCATAATGGGGATCCCAGCCAGCCGCGGCCACGCCGTTCGCTGCGAGGTTGCGAACGTCGTCGCCCTTGCCACAGCCGTAGTCGAAAAATCTCGTATCGAAATCGATCAGCCCATGGCGCAGTAAAGCCTGCACTGGCGCCGAGTAATTCGAGCGCGACAGCGCCGTCAGGTGACGGCGCACACCACCGCCTTCGATTAACACGGATGGCGTATCGGGAGGGGCAATGGCGTTAGCGAGGGGGCGCAGCTGCCCGTCGATCAGTACGTAACCGCGCTCTTGAATCAACGCATGCCATTGCTCTCGAAAGCCAATGCGATTGGTTTCGGCAAAGAGCCCCAGTGCTTCCGCCGTCTGCGTCATCGTTCGGTATTCCTCGATTCGCACGTGTGAGGCCGGCAGCAACAATTCCTTGCGGTGCAAGATAGGCGGATTGCGCGATTCTTCATAGGTACGAAATACCACCGAACCGCGCTCGAGCGAGACGCGCCAGCTCCTGCCCAGCGCAGGGAACGGGTCGTCGAAGAAGTCACGATAGTCCAGCAGAGACAGTTCGTCGCCGCGCGGGTTGAGTTTGACGACGTTAAAGTCTTGGTCTGGGCAAACACGCGCCAACTCGACCGCTTGCGCGGTGGCTTGGCGCCACGCTTCCGGCAGTCGCGGTAAGGCGGTCGTGTGCAGGTACAAGTAGCCGCCGACGAACTTGCCGACGTCAAGACCGCTTAACTGCTCTTTGCTCATGTCGATGGCTCAGGTTCAGGCCGCCTCACCGGCCGGTTGTCGATGCGCATGTCAAAGCGACGGATTGCGACCGGGGGCCAGGTCACCGGCTGAGTATATGACAACGCTCCCCCGATGAGTAGACCGAGGAATAAAAGCGTGGCGTTTGAGGGGGCAGATGGGGGACAGGCGCGGGCACGACGGATCATACAAAAAGGGCTCCCCCCTTTTTGTCGGGCTAAAGCGGCCCATTCCCTATGTTCACTTATGGCAGATGTTGCACGATCCGCCACCTTCGTCTTCCCCGTACAGGTCGTCGATATCGATTGGCTCGTCCCACTGGCGCAAGGGATTAACGGGGCGACGCGCCGTTTCGCGTTCGAGGCGAACCTCGTAGTCCTTCTTGATTTGGATGACGCGTTCGGGCTTTTCGAGCTCGGTCAGCGGCTCGCCCTGTGTCCACGTAAACGGCGAGCCACTGTCCAAGGCGGTCTTTTCATAGCTTTTCGCCTCCTCGTACGCCTCGGGGTGCCGCTCACGCAGGCGCACCCACTCGATCTTCTGTTGGAAGAAGCAGAACGTGCAACCGGAGCGGCTACGCCAGTCGTAATACTTGGGCATGCCCACGCCGGACGACTCGAGGATCTCGATGACCCCCACTTTGTCGATCCCGGCCTCGCGGAACGGCAGCACGATTTTCAAGTTAGCCTGCGACGAGGAGTATCCTTGACGGTACTCCTCGTCGCCGCGGATCGCGACGTACGAGAACACCTTATCACCGGCAGCGAGCATGGGCCGCACGTACTGCTCGAACGGCGCGAGTTTAAGTTGGCGCGTGCACCAGCGAGTCTGGGCGGAAGGCAGGAAGTTGCCATACTCGCGTAGCCAGAAATCGAAGTCACGACGCGGATTCAGCCTGAGAATGGGTTTGCCGAGAAAACCCTCCAAGCGTCCCAGAAACTCGTACACCTCCGGCAACTCCTTGCCGGTATCAGTGAAAAAGTATTCGAAGTCCACTTCCGGCATGGTTTGGCGCACATACACAGCCAGCGCCGCGCTGTCACGGCCGCCTGACAAACCCAACACGTGTCTTTCAGCCATTCTTCACTTCCTTTTCGTAGAGGGTCGAACTGGCCTTGGCCAGGGCGGCGAACAGCAGGTCGCCTTTCAGGCCCAGGCTCTCGAGGCGGCTCAGCACGTCGCGCGCAGCGGCGTCGACCGCTTGCTTGTCCCGACTGGCTAGCTCAAAGGTTTTGGTGATGACCTCGGATGTGCCGCCAGCGCCGACCACGACGGCAATGGCCTCACGACCGAGTCCTCTGCCGTGCACGTTGACCAAGGCCTCGGCCTTACGGAATGCGAGCGACAGATCCGACACCGCCAGCAGCGCCCCGTCGATGTCGAGGTCGGTCCAGTCACGGGGCGGCTTGTTGGCTGCCAGACTAAGGATGCCTTCGATCGCCCCGAGCGAGCCGTCGCGCTTGACCAAGCGCGCGGCGAAGCCTTGCAGACGCAGGTCGGCGCCGAATTTCGAAATTGGCTCGGCGCGCGCACGCAGTTCAGCGTCCCCACCCTCGCCTGCGTCGAGTGAATCGGCCATTTTTTGGTCGACCGTGCGCAGCATGAGCGGGTACGCATCGAGCAGCTCTTTGAGCAAAGGTTGCAGTAGTGCGCCTACTTCCCGCATCGGCACTGCCAACGTCGCCGGCAAATCGATCATCAACAGTCGGTTCGGGTCGTTGGCACGCAGCAGGATGTCGCGCACCGCACGCGCCTGTTTAGAGACGCGCTGCGTGCGTTTGGCCCACGACGGCAGCGAGAACGCCAACTTCACCAGGCTACGCGACACCTCGAGCGGGGAACCACCTGTCGGCGCGAACCCACATTCGCGCAAGGCGTGCGCGATCGCTTCGAGCGCGGCGGCGTGGTCACTGTCCTTGTCGACCCAACGCAGGGTGAAACGCCGCGGATCTTGCAGGAGCTCGTCAGCATCGACATCGGTCAGCTTCGGCTCAAACATGCCGTCGCGGTACACGGCGACGTGTTCGGCGTGGGACAAGGCGAAGGCAAGCAGAAACACGGGCATCAATCCGGACTTCACGCCGAACGGCGGCTGAGCCCAGAGGTTGTACAGCTCGGCGGCGCCGAGGCCCTTGCCGGCAGCGTCGAGGACTGCTTGTTCGGTCGCCTTCCATACACTATGCAAGCCCGGCTTGAGGTCCGCCATGGGTGCCTTAAAGCCCCACGCGTTGTCGCCGATGGCGCCATGCAGTCCCGTTTCGGCCAGCACGGTCTCGTACAAGCCACGTTCGGCTGGGAAGCCCTCCATGCCGAGGCACTGCCGCTCGCCGTTGTTGACCATCCGGTGCATCAAGTCGCGCCGTGCCTTGACGCTGTTGGTCGAGAGCACGTCGCGGTTGATCAACTCGCTCCAGACGCTCGGGCTCGCGTGGAAGCGCGCGTCCGCCATATCCGAGGCGATGGCCGACAGGCGTTGTGCCTTGCCGACGCCATCCTCGAATACCCAGCGCGCCTTGGCCACCGCTTCACGCAGCGATTCCTCGAGCGCGCCCTTCACCGCTAACAGGCGCGCCGCGACCTCGCGCCGCGCGACCGAATCGCCCTCAAGTTCGGGACTGGTGTCCTGCACGATGCGTAACGAGACCAATTCAGAACCGAGGTCAGCGATCAGCGGATAGTTCGGGGGAACACCGAATACCAGCGCGCGCGTGGGATCCGGGCGCAACGTCGCCAATTTGTTAAGCACGTCGCGGTCAACAGCTTGGCGGTCGGGCAACACCAGCGCAAAGCGTCCAAACTCGCCGCCCTCGGCCTTGTAGGCGTCGGTTAAGCGTTCGGCCTCTTGCAAGGTGTGCAGCGACACGCCCATCCAGCGAAAGGTTCCGGTCTCGTGATAGTGGCGCTTGGCCACGATCGGGGTGAGGTTGGCCATGCTCGTGAGGGTCGTGGTGTCCACACCGACGAAGGTTGCGCGTGCCTGGCTCACGGCATGGTCGATGTCGAAGTCGCTGCCCTCAAACACGGTCCACGACGGGATGTGTTTGCGGTACACGGCAACGCGCCAATGACTCAGTTTTTCCAGCGCCGTCGTGAGCTTGTGCTCGGACACAGTCGGCAGTGCCGTGCGCAGCACCTCGTCGGAGGCCATCAAGCCCGAGGTGCCACGGAAGATGTCGATCAAGGCGAGCACTTTCGCTAGCGCCAGTTCGACCTCGTCGGCACCTTTGGACTCGGCGCGCTCGACGGCTTCTACGGCCTGTGCCCAGCGGTGCCCATCCGGCGAAGCCAGGATCGCCTGTTCGAGGTTGGCGCGTAGATAGTCCCAATAGCGGTCCGGACCGTAGACACTGCTGCCATCCCAGCTTTGCAGGAAATCCTGGAAGCCATGCGGCTCGAGCGAGGATAGGAAGCCGAACACGCTGCGTTCGTTTTGTCCGAACTGGCGACGCGACGCCGGTCCAAGTAGCGACGCTGTTACCGGATGCAAGGGCCAGCATTTATCCAGCAACCCTGCCATGCTTTCGCCAACGCTCGGACGGCGGCTCGCGATCGCGGCCGCGATGACGCGCGCGGTCGGCGCGCTCTGTGGGTGCTTAACCCGGCATTCGATCGCGTTGCCGATCAGTTGTACGACTTCGTCGCCGGTGGCGACAAATGAGATATCGCCGTAGCGGCCCTGAATCTTTGCCCACTCTTCTCTTGCCTCGATGCCGAGGCGCGACGCGTACTGGCGGAACGACTGATGCAACAGACCGACGACGACCAGTCGACCTTTGGACCGCCCTGCCTTCTCCGCCAGATCCTGGAAAAAGTGGATGTCCTCACCACCGGCAGCGGCGGCCTCAAGGAATTTACCCATCTCGTCGACGAGCAACAGTACGCCGTCGAAACGCCCGCCTTCAGCCAGCGCGATGAGATCGTTGACGACTTGACTCGGCGCGTGCGGCGCGGCCGACTCGAAGTTGGCATTCAAGACCTTGGCGGTCTCGGCGGCAACGCTGGCCCGCTTGCCCACGACGGGTAGCACCAGCCAGCCTTTCGACGAGACGCGAAACACGTCCTGGAAACTTGGCACGCGGTCGCCAAGGATGGCGCGCGCGCGTAAGCGCACGGCGGCATTTGCCGACAAGGCGGACGCCAACACTACTGCCAGCGAGGATTTGCCGCCGCCGTAGGGTCCGGTCCAAGTGAAGGCGCGATCGGACGTCTCATTGATTTGTCGGCTCATGATCGCCAGTGCTTCACGCGCAGTGTCGGTCAGCACATAGCCGTCGAGTGCTTCCGGGCGGCCGACGTCAGCGTCGATCCGGACCGAACGGCGATAGTGGCGCGCAATCTGCACGGCTTGGGTCAAAGGCATCTCGGCAGCTTTATTCATACCACTTCTCCATCATGGCGCGCTTAAAATTGCTGACGTCGAAGTCACCACGATAGATTTGGCGCAGTCCTGAGGTATCGGACCATTTCAACCGACCGTCCGTCAAACTCGAGAGCGAGAATAAGCGCTCCGCAGTCGACTCTTCGTCGAGCTTAAACACCCGCCCCGGCGATCCGGCGCCGTAGGCAATCGACTCAAACGTCAACGAGGTTTCGCCGGCATGATGGGTATCCCAAAAATCGACCAGCGCCCAGGCGAAGAAGGCGTCACACAGCGACGACTTCGGCCCGCGGCGGAACGAGTACACGCCCTTACGTTCCTCTTGTATAAGGCCGAGCTCGGCCAGCATAGGCTCGGCTGCTTCCTCCACTGAGCTCGATACGGAACGCGGAGCGTAGCCGCGCAGGCAAGTCTCCAAATCGCGCGCCAAGGTCGCTTGCGACAGTTTTTTGCCTGCTGAAATCGATTGCGCGAATTTTGCTAGGGTCGGCATCACCTCGTCGCGCGTAAAAGTTTGCGCGTTCAGGACGTTGAATAGCCAGAACCACGTGGTCGAGCGGCGCCCGCGTCCGGCGAGACACCAATGAGCGTACCACGCGGTCGTCGGGTGCTCCGAATACGGATCGTGCCCATAATCGGCGAAAATTTCTTTCGCGATCTCGCTGATCACAAAGTGACGTTTCGACGTGTCTTCACGCATCACTTCGCAGGCGAGCGCCCAATGCTTGATCGACGACACCATATTGCGTCCGACGCCAAAGGTCGCGATCGCATTGTCATCAGAAAAAGTTTCTTTAGAAACAATCCAATGCTTGTCGGCGCTGTTGACGGCCTTTTTCAGCCACAATTGTCGTAGGGGGAAGGTCTCGTGCCCGGAGAAATGGGCATCGATGTTCAGTTCTTGGTTAGCCATATTCCGTTCGGATGGTCCTGGAGACATCGTCCAGCAGCAGATCGTACGGACTGGTAAACGACGCCAGTTCGCATGGTACCGATTGTACCTCTTCCATGAACAGCTGTGTTTATTTACAGGAAAGTTTAATAACGCTCTACAATTTTGCACAGACTCAGTTTACACAGCAACCTCGTGCGAAACTGAGGGAGCGCCGTGATAGAACGATGTTGCAATTTTTCAACAATCATGCTGATGTCCTCTGAGATTCGGATTGCATAAGTGGGACGCTTGTCGATCGAGGCACTGCATCCCGACGAGTTCACTGCGCTCGACACGGTAGGCGCCCGCTTAAATGTACGCGACTGGACGCAGTCCGTGAATGCGCTAACTCGACCGAGAGACATCTTGCTTTGACGGACTGTAGGGATGGCTCAGCGCATGGGTTGTTGCTCTCATAGCAAGCAAGAAATTTTGTTAGGCGTTTAGGTCCGCTAAATCTGTAATAACTGACCAATTTGACGCGCTGTAACGGATCAAACCCGCTCGATCTCAGCTCGGCGCATAAACAACATGTCGAGGGTACCCATCACATATTCAGTCTAGCTCGCTGGCTTGATCCTGCTGCCGGTCCTGCTGCGCTTCTTCTAGCGAGTACGCAGCATCTTCTCCGACAGGTCATCCGCGCGGCCCTATGTCGATAGCTTTCCAAGCATCAAGCTTATTTGCCCAATCCTGCATCATAGTTCGCCTCTCCTCTAGGTAGGTCGCGTGGTTGTAGGTGCGACGCACACTGTTTGGTTCAGCATGTGCCAGTTGAGCTTCAATGGCATCGGGTCGATACCCCATCTCGTTCAGCCGGGTGCTACCTGTCGTGCGAGTGCCATGCGGGCTGTACTTTGTCGCCCATCCGAGCTTTTTTAGTGCCTGTCGTAAGGCGGCATCGGCCATTGGTCGCTGTCTATCATCCCGATTCGGGAAAACAAACTTTGTATGCCCTGTAATCGGCTGCATTGCCTTCAGGAGGTCAACGGCTTGCGTCGGTAACGGTACGATGTGTTCACGCCTAGCCTTCATCCGTCGAGCTGGAATTTTCCAGAGGCCATTTTCTAGATCAAACTCGCTCCACTCAGCCTGAACTGATTCGTTGGGACGGCTCAGCGTCAGCCACATCAACTGAAACGCCTTGATCGTTTGGAAATTGCCTCCGTGCCCGTCAAAGTCAGCGAGCAGCTTGCTAACCTCCTCGACGCTGAGCGCTCGCTTGTGTTGCGTCTTGTTCGGGGGCAGTGCTTTGCGCACGGGCCAAACAGGGTCAGTGTCCGCACGCAACGTAGCAACTGCGTGCTCAAATACACCAGACATGCTCCGCTTTGCCTCAGCAGCGACGGTAGGCGCTCCACGCTTCACGGTTTTGGTAAGGATGTCGAGCACGTGAGCCGAAGTGATCTGGCGGACAGGAAGCTTGCCGATGTAGGGAAACACAACGCGCTCCAGCATGTCCAACGGACGCTTCTTTGTGACCTCTTCCCAGTCCTTCATTGCCAACCATTCCTCGGCGATGGCCTTGAATGTATTGGCAGCATCCTGCTCTCGTTTGATGCGCTCGATCTGGCGGTTCTGGACGGGATTAATGCCTTCCCTGACCAGCTTGCGCGCAACGTCACACTTCTCGCGTGCTTCGCCGAGAGTCACGCTAGGTAATCGCCCAACGCGTACCAGGAGGCTTTATCGTTGAGCTTAAACCTATAACGCTATGCCTTGATACCGTTCGGCTTGATCTCCAGGTACAGCCCCTTATAGTCATTGAGGCGATAGATACCTTCTTTGGGCTTTGCAGCGCGGCACTGAGCATCGGTGAGCATGTGAGTGAGGTCGTTGTGGGAACACGCTCATCATATACACCAACCTTGTTGACCTGCAAGTTTCATATACACCGCCATATGCACTTGCGCAGCACATGCGCAAGTTGTTAGATGCAACAACCAGAAACAAGAAAGCCCCGATCTACGGGGCTCTCTTGAGGATTTCAGGTGGTTTTTGCAAACTCCTGAAACCGCCTGAAATGGCTTGCTCGAATCAGACGTTGAACAGGAAGTTCAGCACATCCCCATCCTTGACCACGTATTCCTTGCCCTCGGCGCGCATCTTGCCCGCTTCCTTCGCACCAGCCTCACCCTTGTAAGCGATGTAGTCATCGTAAGAAATCGTCTGCGCGCGAATGAAGCCACGCTCGAAGTCAGTGTGAATCACACCAGCCGCCTGCGGCGCCGTGTCACCAACATGAATGGTCCACGCCCGCACTTCCTTCACACCCGCGGTGAAGTAAGTCTGCAAACCCAGCAGCTTGTAGGCAGCGCGAATCAGACGATCCAGACCCGGCTCTTCCATGCCCATGTCCGACAGGAAGGCTGCTTTGTCGGCATCGTCCAGGTCGGCAATCTCCGCTTCGATCGCCGCCGAAATCGCCACGATCGGCGCATTCTGCGACTTCGCGTACTCGGTCAACTGGTCCAGCAGCGGGTTGTTGGTGAAACCGGTGTCCGAAACGTTGGCCACGAACATGGCCGGTTTCGCCGTGATCAGGCACAGCGTCTTGATCATCGCCATTTCGTCGGCGTCGAGGCCGGCGGTGCGCACCGGCTTGCCCTGGTCCAGGTGCGGCATCAGGCGTTCGCAGATGGCGACCAGCTTGGCGGCATCCTTGTCGCCCGAGCGGGCTTTCTTGTTTTCGCGGTGGATCGCTTTTTCGACGGCACCCATGTCGGCCAGCGCCAGTTCGGTCTGGATGACTTCGATGTCGTCAAGCGGGCTGACCTTGCCGGCAACGTGGATCACGTTGTCGTCTTCGAAGCAGCGCACCACGTTGACGATGGCGTCGGTTTCGCGGATGTGCGACAGGAACTGGTTGCCCAGGCCCTCGCCTTTCGACGCACCGGCCACCAGGCCGGCGATGTCGACGAATTCGACGATGGCGTTGACCATGCGTTCCGGCTTGACGATGTCAGCCAGCGCCTGCATGCGCGGATCCGGCACCTCGACCACGCCGACGTTCGGCTCGATGGTGCAGAACGGGTAGTTTTCAGCCGGGATGCCGGCCTTGGTCAGGGCGTTGAACAGGGTGGACTTGCCGACGTTGGGCAGGCCGACGATGCCGCATTTGAGACTCATGGGAAGCTTTCTGGGGTCGAATGACGAAACCCCGTATTGTAACTCCGATGGACGGCAAAGACCGCAATATGGGCGATGGATGCCGTTTTTCCGGGCATGCCGGGACGGCGGCCGGCATGTTTATGTCGCTTATTGATGTCATTCAGAGAGGATGAATGCGCGCCAGGCCTGGCTGCGCCACAAACGCCGCGAATGCATCGCGCAGTTGTTCGGCCTCGTCCATCGCGCGCGACCAGGCACGGATGCGCGCGTCATGGTCGAGTCCGTAAAACTTGAAGTCGCTGCGGTCCGGCAGTTTTCCGCGCGGCAGCTTCTTCAGGAATTCACTCGAAGGCGCCACGATCAGCACATTGTCCAGCCAGCCGCGGTTCGGCCCGCGTGCGGCGCGGCGCCACGGCATGCTTTTGTCGAGCCAGCCCGGCACGATGTGTTCATTAAAGTGCGGATACAGCACCAGCGTGCCGGGATCCTGCTGCCGGGCGCGCGCATACGGCAGCGCCAGGTTGTAGTCGATCAGGCCGCCGTCCCAGTAATGGCCGGGCGGCGCGCCGGGAATGTCGCGCACCGGCTGCATCAGGAGCGGCAGCGTGCCCGACGCCAGCAGGCCGGACGCCAGGTTGGCCTGCGTCAGCGCCGTGAAATGGGTGGCGAAGCTGTCGAAACGCTCGCGCAACCAGGGCGCCGTCGCACGGCGGTCGCCGATCACCACGCGGTCCATCCAATGCGCCAGCCGTTCGCGCGCAATGACGTTGTGCAGCGCCGCGGTCATGAAGCCGCGCATTTCCGCCCGTTTATGGCCAGGCGCTTCCAGGGCGCGCCTGCCGCGCACCGTCAGCAGGTGCAGGCGGTGCTGCGGGTGGTTCACGATGTCGTCTTCGTGGCCGCGCACGAATTCTGTCAACAAGCCCTGCACCACATCGTCGATCTGGCGCTGGCTCGGCTTGGTGCTGGTGTAGCGCTGGCCGCTGTACAGTTCGCCCAGGCGCTGGAATGCCTTGACCGGATCGCGCTGGCAGGCGGCGGCCATGCGCCAGGCGCCGATCGACGAGCCGATCAGGATGCGTTCGCGCGGCGCCTGCGGCAGCCAGTCGCCGAACAGCCATTGGTCGAGCGCGCGGAAGATCAGGCCCTTGGGGCCGCCCGCCGCGGCCGGCACGACGGCGATGTCTGCGGCGCGCAAGCCGTGTTCCCGGATCCGGGCCAGTGCCAGCGGGCCGGCATGGAAAGTCAGTGCGGTCATCGCGAAATTATCGCAGGAAGAGCGCGCTTGCGTTGGCGCAAGGGTCAAAGCCGGCCCCTCCGTAACATGGTCCGGTCGCTGTCCAGTCAACGCGTCCGGAGCCTTGCATGCCTTTTAGATATTGTGCTGCATCACTGTTCATGGCGAGGCGCCGCAGGGACCGCTCATTCTTGCTGTGCCTGTCGCTGATGTTGGCGCCGATGCTGACCCTGATGCTACCGCTGCCAATGGCGGCCGGCCCGGCCCTGGCGCGCGACACCGGCACCGATCCGGCAATCGTGATCGACCGCACTATCCAGCACTACGTGGTGGAACCGTCCGGCGCCTGGCAGCTCACCGTGGACAGCGCCAAGACCATCGTCGAGCAGCGCGCCGTGCAGGACCACGGCCAGTACTACATCAGCTACAACAAGACACTCGACGACGTCGTGTCGATCGCCGCCTATACCCGCAAGCCGGATGGACGGCGGGTGCCGGTCCAGCCGGAGCAGATCAAGGATCAGCAGGAAACCGCCTCCACCGATGCGCCGATGTTCCAGGACACGCGCCTGAAAATCATCGTGTTCCCCGAGGTGGCCGTGGGCGACCAGCTGGTCCTGAACTACGTCGTGCGGCGCTCGACGCCCCTGTTCCCCGGCCATTTCGAAGATCTGTCGACATCGCCGTTCTATCTGAATAAACACTTCATGCTGGTCTACGACATGCCGGCCTCGATGCCCTTGTACGCGGACGCGGTCGGCTTCGCTCCGGTGCCGCTGCTGGCGCAGGATGCAGTGCCGGCGGGGTACAGGCGCTACCAGTGGCGCTACGTGGGTGGAGACAACGAGCGCATCGAGGCCGATTCGGTCAGCTATTTCGACTACGGCAAGCGCCTTGCCGTATCGACCTTCCCGGACTATGCCGCCTTCGCGCGCGCTTTTCAGAACGGCGGTGCCGGCAGGAGCGGCCCCTCGCCCGCCATCGCCGCGCTGGCGCGCCAGCTCACCGCCGGCCTGCCGGATGCGCGTTCGCGCGCGCTGGCGCTGTCCGACTGGGTGCGGCGCAACGTCCGCTACGTCGGCGTCTACATCGGTCCCGGCGGCGTGGTGCCGCACCCGGCCGCCACCGTGCTCGACAACCGCTATGGCGACTGCAAGGACCACGCCGGGCTGCTGGAAGCGATGCTGGCCGCGGTCGGCATCGACAGCACCGGCGCACTGGTCAACAGCGGCAACGCCTACCAGTTGCCGGACGCGCCCACGCTGGGCATCCTCAACCACATGATCACCTATGTGCCCAGCCTGGATTTGTACCTCGACCCGACCGCCGATGCGATGAGCGCCGGCTACCTGCCCGCCGGCATCCTCGGCAAGCCGGCCCTGCTCTTGAAAACCGGCGACTTTGCGATGACGCCGGTCCTGCAGCCGCAGCGCAGCCGCACCGCCACGCATGTCGACATCCGGCGCGACGGCCGCGGCAGCTTCAAGGTGAGCCGCACCGCCGCCGGCGCCATGGCCGAACCCTACCGCAAGACCGTGCGCGAGACGCAACCGGCCGAGCGCGCGCAATTCGTGCAGCGCATGCTGCAGGGCCTGGGCCAGAAGGGACAGGGCGTGTTCGACGCCGGCACGATCGACGGCAATGGCGACGAATACAGCATGTCCTTCTCCGGCACCAGCGCGCACTTCGCCAGCTTGCCGGGCCCGAGTGCGCTGGCCACCATCCATCACTTCGGTGGCGGCCTGGGCGAGGCCGTGTTCGCGCTGGGCCAGGAAAAGGAGCGGCGCCAGGCCTTCGTCTGCCCGGCCATCGATGCCGAAGACGAAACCGGCTTTCGCCTGCCGAAGGGCGTGCGTGTGCTGGCGCTGCCCAGCGCGCTCGAGCTGATGAATGGAGGCATCCATTACCGCGCCACCTATGCGCGCCAGGGCAATGCGGTGCTGGTCAAGCGCCGCCTGACCTTCCGCCACGGCCGCGCCACCTGCACGCCGGACGACTACCGCGCGATGCAGCCGGCACTGGAACGCATCCTGCGCGACCTGCGCAGCCAGGTCGTGATCGCGGGCAGCTAAGGTATGGCATCGGAAGGTGCTGCGCTGGAAGGTGCCGCGCCCGTATCCGCGAGGCCGGGCGCCGCTGGTGCGCGCAGCCGCATGAGCGCGTCGTCGCTCAGTTCGAAGCGCAAATCGACCCGGTCGCGTCCCGAGCGGTAGCCGCCCGGCCAGCGCGCGATTTCCTCGAAGCCGCAGCGCCGGAAAAAGCCGGCCGTGTGCACGTGGGTATCGACCGTCACCCAGCGCGGACGCCGCTTGCGCCGGGCCATGTGCAGCAGCCGGTAGGTCAGCAAGGCGCGGCCGATGCCGGCGCCGTGGCGTTCCGCGCGTACCAGGCCGAACACGAGCGTGCCGAGATCGTAGAAGTCGGACAGCTCGTAGCCGCCGAACGCCACCACCTCTGTCCCTTCGACCACCACGAACAGCGGGCCGTCCGGTTCATCCAGGCAGGAACGCAGCCAGGCTTCCTCGGATGCCGGGAAATGCGCCGGCACGTTCGAGCGGAACGCCGCCAGCACGGCCTTGCGGTCCTGTTCGCGATAACGTCTGATTCGTGTTTTCATCGTCGTGACTATAATCCGACACCGCAAAATAAAACCCGAAATGACTAGGTGAATCGGGCTCGAGCCTGTATATTCAATCCCGCACTACATCAAGTCGTCGTCATTGTTGGTCTCCTTCCCGTCTTGCCTTCCCGGGCATTCTGTTTGATTCCCCTCGGTTACATCTCTCTTGGTCGCAAGTGCGTCTCGGGCATTTTTCGCCCTTAACAAACACAAAGGTAATGTAATCATGGCAAATCAAACCGGCACCGTAAAATGGTTCAACGACGCCAAGGGCTTCGGCTTCATCGCCCCTGACGCAGGCGGCGACGACCTGTTCGCGCACTTCAAGGACATCCAGTCGGAAGGCTTCAAGAGCCTCGCCGAAAACCAGCGCGTGTCGTTCGAACGCTCGGCCAGCCCGAAGGGCGACAAGGCCAGCAACATCCGCGCCATCTGATTCGTTCCGGACAGCGGCCGCACCATGCAGATAGCACGGGCGCCTGGCTGGTCCGGACACCGGGCCGCACCACGCAGATAGCGCGGGCGCCCCGATTTGCCGAGGTTCCGACACCAGTCGACCGGCATGCATCCTGCGCAGGATGCGCAATGAACCCTCAAAGGCCCGCTTCTGCGGGCTTTTTGTTTTACGCACGCCTGGCGTGCATCTTGTTGACTTCACAATTGGCCGTTACATTATGCCCATGCAAGCTATCGAGACCATCAGTGTCGAAGACGCCGTGCAGGTGCTGGCCATGGTCGGCGACTTGAGCATGGGCCTGCCGGCCGATCACTCGATCCGCACGGCGCGACTGGCTGCGCGCCTGGCCGAGGAAAACGGCGACGGCGCCGATGCCTGCACCAGCACGCGCCTGGTGGCGCTGCTGCGCTGGTCGGGCAGCACGGCCACCGCCAGCGGCTTCGCCAACCTGCTCGGCGACGACGTCGCCGGCCGCCACGCGATGGTCACGCGCACCCTGCCCGGCAACCCAAACCTGACCTTGCCCAACGTGCTGCCGCTGGCGCAGATGCAGTGCGAAGTGGCGGGCGACATCGCCGCCCTGCTGAAATTGGCGCCAGACGTGGAAGACAGCCTGCGCCACCTGTTCGGCAGCCACCAGCGCGGCGACATGCAGGACCTGCTGTTCGCGCCGAACATCCCGCGTTCGGTGTTCTACGTGCGCCTGGCCGGCGACCTGGAAGTGCTGGCGCCGGCCCACGGCACCCTTGGGGCCATGCGCCTGGTGCAGGAGCGCGCCGGCGTCAAGTATCCGGCCAGGCTGGTGCATAGCCTGGCGCCGCACGCGCAGGACTGGCTGGACGCGCTCGAAGAGCCGACCTGCGCCGCCAACTATGCGGGGCATGACCGCCGCGTTCCCTTGAGCATCATCGCCGACGTCATCGAACTCAAATTGCCGTGGCTGGCCGGCTACTCGCGCCGGGTGGCAGAACTGGCGCGGCGCAGCGCGAAGCTGGCCGGCATGCTGCCGCTCGAGGAACGGCCGCTGGTACGCGCCGCGCTGCTGCACGGGATCGGGCGGGTGACGGTGCCGAACGCGGTCTGGACCCGCGCCGGCAAGCTGGACCAGAACGACTGGATCCGGGTGCGGCAAGCGCCGTTCTGGACCGCGCGCGCCGGCACCCAGGTGCCGGCGATCCAGGCCGAGGCGGCGCTCGGCTCGCTGGTGTATGAACGCCTGGACGGCAGCGGCTATTACCGCAAGCTGCGCGCGGACGGGCTCGGCATGCAGGAACGCCTGCTGGCGGCGGCGGCCGCGTTCACGGCGATGTGCTCGCCGCGGCCGTGGCGCCATGCGCATGGCGAAGCGGCGGCCGCTACCTTGATGACGGCGCAGGCCGCGGCCGGACGTTTCGACCGCCAGGCGGCCGGCGCCGTGATCGAAGCGGCGCGCGGGATGGGGCCGCGCATCGGACAAATGAAACGGGTGCACGACGCCCTGCTGTCGGACCGGGAGATCGAGGTGCTGCGCCACATCAGCCTGGGCGAGACCAGCCGCGAGGCGGCGCGTGCCATGAAGATCAGTCCGGCAAGCGTGCGCTCGCACGTGGACAGCATTTTCCAGAAGCTGGACTCGAGCTCGCGCCCGGCAATGACGCTGAAAGCGTTATCGCGCGGCCTGATTTGATTTAATCCGTGTGTAGCTGCGTGGTCGCGGCGTTCATCTTGCCCTCGCACAGCATCGGGATGATGCGCAAGGCTTTGTCGATGGCGTCCTCGATCAGCGTCTGCTCTTCGCGGCGCGGGCGGTGCAGCACGAAATCGGCCACGTTCTGCTGCAGATTCAGGGTGCGCGGATGGCCGATGCCCAGGCGCAAGCGCCAGTAATCCTGGGTGCCGAGCGCAGAGGTAATGTCCTTCAAACCATTGTGCCCGCCCGAGGAACCGCCACGCTTGAGCTTGGCAACACCGGGCAGCATGTCGAGTTCGTCGTGCACGACCAGGATTTCTTCCGGCGCAATTTTAAAAAAGCGCGCCAGGGCGCCGACCGACTGGCCGGAGCGGTTCATGTAGGTCAGCGGTTCGAGCAGCCAGACGTCCCTGCCGGAAATGGATGTCTTGGCGACCATGGCATTGAAGCGCGATTCGCGCTGCAGGTGGCAGCCGGGCAACGAATTGGCGAGGTTGTCGACCAGCCAGAAGCCGGCATTGTGGCGGGTTTGTTCGTATTCCGGGCCGGGGTTGCCGAGGCCGACGATCAGGCGGATATGCATAATGGGCGTCAATAAAAGCGTAAGGCTCGATTATCGCGGAAAACGGGGTCGACAGACAGGCAACAAAAAAACCCGCCGGACCAGGGTCGGGCGGGTTTTTCCGGAACCGCTCAAACGAGCGGCCGATGCGCTTGATTACTCAGCGGCTTCGGTCGCGGCGCCACGCGGGATCGACGAGGTGGCGACGGTCTGGTCCTGGCCGTGGGCCACGACGGTCACGCCTTCCGGCAGCGACAGCTGGGACACGTGGATCGATGCACCGGCTTCCAGGTTGCCCAGGTCAACGGTGATGAATTCCGGCAGTTGGCCCGGCAGGCAGGAGATTTCCAGTTCGTTCAGCACGTGCGACACGATCGCGCCGTTCAGCTTGACGGCCGGCGAGGTCTCGGCGTTGACGAAGTGCAGGGCGACCTTGGTGGTGATCGCTTGCGCTGCGTCGACGCGCTGGAAGTCAACGTGCAGGACCAGTTGCTTGTATGCGTGCATCTGGAAGTCGCGCAGCAGGACTTGCTGGGTTTGGCCGTCGATTTCCAGGTCCAGCACGGAACCGTGGAATGCTTCTTTCTTGAGCGCGTGGTACAGCGCGTTGCCGTCGACGGCGATCAGTGCCGGGGCAGCGGCGCCACCGTAGATGATGCCCGGGGTCTGGCCGGCTTTACGCAGGCGGCGGCTCGCTCCGGTCCCCTGCAGTTCGCGGTTAAATGCAACTACTTTCATGTGAAACTCCAATGGTGATGGGCCCGAATGCCGGCCAATGCCAGCCCGGGTGCCCGATTGTGGACGACCCCGCGACCAGGGTCATCCGTGGTTGAGCACTTGCGCGCTCAAGAAATACGGTATGTTTGCTTAATCGACGAACAGCGAGATGACCGAGTCACCCTTCACGATACGCTTGAAGGTTTCGGCCAGCAGCGGTGCGCACGATACCTGACGGATCTTGCCGCAAGCCTGGCCGGCCGGGCTCAGCGGGATCGTGTCGGTCACGACCAGCTCGTCCAGCGGCGAGTTGGTGATGCGGTCGATCGCCGGGCCGGACAGGACCGGGTGCGTGCAGTACGCCACGACTTTCTTGGCGCCACGTTCCTTGAGGACTTCGGCGGCCTTGGTCAGCGTGCCTGCGGTGTCGACCATGTCGTCCATGATCACGCAGTTGCGGCCTTCGACTTCACCGATGATGTTCATGACTTCCGACACGTTCGCCTTCGGACGACGCTTGTCGATGATCGCCAGGTCGCAGCCGAGGCGCTTGGCCAGCGCACGCGCGCGCACCACGCCGCCGACGTCCGGCGACACGACCAGCAGGTCGTCGTAGTTCTTGCGCTGCAGGTCGCCCAGCAGCAGCGGCGATGCGTAGATGTTGTCGACCGGGATATCGAAGAAGCCCTGGATCTGGTCGGCGTGCAGGTCCATGATCAGGACGCGCTCGACGCCGGCTTCTTCCAGCATGTTGGCGACGACTTTGGCCGAGATCGCGACACGCGCCGAGCGCGGGCGGCGGTCCTGGCGGGCATAGCCGAAGTAGGGAATGGCGGCAGTGATGCGGCCAGCCGAGGCGCGCTTGAGAGCGTCGACCATCAGCATGATTTCCATCAGACTGTCGTTGGTGGGTGCGCAGGTCGACTGCAGGACGAACACGTCCTTGCCACGAACGTTCTCGTTAATTTCGACCATGACTTCGCCGTCGGAGAACTTCGAGACCACGGCCTTACCGAGAGGAATACCGAGGCTTTTTGCGACCCCTTCTGCTAGCGCCGGATTGGCATTGCCGGTAAAAACCATCAGGTTTTCGTAAGCCATTGGGAGTCCCAGAGATGAGTGCGTTGAAAGAAACTTGAAAAGCCGCTAATCGCGAGTGCTGATTAACGCTATACCACAAAAAAAAGAGCCGCAAGAGCGGCCCCGTTTTTATTATCTGCCCGCTGGAGCGCGAATCATCGACAGCTCAGGCAAAGAAACTTTGGCAGGGGAACAAGGATTCGAACCTTGGTATGCCGGAATCAAAATCCGGTGCCTTAACCAGCTTGGCGATTCCCCTACACTGAAACTTACAGCTTGTCGCTGCATTCGTTTATTTTACTGCTGAATGCGTCGACAGGCAAGATTTTATTCTACAACTCGTTGATTTGCAAGAGCGTTTTCATCGGATGTTTCGTTAAGGCTTTTGCTTTCCACGCCTTCCACTTTACCGGTACCTGCTTCAGTACCTGCTCTGCTTCTTGCTCACTGGAAAACGCGCCAAACACGCACGCTCCGGAACCAGTCATCCTGGCCGCTCCGTAACCGCTCAACCATTCGATCGCCTCTGCTACCGGCGGGAATAATCTCACTGCTACGTCCTGCAAATCATTTTTCCCGAAGCCAATCAAACCGTTCTGGTTTTCATGTCTGCTGGAAAAGTCCGATATTGTGATGGGTTTTGAGTTTCTTGTCAAATCCTGCGCAGTAAAAATTGCAGCGGTGGGAATCGAGACGCCGGGTTCGATGACCACGTACCAGCAATCCGGGCCTGGCACGGCCCGTAAGGCTTCCCCTACCCCTTCGGCGAAAGCGGTTTCGCCGAACAGGAAGAACGGGATGTCGGCGCCCAGCGGCAGGCCGAGCGCGATCAGTTCGGCATCGCTCAAACCCGCCTGCCACAGGTGATTCGCCGCCATCATGGCAGTGGCGGCATCCGACGAGCCGCCGCCCAGGCCGCCGCCCATCGGCAGGCGCTTGTCGATGGCGACGTCGATGCCGGGCGGCAAGCGGCCATGGCGGCGTTGGTATTCATCCTGCAGCGCGCGCAGGGCGCGCACGATCAGGTCCTGCTCGAACGGTACGCCGGGCATGTCGGTGGTGCGCACGATCTCGTGGTCGGCGCGCAGGTCGAAATGCAGGGTGTCGCCATGGTCGATCAGCTGGAACACCGATTGCAGCAGGTGGTAGCCGTCGGCGCGGCGGCCGGTCACGTGCAGGAACAGGTTCAGCTTGGCCGGCGCCGCACAGTTATGTAGCGAAGTCCGCGTCATGTCAGCCCGCCGGATTGATGACGATGCGGATCGACAGCGCGTCGCCGGCAGCGCTCGCGCTGCGCTCGGCGTTGATAACGCGCGGCATCGCCGCGGTGCCGCCCTCTTGACTGCCCTCCTGCCAGTCCACGAAGCGCAGGCGCCAGCCATCCTTCGTCACCACGTTGTTGTTGGCCGGCGAGGCCGCGATGCGCTGCCCCCCGGCATCGGTGGCATACCCCTGCAGCCAGTCGCGCAGGCCGCTCACCGGCAGCGACCAGCCGAGCGCCTGCGCGGTCAGCGTGTCGATGTCCTTTTCCACGCGCGGCGGACGGCCGGACTGGGTCAGCGTGGCGGACTCGGGCGTGACCCGGATCTCGGCCAGGGTCTGGCCCAGCGGAGACGCGAGCGACACGTCGATGTTGCTGGCGCGCTGGGTCCAGGTGAAATTACCGGTGATCGATTGTGGCTGCCCATCTTTCTGGTAATTGGCCGACAGGCGGCCGCTCAGGTCGATATTGTCGCGGTAGGCGCCGACGGTGGCGGTCGAGGCCGGGGCGCTGGGGCTGCCGATGGAGGCGCAGCCGGTGACGGAAGCGGCCAGGGCGGCGGCAATGATGAGTGCTGGCAGGGAATGGAAAGAATGGCGGATTGGCATCGGCAAACGAATAAAACTTGGGTCCTACTTTATAAGACGAACTTGGGTTCCCGCCTGCGCGGGAACGACGATAGAAGACGGCGCCGACAATAGCTTTGAAATATTATTTCGCCAGCATAGAATCCGTGAAATATTATTTCAAAGCGTTAACCGCAGGCGCGCCAGCGTGCTTTTCAGGGCATCGTTCTGCGGATCCTTGGCCTGGGCTTCGCGCCACAGCTTGCGCGCATCGTCCTGCTGGCCCATCTTCCACAAGACTTCACCCAGGTGCACGGCAATTTCCGGATCGTTGCGCAGTGCATAAGCCTTGCGCAGGTGACCCGCCGCGGCGTCCAGATTACCCATGCGATATTGCACCCAGCCCATGCTGTCCATGATGAAGGGGTCGCCCGGCGCCATCTTTGCCGCCTTGTCGATCAACTGGAAGGCTTCCTGCAGGCGCACGTTGCGGTCCGCCAGGGAATAGCCGAGGGCGTTGTAGGCGTGGTGATTTTCCGGCGCCTTGGCGATCACCTGGCGCAGCGCCTTTTCCATGACGTCCACCTTGCCCAGCTTTTCGGCCGTCAGGGCATAGTCGTACAACAGGTCCGGATTCTCCGGGAAGCGCTTCAGGCTTTGTTCCATCAATTTGAAAGCGTCTTGCGGGCGGTTGGCGTCGCGCAGGATCTGGGCTTCGACCTGCACGATGCGGGCCTGCTCGGCCTTGTCGTCGGTCTTGATCGTGGCCAATTGCTTGCGCGCGCCTTCGAGGTCGCCGCCTTTCGCGACGAGCTGGGCGCGGCGCATCGCCACGCTCAGCTGCAGCTGCGGATCGTCGCTGTCCAGGCGGTCGAGCCAGTCGACCGCCGCCTTCAGGTCGCCGCGCTCCTCGGCCAGCTGGGACAGGATCAGCAGGGCCTTGGCCGGATCGCGTTCTTCTTCCGGCGCCCGGTCCATCACCTCGACGAAGTGCGTGAAATACTGCTCGGCGGTGCGCGAATCGTTCGTCTGCATCGACAGCACGCCCAGCGCGTACAGGGTCGACGGATTGTCGGGCTGGGCCTTGTCCAGCGCCTCGAATTCCTTGCGCGCGGCGTCGTACTGCTTGGCGTTGACCAGCAGGCGCGCGTAGGCGGCGCGCACTTCGCGCGCAGCCGGGTGCGCGGCCAGGAAGTCGCGCAGGACCACGGTGGCCCTGGGTTCGTCGTCGAGCACCTGGGCCAGGGTCAGCACGGCGATTTCGGAATCGGGCTTGATCTTGAGCGCGGCCTGGGCTTCGCGGATGGCGTCATCCTTGGCGCCGCGCGCCAGCGCCGCCTGGGCCAGCACCACATGGGTTTCCATCATGTTGCCGTAGGGCGCAACCAGGCGTTCGATCATGGCGCTGGCCGCTTCCTTGTCCTTGGCGCGCAGCAGCAACTGCTGCATCTGGAACATCACCAGGCCGCGCGCGCCGGGTGTGGCGTCGGCCAGGCGCCTGGTCAGGATTTTTTCTGCTTCGGCCAGGTTGTCGGACAGGACCACCAGCCCCAGATAGTACTGGTTGGCTTCATCGGACTCCGGGGAATACTCGCGCCACAGGCGCACCGCGGCGAGCGCATCGTCGGCCTGCTTGGCCGACAGCGCCATCTCGGCGGCGCGCTTGGCCAGGCGCGGATCGCGGGTCTGTTGCGCCAGGCTCATCAGGGTGAGGTAAGGGCCCTGCCAGTCACCGTTCTTGAAAGCCATTTCGGCCTTCATGAGCTGGTACATCATGGTGCTGGTCATGTTCACGTTCGGCACGTTCTCGTCCGCACGGGGCTCTTCCGGCGCTGCGGGTTCACCGGCTTCGAGCTGGCGCCGGGCTTCGGCGGCGGCGAGCGGCTGGTCGGACAGGTCCTGGGCCAATTGCTGCTTCGGCGCCACAGCACATGCCGACAGCATTGCGGAGAGAGTTACAATGGCGAAAGCGTTTTTCAAGGCAAATCCCACGTCAAAGAGATTGTCCGATTCTACGCCCTTCGCCTTCCGCGCGTGCGCCGCTGCAACACGAATTTACATAGTCTCCATCTTCTTCATCTTACATGCCTGAACTTCCAGAAGTCGAAGTCACCCGGCGCGGCGTCGCTCCGCACCTGGAGGACCGTATTGTCGAACACGTCGAACTGCGCCGCGAAGGTTTGCGCTGGCCGTTTCCGCCCAACCTGCCCGCGCTGCTGGCCGGGCGCCGCATCCTGTCCACCGGACGGCGCGGCAAGTACCTGCTGATCCATTTCGAGCACGGCACGCTGGTGATCCACCTCGGCATGTCCGGCCACTTGCGCGTGCTGCCGGAGGATACGCCGCTGAAGAAACACGACCATTTCGATTTGGTGGTCAGCGGTCCCGAAGGCCGCCGCGTGCTGCGCCTGCACGACCCGCGCCGCTTCGGCGCCGTGCTCTGGCATGGCCACGACGACGGAGACTTGGCGCAGCACATCCTGCTGCGCGGCCTGGGCGTGGAACCGCTGGACGACGGCTTTTCCGGCGCCCTGCTGTACCAGGAGACGAGAAAACGCAGCGCTCCGATCAAGCAGGTGCTGCTGGCCGGCGACATCGTGGTTGGCGTGGGCAACATCTACGCTTGCGAGAGCCTGTTCCGCGCCGGCATCAACCCGAAGACGCCAGCCTCGCGCATCAGCCGCGCGCGCTACGACAAGCTGGCCGAGGCGATCCGCGAGATCCTGGCCGCCGCCATCGTGCAGGGCGGCAGCACGCTGCGTGACTTTATTGCAGTGAATGGTCAATCTGGCTATTTCCAGCAGACATATTTCGTCTATGATCGTGCAGGAGTGCCTTGCCGCAACTGTGGGGTGCCGGTCCGCCAGATCAAGCAGGGCCAGCGTTCCACCTTCTATTGCGCGACCTGCCAGCGCTGACGGCGGCACCAGAAAGAACGCGAGAGAGAACGACCGCACAGCCGCGGAACAACCGCACGGGCCATCATGCACGACTTACAACAATATGGCGATTGGCGCGCACGCGTGGCCGACGCGCTGGAACAGTACCGCAGCGCGCTGCGCGCCGCCGACCTCCTCGACGCGGCAGCCGGGCAGCGCCTGGCGCATGCGCTGGCGCGGGTGCGCGACGACCGCCTGTCGGTCGCCTTCGTGGCCGAATTCTCGCGCGGGAAATCCGAGCTGATCAACGCGATCTTCTTCGCCGACTACGGCCAGCGCATCGTGCCGTCCAGCCCGGGCCGCACCACCATGTGCCCGACCGAACTGGCCTGGGACCCTGCCCTGCCGCCCTGCATCCGCCTGCTGCCGATCGAGACCCGCGCCGACTCCCTGGCCATCGCCGACCATCGCGAGGATGCATCGGCATGGACCGTGCTCCCGCTCGAGCTGGACGCGCCGCAGCGCATGACGGACGCCTTCCGCCAGGTGAGCCTGACGTGCCGCGTCCAGCCCGATGAAGCGCGGCGCCTGGGCCTGTTCCACGAGAATGACCCCGACCTGGCGGCCACCCTGGACGCCGATGGCCTGGTCGAGATCCCGCAATGGCGCCACGCCCTGATCAACTTCCCGCATCCGCTGCTCAAGCACGGCCTGGTGATCCTCGACACGCCGGGCCTGAACGCGATCGGCACCGAGCCGGAACTGACGCTGAACCTGATCCCGAATGCGCACGCGGTGCTGTTCGTGCTGGCCGCCGAGACCGGCGTGACCCGCAGCGACATCGAGGTCTGGCGCACGCACATCGGCGCAAACGCGGACGCCGGCTCGGGTGCGCAGATCAACACCGGCCGCATCGTGGTGCTGAACAAGATCGACGCCCTGTGGGACGAACTGAAGTCGGAACCCGACAACGACGCCGCCATCGCGCGCCAGCAGATCGATGCGGCGCGCCTGCTCGGCATCGACGCCGGCCAGGTGTTCCCGGTCTCGGCCCAGAAAGGCCTGGTCGGCAAGATCAATGGCGACATGGCGCTGTTCGAAAAAAGCCGCATCGGCCTGCTCGAAGCGGCGCTGTTCAACGAGCTGGTGCCGGCGCGCCGCGACATCCTGCGCGGCCAGCTGCGCCAGGACCTGGCGCTGCTCGCGGCCGGCCAGCAGGCGCTGCTCGGCGCGCGCATCCGCGACCTGGTCGAGCAGCAGCAGGAACTGGAAAGCCTGCGCGGCAAGAACCAGGGCGTGATCGCCCACATGATGCGCCGCGTCGAGCTGGAAAAGAAGGAATTCGACGCCAGCCTGTTCAAGCTGCAGGGCACGCGCGCGGTGTTCACGACCCTGTCGACGGAGCTGTACAGCACCATCGGCATGGACGTGCTGCAGCTGCAGATCGACATCGTGCGCATGGCGATGCAGGCGGCGCGCTTCGGCACCGGCACCCGCCCGCCGGTACGCGCCTTTTTCGCGCAGGCGCGCGCCAACCTGGAGGCGTCGAACGCCAAGATCGCCGAGATCGGCGCCATGATGGACACCATGTACCGCCGCTTTTCGAACGAGCACGGCCTGGCGCTGGCGGTACCGATGACGCTGTCGCTGGCGCGCTACCGCCAGGACCTCGACGCCATCGAAGCCATCTACGTCAAGCAGTTCGGCACCGCCACGCTCCTGATCACCAGCCGCGGCACGCTGCTCGAGCGCTTCTTCGATTCGATCGCCGCGCGCGTCAGGCACAGCTTCCGCGCCGCCAACGCCGACGTCGAAGCCTGGCTGAAGGTGGTCATGGCGCCGCTGGAAGCGCAGATCCGCCAGCACCGCGAACAGTTGCGCCAGCGCCAGGCATCGATCCAGCGCATCCACGACGCCACCGACAGCCTGGAACAGAAGATCGCCGCCTTCGACGCCGCGCGCCACGACGTTGAACAGCTCAGGGCGCGCCTGGCCGAAGTGGGCGGCGCGGTGACGCGCGCGCTGGATGCGGAACCCGCGCAAGCCACCCTGCCCGACACGGCGCCGGCCGCATGAGGCCCGGCATATCGCCCCCTACATTGAGATTGCATGAAACGATTGACTGAATTCGACGTCACCGAACTCGAAGACCCGAGCTTTTCCCACGCCGTCATCACCTGGCAGAAGCAGCACGGCCGCCACGCCCTGCCCTGGCAGAACACGCGCGACGCCTACCGGATCTGGCTGTCCGAAATCATGCTGCAACAGACCCAGGTCACCGCGGTGCTGGGCTATTACGCGCGCTTCCTGGAACGCTTCCCGACCGTGTTCGCACTGGCCGAGGCGCCGCAGGAAGACGTGATGGCGCACTGGAGCGGCCTCGGTTACTACACTCGCGCGCGCAACCTGCATGCCTGCGCCAGGCGCATCGTCGACCAGTACGGCGGCGCCTTCCCGAGCGACCCGGCGCTGCTGGCCGAACTGCCCGGCATCGGCCGCTCGACCGCCGCCGCCATCGCCGCCTTCTCCAGCGGCACCCGCGCGGCGATCCTCGACGGGAACGTCAAGCGCGTGTTCGCGCGCGTGTTCGGGGTCGACCAGTACCCGGGCATCAAACCGGTCGAGGATGCCCTGTGGCGCCGCGCCGACGCCCTGCTGCCGGCGCGCGGCGAAGGCATCGAAGCCTATACCCAAGGCTTGATGGACCTGGGCGCGACCCTGTGCACGCGCGGCAAACCCGACTGCGGCCGCTGCCCGCTGCAGGACCGTTGCGTGGCCTACGCCACCAACCGCACCGGCGAATTGCCGGTACCGAAACCGAAAAAGGCGACGCCGGAAAAGCGCGCGCTGATGCTGGCAGTGGTCGACGCCGGCCAGGTGCTGCTGGAACAGCGGCCCGAGACCGGCATCTGGGGCGGGCTACTGTCCTTGCCGGAATACGACGGCCATGTGGCGCTCGAGGACGCCGATACCGTCGATGCCGCCACCCTGGCGGCGGCGGCCGGTGAATTCGGCGAGGTTGCCGAGGCCGAGCCGCTGCTGCCGCTGGTGCACGGGTTTACGCATTACCGGCTGCACATCCAGCCGTACCGGATTGCGCTGTCCCGACGTGCGGAGACGGCGACCGGCTACGTGTGGTGGGACCTGGCGCGCATCGAGGAAGCACCGCTGCCGGCGCCGATCAAGAAGCTGCTGGGGCAACTGGCGGCGCCGAGCTTGTTTGCATAAGGGCGATACCCTAACGTCGTTTTCGCGATAACAACCGCCGTTCCCGGCCTCGGCAGCCCCCTTGGCGGGAACCCAAGGTGAGTGTCAAACACCGCAAAATTTGAACTTTTGCGGCAGTTCCGCAGATGCGTCTTCGGTCCATCAGCTTGGCGGGGACGACGTGGAGGAGGTGCGGGTTCAAGCCTGGCGATTACGGCTCTGCCAAAGCGCAGAATTCAAAACTCATCCAGCGAAAAAATCCGCTTGTGCTCCTTGATCGCATACCGGTCCGTCATCCCGGCGATATAATCCGCGATCTTCCTCGCCTGCTTCACGGTGTCGCCCGGCGCCACCTGGTAATCGAAGGGCAGCAGCACCGGCTCGGCCATGAAGGCCTCGAACAGCTCGCGCATCACGCGGCTGGCCTTGACCCGCATGCGGTTCACGCGGTAGTGGCGGTACAGGTTGGCGTGCAGGAAGCGTTTCAGCGCCGTGGTTTCTTCGCGCATCTTTTGCGAAAAGCGGATCAGGGGCGGACCTGCGCGCACGTCTTCGATGCCCTGCGGCGCCGCTTCGGCAATGAGTGCGGCCGAGGTCTCGACCAGGTCGGCCGTCATCGCCGTGATCATCATGCGGATCACTTCGTACAATTCCCTCCGCCCCGTCAGGCCCGGGTACTGCGCCACGACCTGCCGGTGCAGGCGCGCGAACAACTCCACCTCTTCCATCTGCTTCATGGTGAGCAGGCCGGAGCGCAGGCCGTCGTCGATGTCGTGGTTGTTGTAGGCGATTTCGTCGGCCAGGTTGGTGAGCTGGGCTTCCAGGCTGGGCTGCGTGCGGTCGATGAAGCGCTGGCCGAGCTCCCCGAGCTGGCGCGCATTCGTGAGTGAGCAGTGTTTCAGGATGCCTTCGCGCGTCTCGAAGGTCAGGTTCAGGCCGTCGAAGGCGCCGTAGTGCTCTTCCAGGTGATCGACCACGCGCAGGCTCTGCAAATTGTGTTCGAAGCCGCCGTAGTCCTTCATGCATTCGTTCAGCACGTCCTGGCCGACGTGGCCGAAGGGCGTGTGGCCGAGGTCGTGCGCCAGCGCGGTGGCTTCGACCAGGTCTTCGTTCAGGCGCAGGCTGCGCGCCAGCGTGCGTCCGATCTGCGCCACTTCGATCGAGTGCGTCAGGCGGGTGCGGAACAGGTCGCCCTCGTGGTTGAGGAACACCTGCGTCTTGTATTCCAGGCGGCGGAAAGCGGTGGAGTGGATGATGCGGTCGCGGTCGCGCTGGAATTCGCTGCGCGAGCCGGCCGCCGGTTCCGGATGGCGACGCCCACGGCTTTTCGACGAGTGCGCCGCATACGGCGCCAGGTGGGCGTCGAAGTCGATCATGGCGCCGCCTTCCCTACCGTCGCGTCCAGCGTGGCCTGCAGCTGCTCGCGCGGCGCGGTGGTGATGCTCGGGCTGCCCAGGGGTTTCAGCAGGATGAACTTGATCGCCCCGCCCTCGTTCTTCTTGTCGACCGCCATCAGCTCGACCCAGCGTTCGTTGCCCAGGTCCGGCGCCACCGTCGGCAGCCCGGCGGCCCGCGCCAGCGCGCGCACGCGCTCGACGGTGGCGCGGTCGACCAGTCCCATGCGGTGCGACAAATCGGCCGCCATCACCATGCCGCAGCCGACCGCTTCGCCGTGCAGCCATTCGCCGTAGCCCAGGCCGTTCTCGATCGCGTGGCCGAAGGTGTGGCCGAAGTTCAGCACGGCGCGCAGGCCGCCTTCGCGTTCGTCGCGTTTCACCACGTCGGCCTTGATCTCGCAGGAGCGCGCGATCGCGTGCGCCAGCGCATCGTGGTCGCGCGCCACCAGCTTGGCGATGTTCCGTTCGATCCAGTCGAAGTAGACGGCGTCCAGGATGGCGCCGTGCTTGATCACCTCGGCCAGGCCGGCCGACAGTTCGCGGTCCGGCAGGGTGTCCAATGTGGCGGTGTCGGCGATGACGGCGCGCGGCTGGTAAAAGGCGCCGATCATGTTCTTGCCGAGCGGATGGTTGATGCCGGTCTTGCCGCCCACCGAGGAATCGACCTGCGACAGCAGCGTGGTCGGGATCTGCACGAAGGGCACGCCGCGCATGTAGCTGGCCGCGGCATAGCCGGTCAGGTCGCCGATCACGCCGCCGCCCAGCGCCACCAGCGTGGTCTTGCGGTCGCACTTGTTGGCCAGCAGTGCGTCGAACACCAGGTTCAGGCTCTCCCAGTTTTTATATTCTTCGCCGTCCGGCAGGATGATCGGCACCACCTCGCGCCCGCTGGCGCGCAGCGGGGCCGCCACCTTGTCCAGGTACAGCGGCGCGATCGTGGTGTTGGTGACGATCGCCACCTTGTTGCCACTGCTGGCGCTGCCGATGTGGCGCGTCAGCAGCGACGAATCGTCGAGCAGGCCGCGCCCGATCAGGATCGGGTAGCTGCGTTCGCCCAGGTCGACGTTAAGGGAAATACATGCCTGTTCATTCATTGTTCGTGCCTTGCGTGCGCGCGCCGCTTCCAGCGCCGCGATCTGATCGAGGATGGTTTGCACCATCGATTGTACGTTAGGCCGGCCGGTATCGATGACCAGGTCGGCAATCTCGCGGTACAGCGGCTCGCGCTGCGCGGTCAGGTCTTCCAGTTTCTTGCGCGGGTCGGCGGTCTGCAGCAGCGGGCGATTGCGGTCGTGCGCGGTGCGCTGCAGGATGCTGCCCACGCTGGCGCGCAGGTAAACCACGGTGCCGCGCTCGGCCAGCAGCGCGCGGCTGGCCGGATCCAGCACGGCGCCGCCGCCGGTCGCCAGCACGATGCCGCGCTGGGCCGTCAACTCGCGGATCACGTCGGCCTCGCGGCGGCGAAAGCTCGGCTCCCCCTCGATCTCGAAGATCCATGGGATCGAGGCGCCGGTGCGGGCTTCGATCTCGTGGTCGGAATCGATGAAGGCCATGTTCAGGCGCCGCGCCAGCAGACGGCCGATGGTCGTCTTGCCGGCTCCCATCAAGCCGACGAGGAAGATATTGTTGTCTTTACAATCAGGCACTGTTCGATCGCTCAAAATGCAAACGGCCAGGATAAACCTGGCCGCCGCGTATTATCTGTTCAACTTTGTTCGGTCACCCATCGAGGGTGCTCATGCATTTAAGGGCAGGTGAACGACAGTTTAAACGGAATATTGGTTGTCGAGCCTGATGGCGTGGTCGTGGTCACGTTGAAAGTCGATGTTTTCGGGACGCAGGGGTCCGCAGCCGTGCCCGAAATGGTGAAGGTATGGAACGATCCCTGGGCGCCGCTAATCGTAGTGCCGGTCTGATCGTCGATACCCGTGCTGCTGTGCGGCGCGATGCTCGGCACAGCAGCCGGCACCACCGGCGCTGCCGAACCGTTGAGCATGCTGGTTACCGCGACCGTGGTCCCGGCCGGCATCGGATTGTTGTTCACATCGTTCAGTTGCAGGCTGAAGGTCCGGGTATCGCCGAACTTGACCGCACCGAGATCGTTCGGCTGGTTCACGTCGTACGACACCAGGGCGCCGTTCAGAGTTGCTTTGACGGCCTCGCTGCCACCAAAGAAAATGGTGGTTTTCGCGAACACGGTATTGGTGCCATCGGTCGAGCTGGCGCAGATGGTCGCCAAACCGGTACGCGTGCTGTCCGGGCTCGAGCCCGGGCCGGTGTTGCACGGCGTCGCCGGGGTGTTCGGCGTGGTCACGATGCGCGGGTTCTGCGCGCGGAAGTCGACCGAGCAGCCGCCGTTGACGGTGTTGCAGCCGCCCTTGCTTGACGAACCGACCGAACCCATGTTGGTCTGGAACACGATCGGGGTGCCGTCCGGGACCGGGTTGCCGAAGGCATCTGCCAGCAGCACCTGGATAAAGGTCGCGGGATTGGTCGGCGAGCTGTCGACGTTCCAGCCGTTGATGTTGAATGAGCCGGTGCTGATCGAGAACGCGCGCTGCACCGGCAGGCCGGTGGTAACCACGATCGAGTCGGACATGGTCGAGATGTCGGCGCCGCCGTTGGTAGCGGTCTTCGGCAGGGTCGCCTTCACGCGGAACGAGGTCGGCACGGCACCGGAGTTGACCGTGGTGATCACGCTGCCGCTGGCATCGGTGGTGTCGCTGGTCTTGTTGATCTTGACGTAGGGCGAGGCGGTGGTGAAGTCCACCTGCTTGCCTGCCAGCGGGTTGCCGAAGGAGTCGACGACCTTGAAGGTCAGGGTCGCGGTCTCGGTGCGGCCGTTGCCACCCTGGCCCTGGATCACGATCGACTGGTCGGTCGGCGACGCGCCCACGAACTGCACCGAGGCCGCCGACGGCGGTGCGATCGTCAGGCTGGTGCTGACCGACTTGGCCACGCCGTCGGACGAGACGGTGATCGTGTCGTTGTTGCCGCAACCCTTGTCGCGGTACACCGTCTGGGCGGTGCCGTTGTTGGTCGCGACCGTAGTCGCCAGCGTGGCCTTGCCGGCGGTGACGCAGGCCGAGCTGAAGGTCACGTTGACCTGCTGGTCGGTGTACTTGGCGCCGCCGGCCAGCACGTCGACCGACAGCACGGTCGAATCATAGGCCTGCAGGCTGGTCGGGGTGGCGCCCAGGGCGCCGAAGGTCAGCGCGGTGGCGCCGACCGAATAGTTCGAGGTGCCGGTAATGGTGGAACCGGCCACGCTGCTGGTGGCGGTGACGGTGCCGGCGCCACCGGCGGCCAGGCTGGCCGCGCGCATGGTGACGCTGGCCACGCCGTTGGCGTCGGTCAGCGCAGTGCCGGCGGTGGGCGAAAAGGTCGCCAGCGTATTGTCGGTGGCGAAGCTCACGATCGCGTTCTGGACCGGTTTCTTGTCCTTGTCGAGCACGGTCGCCTTGACCGTCAGCGGGGTGGCACCGGTCAGCGCGTTGGTGGCGGCGCCGGCGGCGTTGGTGAAGGCCAGGGCCACGGTCGGGCTGGCGGTCACCGTGGTGCCGGTTCCGGTTCCGGTGCCGGTACCGCCGGTGCCGGTCCCCGTGCCGCTGCTGCCCGTCGTGGTGCCCGGATTGCCGCCGCCACCGCCGCAGGCGGACAGCATCAGCGCGGCCAGCAGGGCCGCCACGTGCACGCGTTGAACACCATGCACGCCGGCGCGGCGTGCGGATCGATTTGCGAAGTTTTTCATCTCTGGCTTTGTTGTTGATTATTGCTTGATGGCGCACGCCGCCGCCGCGGCTGCTATTGGTGTCAGCGCGTGCCCTGTACCCGTTCGGCGACGATGCGCGGCGTGATGAAGACCAGCAGTTCGGTCTTCGTGTTGTTGCGCGAGGTCGTCTTGAACAGATTGCCCACCACCGGGATGTTGCCCAGCACCGGTACCTTGCTGGCGCTGTTCGATTCATCCTGCTGGTAGATACCGCCCAGCACCACCGTGCCGCCGTTCTCGACCATCACCTTGGTCTTGACGTGCTGGGTATTGATGGCGAAACCGGCGGTGGTGCTTTCTCCCTTCGAGTCCTTGGCCACGTCGACGTCCAGCACCACGTTGCCGTCCGGCGTCACCTGCGGCGTCACTTCCAGGCGCAGGTTGGCCTTCTTGAAGGTGACGGAGGTGGCGCCGCTGCTGGTGGCCTGCTGGTACGGCAGTTCGACGCCCTGCTCGATCACGGCCGGCACGTTGTCTTCGGTGACCACGCGCGGGCTGGAAATGATCTTGCCCTTGCCGTCGGCTTCCAGCGCCGACAGTTCCAGGTTCAGGAAGCGGTTGGCGGCCGACGAGAACAGCGAGAACGCGATGCTGCTCGGCGCCACGCCGTTGATGTTCGAGGCCGGCAGGTTCACCAGCGTGCTGTTGGCCAGGGTGTCGGCCACTTCCACCTGGCCCGACACGCCGGCCGCGCCGCTCAGGGTGCCGCCCACGGCGATGCGCTGGTTGCCGCTGACCTGGTAGCCGCCGTCGCCGCCGCGCGCCGCGCGCAGGTCGGAGAAACCGAGCTTGGCGCCGAGGTTGCGCGAGAAGCTGTCGCTGGCTTCCACCAGGCGCGCCTCGACCAGCACCTGCTTGGTCGGGATGTCGACCTTCAGGATCAGCTTGCGGATGTCCTCGATCCGGCTGGCGATGTCGGTCACGAACAGCTGGTTGGTGCGCGGATCGATGATCGCGCTGCCGCGCTTGGACAGCACGCGGTTGCGGCTGTCGCCGCCGCTGGCGGCGCCGGCCGCGTCCAGGCCGAACACGGTGCGGAAGGCTTCGGCCTTCTGGTAGTTCAGCTGGAAGATCTCGGAGCGCAGCGGCTCGAGGTCGGAAATCTGCGCCTTCTGTTCGAGTTCGAGCTTTTCCTTGGTCAGCAATTCTTCCCTGGGCGCGATCCACAGCACGGTGCCGTTCCTGCGCATGTCCAGGCCCTTGGCCTGCAGCACCACGTCGAGCGCCTGGTCCCAGGGCACGTCCTTCAGGCGCAGGGTCAGGTTGCCGCTGACGGAATCGCTGGTGATGATGTTCAGGCCCGAGATGTCGGCGATCGCCTGCAGCGCCGCGCGCACTTCCACGTTCTGGAAGTTGAACGACAGCTTCTCGCCGCGGTAGCCCTGCGGTCCGCTGGCCAGCCGGTTCGGGTCTTCCTTGACCGGCTTGACGTCGATGACCAACTGGGTGTCGCTCTGGTACACGCTCTGTTCCCAGGCGCCGTTGGCCTCGACCGTCATGCGCACGTTCTGGCCCTGCGGCGTGGTGGTGATGCGCGACACCGGGGTGCCGAAGTCGCTCACGTCCAGGCGCCGGCGCAGCGTCGGCGGCACCCCGGTATTCAGGAAGTCGACCTGGATCTGGTTGCCCACCTGGCGCACGTCGACCGCGACCTGGCCGTTGGGCAGGTCGACCACGATGCGGCCTTCGCCGTTGCTGCCGCGGCGGAAATCGAGGTCGCGCAGCAGTTGGGAGGCGGCCAGCACGCCCGGGAGCGCGCCCGGTGCGCGCGCCGGCAGACCGGCGCTGTCGACCGCCTGGGCCACGCCGCCCGAACCTTCCACCGTCACGATCACGGACTTGCCGTCGATCGCGGTGGCGTAGTTCAGCGGGCGCTTCAGGTTCAGCACCAGGCGCGTGCGCTCGCCGGCCTGCACCACGTTCATGCCGCGCACGTCGCCCAGGTTGATGTCCTGGGCGCTCTTGCCGGTGGCGTTGACGGTGGCGCCGAAATCGAGGGCGATGCGCGCCGGATTGGTGATCGAGAAGCCGATCGGCGGCTTCTTCGGCGCGTCCTTCATCGCCACGTTGATGACGACGTTGCTGCCCTGCTGGTTGGCGCTGATCGACTCGATCGCATTGTCCTGCGCCAGCGCGGCACCGGACAGGCCGAGCGCCAGGGTGCACACCATGATTCTGAATCGGGTCATTGTCCTGTCTCCTTGCTTTGCAGCTCCAGCTGCGCCGGGCGCTCGACCCATTCGCCAGCGGCATCCTGCACCACTTCACGGATATTGATGGCGTCTTCGCCCACGCGGGTCACGACACCGAAATTCTGGCCGATGCGCTGGCCGGACCGGACCTGGTACAGCGACCGGTCGATCTGCAGCAGAGCATAACTGATGCCGCCTTTTTGTATCGTTCCGACCATGCGCATCGTGTCCAGCGGGAAGGATTCGAGCAGCTCGCGCTGGCGCTTCATGTCCGGCTGGTTGGCGCCGGGCGAGGTTTCGGCGGCCTGGGCCAGCGCGCCGAGCAGCTTGTCCTGGCTGAACGGATCGACCGCCTGCGCTTCCTTGGCGCCGTAGGCGTAGGGGATGAATTCCTTGGGTTCGGACAGCGGCTTGACCATCGGCCGGGTGTCGCGCCGAATCTGCTCCATCCAGTCGCGCACTTCGCGCTCGTCGCTGTCGCCGCAGGCGGCCAGTAGCGCCGGCAGCACCGCCACGCAGGCCAGCATCAGGATACGGTGGATACGGCCGTTCATGCCTGGCCTCCGTTGGCGCCGGCGCCCTTCTTCTTGGCCGCTTTCCTCGCCTTGGCCTGGGCGTCGAGTTCGTCCTGGTCGAGGTAGCGGAAGGTCTTGGCCACCGCGTCGAGCGACAGCGCGCCATCCTTGCCGGTGTTCAGGGTCAGGTTGTTGAGGGTGACGATGCGCGGCATTTTCGCCATGTCGGCGGCGAATTCGCCGATGTCGTGGTAGCTGCCGGTGACCTTGATGTCGATCGGCAGCTCGGCATAGTAATCCCTGACCACGACCTGGCCCGGCTTGAACAGCTCGAACTGCAGGCCGCGGCCCAGGCCCGCCTGGTTGATGTCCGACAGCAGCGCGGCCATCTCGGCCTTGCTGGGGAGCTGCTTTTCCAGGCGCTCGACGTAGCGGTTGACCTGCTGCTGCTGGGCCTCCAGTGCTTCCAGGTTGATCGCCTGCGCCATCTTGAGCTTATAAGCGTCGCGCAGCGTGCTTTCCTGGGCCGCCAGGCTTTCCTGTTCCTCGAACTGGCCGCTCCAGTAGAAAAAATAGCCGAGGCCGAGCACGGCCGCCATCACGCCGGCCGCGCACAACAGGCGCGGCGCCAGCGGCCAAAGGCCCGGATGGCGTCCCTGCAGGCCCTCGAACTGGGCCGCCAGGTCGGCGAAGATCTGTTTCATGTCGATGTTCATGCCGCGTCCACCTTAACCGCCGGCTTCGCCGGTGGTTTGCCATCCTCGTCTTTTTCACGGACGCGCTTGATCGCCACGCCCAGGGTGAATTCCACGACCTTGCGGCCGGTCTTGCTCTGCGCCAGCGGCACCGCGCGCACCTCGGTCAGGTCCGGGCGCTCGAGCCAGGGCGAATTGCCCGACAAATTGCGCAGCAGCTCGGCCACGCGCTCCTGCGACTGCGCATAACCGTTCAGCAGCACCTTCTGGCCTTCCTGCTTGAAGCCCTTCAGGTAGACCCCTTCCGGCGTCTGGCGCACCAGTTCGTCGAGCAGGTAGACCGGCTGGTTGCGGTCGCCCTGCAGGTCTTCCACGGCCTGCTGGCGCGCCTTCAAGGCCTCGATCTCGGACTTCAGGCTGGCGATCTTGCCGATCTTCTTGTCGAGTTCCGCGTTGGCGCTCTGCAGCACCTGGTTGCGCTCGTTCTGGGTGGCGATGCGGCTGGCGTTATATCCGCCGATCATCAGCACCAGCGCGGCGCCGGCCAGGCCGCCCAGCGCCATCAGGGCGGCAAACGCCGCCTGCTTCTGCTTGCGTTTCGCTTCCCGGTGGGGAAGCAGGTTAATCCGGATCATCAGCCAAACCTCCGCAGCGCCAGGCCGCATGCGACCAGGTAAGCCGGCGCCTCGTGGCGCAGCTGCTGTTCGCGCACCGACGGCCCCAGTTCCATGCCGCGGAACGGCGCCACCACGCTGCTGCTGATGCGGGTGCGGCTGGCAATGATCTCGAGCAGGCCGGGCAGCAGCGCGCAGCCGCCGGCCAGGTAGATGCGGTCGATGCGGGTGTACGGCGTCGACGTGTAGAAGAACTGGATCGCGCGCGTGACTTCCAGCGCGGCGCTTTCCAGGAAAGGCGCCAGCAGGTCGGCCGCGTAGTTGCCCGGCAGGTCGCCGGCCTTCTTGCGCGCATCCGCTTCCTCGAACGACATGCCGTAGGCGCGCACGATGTCCTGGGTCAGCTGGGCGCCGCCGAACGGCTGCTCGCGCTCGTACACGGTATCGCCGTTCTGCAGCACCGAGATGTGGGTGCTCTGGGCGCCGATCTGGAACAGGGCCACGATCTGGTCCGGGGCGGCGCCGGGCAGGTCCTCGGTGGCGCGGTGCATGGCGGCGCGCGCCGCATACGACTCGATGTCCATCACGGTGGCGCTCAAGCCGGCGGCCTCGGCGATCGCGACGCGGTCCTCGACCTTCTCGCGGCGCGCGGCGGCCAGCATCACTTCCATGTCCTCGATTGAATTGGCGGCCGGGCCGATGACGTCGAAATCGAGGCTTACCTCGTCCAGCGCAAACGGGATATACTGGTTTGCCTCGGATTCGACCTGCACCTCGAGCTGGTCTTCGGGCAAGCCGGCGGGCAAAATGATTTTCTTGGTGATGACGGCGGCCGGCGGCATGCCGAGCGCGACGTGGCGGATCCTGGTGCCGCTCTTCTTCCAGACGCGCAGCACCGCTTCCGACACCGCTTCGATGTTTTCGATGTTACCGTCGACCACGGTACCGCGCGGCAGCGGCTCGGCGGCGTAGCGCTCCAGCCGCACGACGCCTTTCCCGGCGTCGACCAACTCCACCAGGCGCACGCCGGACGTACTGATGTCGAGCCCGACCAATGGCGGGGTGGACTGTCCAAACAAGGAACCTAGACTGATCACGAGCGTACTCCCTGATTTGAAATCATCGACACCCCGCCGCGCATTGCTGCAGTCATGGATACATGTTCGAGGATTACGATTGAACTCCCGCAAGGGGAACTATTGAAAAACTGCTACCCGTTGATTTCAAAATGGCTACGACTGTTGTTGTTGCGTCTAGCCATTCCTTTTGAAAACAATCTCTTGGTACATTTAGGTGAGGCACTACATTAAATCGTAGCAATACTGATGACCACAGACAAGAAATTTCTGCACGGGAATACCCATTGGCGAAGCAGGAAAACGACACTTCGTATTCCCTGTGTCAGATCAACATTGCCGCCGTTTTCATACCTGTTATGCACTTGACCAGCCGCGTTCCCGAAACGGCCGTGTCATATAATGAATCTGATCAATAAAGCGAACCTTCATCAGCATGAAAGCTTCCCACCACGGGTCTTCCCCGTCCGCACCGCCCCCGCACCATCCGAAGCACAAGCAACACAGCCCGAAGCGCATCCTCCTCACCCTGCTGGCCGGCGTGGCCGGCCTGGTCGTGTGCGGCGTACTGGTGGTGGTATTCGCGCTGGCGATGGCGTATCCGAACCTGCCCGCGCTCGATACCCTGACCGACTACCGGCCGAAGATGCCGCTGCGGATCTTCACCGCCGATAACGTCCTGATCGGCGAGTTCGGCGAAGAGCGCCGCACCCTGGTGCACTTCAAGGACATCCCGGCCGTCATGAAGAAGGCCGTGCTGGCGATCGAGGACGACCGTTTCTACGAGCACGGCGGCGTCGACTACTGGGGCATCCTGCGCGCCGCCCTGCACAACGCCACCAGCGGTTCGCGCCAGGGCGCCTCGACCATCACCCAGCAGGTGGCGCGCAACTTCTTCCTGTCGAGCGAACAGACGCTCAAACGGAAGGCCTATGAGGCGCTGCTGGCCTGGAAGATCGAGAAGAACCTGAGCAAGGACCAGATCCTCGAGGTCTACATGAACCAGATCTACCTGGGCCAGCGCGCGTTCGGCTTTTCGTCGGCGGCCCAGATCTATTTCGGCAAGGACCTGCGCGACATCACCGTGGCCGAAGCGGCCATGCTGGCCGGCCTGCCGAAGGCGCCGTCGGCCTACAACCCGGTGGTCAACCCGAAGCGCGCGCGCCTGCGCCAGCAGTACATCCTGCAGCGCATGCACACGCTCGGCTACATCACCGATGCCCAGTTCGAGACCGCCCGGACCGAGGAACTCAAGATCAAGACCGACAGCACCGCCTTTGGCGTGCACGCCGAGTACGTGGCCGAGATGGCGCGCCAGCTGGTGTACGAGCAGTTCAAGGAAGACACCTACACGCGCGGCCTGAACGTGTTCACCACCATCACCAAGGCCGACCAGGATGCGGCCTACCTGGCGCTGCGCCGCGGCGTGATGGACTACGAACGCCGCCACCCCTACCGCGGTCCGGAAAAATACATCGAGATCCCGAAGGCCAAGGGCGACGCCGACGAAGCCATCGAGGCCGAGCTGGCCGAGCATCCGGATTCGGACGACATCGTCGCCGCCATCGTGCTGCAGGCCGCGCCGACCGGCGTGAAAGCGGTGCTGGCCTCGGGCGAGGAAATCACCATCCTGGGTTCCGGCCTGGCGTTCGCCCGCGACTGGCTCTCGCCCAAGGCGGCCGAGACCCGGCGCATCCGCCGCGGCGCGGTGATCCGCGTCAGCCAGGACGGCGGCTCGTCGTGGAGCATCAGCCAGCTGCCGGACGTGGCCTCGGCCTTCGTGGCGGTGGACCCGAACGACGGCCAGATCCGCGCGCTGGTGGGCGGCTTCGATTTCAACCGCAGCAAGTTCAACCACGTGACCCAGGCCTGGCGCCAGCCCGGCTCCTCGTTCAAGCCGTTCATCTATTCGGCGTCGCTGGAGCGCGGCTTCTCGCCGGCCACCCTGATCAACGACGCCCCGATCTCGTTCGACGCCGGCTCGACCGGTGGCCAGGCCTGGGAGCCGAAGAACTACGACGCGAAATACGAAGGCCCGATGACCATGCGGCGCGGCCTGACCAAGTCGAAGAACATGATCTCGATCCGCATCCTGAACAAGATCGGCGCGCGCTACGGCCAGGAATACGCGACCCGCTTCGGCTTCGACGCGGACAAGAACCCGCCCTACCTGACGCTGGCCCTGGGCGCGGGCGCGACCACGCCGCTGCAGATGGCCGGCGCCTATTCCGTGTTCGCCAACGGCGGCTACCGCATCAGCCCGTACATCATCTCGAAGGTGACCGACGCCGACGGCAAGGTGCTGTCGGAAGCCCGTCCGGAGCGCGCCGGCGTGGAAGCCAACCGCGTGATCGACGAGCGCAACGCCTACCTGATGGACAGCATGCTGCGCGACGTGGCGCGCTACGGCACCGCGGCCAAGGCGCAGCAGGCACTGAAGCGTCCGGACATCGCCGGCAAGACCGGCACCACCAACGATTCGATCGACGCCTGGTTCGCCGGCTACCAGCCGCACCTGGTCGGCATCGCCTGGATGGGCTATGACCAGCCGCGCAACCTCGGCAACCGCGAGACCGGCGGCGGCCTGGCGCTGCCGATCTGGATCGGCTTCATGCAGAAGGCGCTGAAGGGCGTGCCGGTCGAGGAACGCACGGTGCCGGCCGGTCTGGTGCAATACGGTGACGAGCTGTATTACGCCGAAAATCCGCCGGGCACGGGCGTGCAGTCGCTCGACGTCGGCGTGCCGCCGCCGGCCGAGCAGCAGACGCGCGACGCGGTGAGGAACGAGCTGTTCTAAGCCAAGGCCGGCATCATGCCGTCTTCATAGGGAATGTCGAGGCGCATGCCGGCGGGCGCGTCCAGCGCCAGCGCGCCCAGCAAGAGGCGCGGATCGGTTGGCGCGCCGTACAGCGGGTGGTAGGCCTTGCCGTAGCAGGCGGCGGCTTTCAGGAAGGCGTCGTGCGCGCTGTCGGGGTGGCCGTAGGGAATGCAGGCAAGCAGCCAGCTGGCAAGCTGGTCGTGCAGGGCATCCTGGAACATGGGCGTCTCCCGGCGTGGTCAAGCAATCAAGCAGCGCTTGCATGATTGACCACGCGGCGAGGATACGGTTCCGCCGATGCCGGCGGCGCCGTCGGCGTCAGCGGTTGCGCCGCATCTGGCCGGCCGCGGCGGCGACCTGTTCCAGGGTCACGCTGCCGGCATGTCCGGTGTCGATCTTGTCGAAATTGCGCGCGACCATCGGCAGCCCCGCCCTGGCTTCCTCGAGGGTGAGCTTGCCGTCATGGTCGGCATCGGCGGCCTTGAAGCGTTCGGCCATGCGCTCGGCCATCTTCTGGGCCTGTTCGGGCGACGGCGCCGGCCGCGGATCGGTTGACTGGGCGAATGCGGGGATGGCGGCGGCAAGGGCCGCCAGCAGGATGGCGCTGCGGTGGATGGTGTGCATGGTGTCTCCGGGTTGGAATGTGAATGTGACCGACGGCCTGCCCTGGTACCGGACAGTGCCTCGATCAATTTCCAACCCCAGCCATGCGAAGTCAAGCCGCTTTATATGGTTTTACAAGCAGCCATGCCACAGCGGCCCTGACTCAGCCCAGCTTGACCGGCGCGCCGCCCTGCTGGGTGGCGAAATCGGACAGGGCGCAGAAGAACTCGGTGTCGTCGCGGGTGTTGCGCCACTCGTCGCCCACGCGCTTGTAGTGGAAGCCGCCGGCGCGCGCCGCGATCCACATTTCCTGCAGCGGCGCCTGGCTGTTGATGATGATTTTCGAACCGTTGTCGACGAATTCGATTTCCAGCACGTTGCCGTTGCGCTTGCATTCGACATCGACGACATCCTGTTCGAACAGGCGGTCGAACGCGCTTTCGATCTGGTTCAGGGTGGACTCCGCGAGGTCCAAAAATTCGGTTTCGGTCATGCTACACTCCAAGGTCTGCTAATCAAACCGTGATTCTAATCGTGAAGTCCCCATTTGCGCTCCCCACTCTTCTGGTGGCACTGACGACGCTGCTGTCCGGCTGCGGCCAGACCGGGCCGCTGACCATGCCGAAACCGCCGCAACACGGCGCACCGGCAGCGGCAACGGCCGCGTCACCAGCGCCGGCATCGGTCGCGCCGGTGGTCGACGCGGTCAGGCCGCCGGCCCCGGCCGCCGGCACCGTCGGACCGTCCGCAGGTTCCAACGCCAATAATACACAAGCCACCAACCCGTCATCTTCTCCCGCCTCCCAACAGTAACCATGTCGCATTTCTCGTTCCAGAACGGTGTCCTGCACGCCGAAAGCGTTGCTTTACCTGAAATCGCCGCGCAATTCGGCACCCCGACCTACGTCTATTCGAAAGCGCAGTTGCTGGAGAACTTCGCCGGCTACAGCGCGCCGACCGCCGGGCGCGATGCCCTGGTCTGCTATGCGATGAAGGCCAATTCCAACCTGGCCATCCTCGACCTGCTGGCGCGGGAAGGCGCCGGCTTCGACATCGTCTCGGGCGGCGAGCTGCTGCGCGTGATCGCCGCCGGCGGCGATCCGGGCAAGGTGATCTTCTCGGGCGTGGGCAAGACCGTGCCGGAAATCGAACTGGCGCTGGACAAGGGCATCCTGTGCTTCAACGTCGAGTCGATCCCGGAACTGCACCGCATCAACGAGGTTGCCAGCCGCCTGGGCAAACGCGCGCCAATATCGCTGCGCGTGAACCCGAACGTCGACGCCAAGACCCACCCCTACATCGCGACCGGCCTGAAGGCCAGCAAGTTCGGCGTGGCGTTCTCGGACGCGCTGGCCACCTACCGCACCGCGGCCGCGCTGCCGCACCTGGCCGTGGTCGGCATCGACTGCCACATCGGCTCGCAGCTGCTGGACGACGCCCCGCTGCTGGAAGCGCTGGACAAGCTGATCGAACTGATCGACACGCTGGCGGCCGAAGGCATCCACCTGCACCACCTGGACGTCGGCGGCGGCCTGGGCATCGACTACGGCACCGGCGACAGTGCCCCGGTGCCGATCGGCGACTACGTGACGCGCGTGTTCGAGCGCGTCGACGCCTGGCGCGCCGCGAAATACGACGGCAAGCCGATCAAGGTGATCTTCGAACCGGGCCGCTCGATCGTCGGCAACACCGGCGTGCTCCTGATGTCGGTCGAGTTCATCAAGCCGGGCGAAGAGAAGAACTTCTGCGTGATCGACGCCGCCATGAACGACATGGCGCGTCCGACCCTGTACCAGGCCTGGATGGACGTCAAGCCGGTGGTGCCGCGCGCCGGCGACACGGTCACCTACGACCTGGTCGGCCCGGTGTGCGAATCGGGCGACTGGCTGGCGCGCGACCGTGATCTCAACGTCGAGCCGGGTGACCTGCTGGCGATGATGGCCGCCGGCGCCTACGGTTTTACGATGTCCTCGAACTACAACACGCGCGGGCGCGCGGCCGAGGTGCTGGTCGACGGCGACCGGGTGCACCTGATCCGCCGCCGCGAGGCGCCTGCCGAGCTGTTTGCGCTGGAATCGGTGGTCAAGTAAATACCACTAAAAACCGCCGCAGGCATTTGCATGAATGATAAGATTTCCGGATCCTGTTCCGGAGATCTTCCATGCAAGCGCACAGCCCTGCCGGCATCCCATCCGCGCATACGCCGCGTCTCAATTCCGGCGCCTGGCGCATTCTGCTGGGCCTGCTGCAGGGCCTGTTCCTGTACGGCTTGTACCGCGCCGCCGAACAACGCGTCTGGCCGGCCACCGAATTCCAGCTGTTCGTGCCGCTGGTGCTGGCCGCCCTGTTCGTGCCCATCCTCCTGGTGTCCGGCCTGGGGCACATGCCGCGGCGCCAGTTGGTCCTGTGGGGCGCGACGGTCGCCCTGGTGCTGGCCGGCCTGGGCTGGTACGACGCCTGGCGCAGCGCCGACCTGCCGCTACCGCCATTGACCGGCCAAGCCGGCGCCGGCCATGCACGCATCCCCGGCCTGCATCGCTCGGCCTATCCTGGCTGGCCGCTGGTCTGGTGCAGCGCCGCCGGCCTGTTCATCGCCCATTCCCTAGTCATGGCCGCGGTGCGCGAACGGCGCAGGATCGCCGCCTACGCCACCCATTTCGACGTCGCCTGGACCCTCGGCGTGCAGCTGGCCTTCAGCGCCCTGTTCACCGGCGTCGGCTGGCTGGTACTGCTGCTCGGGGCCGGGTTGTTCGAACTGGTCAAGCTCAAGTTCCTGACTGAGCTGCTGCACGAAGAATGGTTCGCGATCCCGGTCACCACCTTCGCCTTTGCCTGCGCCATGCACCTGACCGACATGCGCCCGGCCATCGTGCGCGGCATCCGCGGCCTGCTGCTGGCACTGATGTCCTGGCTGCTGCCGGTGGCGGTGCTGCTGGTCGGCGGCTTCCTGGCAACCCTGCCCTTCACCGGCCTGGCGCCGCTGTGGGGCACGCGCCATGCGGCCGGGTTGCTGCTGTGCGCGGCGGCCGTCTTCGTGGTGCTGGTCAACGCCGCCTGGCAACAGGGCGATGACGCCGGCGCCGTGGCGCGCGTGGTGCGCGTTGCCGCCCGCACTGCCAGCCTGCTGCCGGTGCCACTCGTCGTCATCGCCATCCACGCGCTGTTCCTGCGCGTGCGCGACTACGGCTGGACCGGCGAACGCGTCGGCGCCGCCGCCTGCATGCTGGTCGCGGCCTGCTACGCCGCCGGCTATTTCCAGGCCGGCTTGCGTGCCGGCTGGCTGCCGTCGCTGGCCCGGGTCAACATCGCGGTGGCCTTTGTGATCGTTGGACTGCTGCTGGCGCTGTTCTCGCCGCTGCTCGACCCGGTGCGGATCTCGGTGGCCAGCCAGGTGGCGCGGCTGGAAAGCGGCAAGGTCGCGGCCGACAAATTCGACTTCGCATTCCTGCGCTTCGGCGGCGAACGCTTCGGGCGCGCCGCGCTGGACCGGCTGGAGCGCCGGCCGCCGGGACCGGACGGGACGCTGGTGCGGCGTCACATCGCCGCCGTGGACAAGATGGAAAACAGCTGGGATCGCGACGGGCTGGCGCCCCTGCCGGACGAACTGGCGGCCAACCTGCGCGTGCATCCTGCCGGCGCCGGCTTGCCGGCATCCTTCCTGCGCACCGACTGGACAAGCAAGAAGGACAATTGGGAATACCCCGAGTGCCTGCGCGGAACCAAGCAGCGCTGCGATGCTTTCGTGCTCGACGCCGACGGCGACGGCAGGACCGAAGTGCTGGTGACGCCGCAGGCCGGGCCGGGGGGCGTTGTTTTGGCACTGGATGCGCAGGGACAGTGGATACGCGTCGCCGACGTGGTCTACACGCTGGCCGAATGCGAACGCCTGCATCGGGAATTGAGCGCCGGGAACGTGCGCATCGTGGAACCACGGCTGAAAGACCTGGACATCGGCGGCATCCGTGCCCGCCTCGTGCCCGCCGACACAGAAACCGGATGCAGCATGGTCGCGCTGCCCCGCTGAGGGACAGCGCAACGCCTCAGTCGCGCCCGCGCGAGCGGTCTTCCGGCCAGGCCTGCGCCGCGCAGGCCAGCGCCTGCTCGTTCCAGCGCCCGTCCAGGTGCAGGCAGCGCTCGGAGGTCAGGGCATAGCGCCCGCGCGACCCGGCCAGCAGCAGCACGACGGCCAGGATCACGAGCACGATGATTACGCCGGGCAGCTTCATGATCGCACCGATCCAGCCGCAGCCGCGCTGCGCGCGCGGCTCCAGCTCCAGTACACGCGCAGGCCGAGCAGCACGGCAACCACCGTGCCCCAGACGATCGGCTGCTCGAAGTTGTGCTTGCCCGCCTTCATCCACCAGTAATGCAGGATCGCCAGCGGCGCGATCGCGTAGATCAGGCGGTGCAGGCGCGCCCAGTTGCGGCCCAGGCGCCGGATCATGCCCTGGGTGCTGGTCGCGGCCAGCGGAATCAAGAGCACGAAGGCGATGAAGCCGACCGTGATGAAGGGGCGTTTCAATACGTCGCGCCACATCGCCGCCAGGTCGAAGAAATGATCGAACCAGAGGAAGGCCATGAAGTGCACGAGTGCATAAAAAAAGGTGTACAAGCCGAGCATCCGCCGCAGCCGGATCAGCCAGTTCCAGCCGGTGAACTTGCGCAGCGGCGTGACGACCAGCGTGGCGCACAGCAGGTACAGCGCCCAGTCGCCGCTGCCATGGGTGATGAACTCGACCGGATCGACCGGCACCTGCAGCGCGACCAGGTACGCGATGCGCAGGAACGGCAGCAGCGCCAGCACGAACACCACGGTCTTGATGGCGCCGAGCTGCTTCGGGGTCGGGTTGAATGCCATGGTACGGCCGCTCAATAGAACTTTTTCAGGTCCATGCCGGCGTACAGCGGGGCGACCTGGTCGTAGCCGTTGAACATCAGCGTCTTGCGCTTGGGCGTGAACAGGCCGCCTTCGCCGATGCGGCGCTCGGATCCCTGGGACCAGCGCGGGTGGTCGACGTTCGGATTCACGTTCGAATAAAACCCGTATTCGTTGGCGGCGATGCCGTTCCAGGCGGTTTTCGGCTGGTCGCGCACGAAGCGGATGCGCACGATCGACTTGGCCGATTTAAAACCGTATTTCCAGGGCACGACGATGCGCACCGGCGCCCCGTTCTGGTTCGGCAGCACCTGCCCGTACATGCCGACCGTCAGCAGGGTCAGCGGATGCATGGCTTCATCCATGCGCAAGCCTTCCACGTACGGCCAGTCGAGCACGCCGCTTCTCAGGCCCGGCATCTGGTTGCGGTCGGCCAGCGTGACGAATTCGACGTACTTCGCGTTGCCGGTCGGTTCGACCTGCCTGATGAGGTTGGCCAGCGAATAGCCGACCCAGGGGATCACCATCGACCACCCTTCCACGCAGCGCAGGCGGTAGATGCGCTCCTCGAGCGGCGCCAGTTTGGTCAGGCGGTCGATGTCGAGGGTGATCGGCTTCTTGACTTCGCCGTCGATCTGCACGGTCCAGGGCCGGTTGCGCAGGGTGTGCGCGTTCTCGGCCGGATCGGATTTGTCGGTGCCGAATTCGTAGAAGTTGTTGTAGTGGGTGGCGTCCTGGAACGAGGTCTGCTTTTCGTTGGTCGACAGGCCCGCGTTGCGCGCGGCCGCCAGTTTCTGCGCCGGGGCGCCCTGCGCCAGCGCTTCGCGGTTCGCCATTTCCCACAGCGAGGAGCCGACCACGGCCGTGGCCGCAACCCGGGCCAGGAAGTCGCGCCGCCCCTCGTACACGGCCTGCGGTGTGATTTCGGACGGGAACGGCAGGTCGATACCGTTCGGATTTCGTTTGATCAACATGACGGCTCCAGCAAAGCATGATGGCGCATTTCGCGCCTGACATGTCAACCTTACACTATCTGCATCAAATCAGCCGGGGCGCGCACGCTTGGTGCGTTCCCGGCCGGGCATCGGGGGATCACAGCTTGCCGTAGGAATGCAAGCCGGACAGGAACATGTTCACGCCCAGGAAGGCGAAGGTCGTCACCAGGAGGCCGACCAGCGCCCACCAGGCCGCCATGCGGCCGCGCAGGCCGGACATGAGGCGCATGTGCAGCCAGGCCGCATAGTTGAGCCAGACGATCAGCGCCCAGGTCTCCTTCGGGTCCCACGACCAGTAGCCGCCCCAGGCCTCGGCCGCCCACAGCGCGCCCAGGATGGTGGCCACCGTGAAGAAGGCGAAGCCGACGGAAATCGCCTTGTACATCACGTCGTCCAGCACTTCCAGCGACGGCAGGCGGTCCGCCAGGATGCCGTGCGACTTCAGCAAATATGCGGAGCCGACCATCGCCGCCAGCGCGAAGGTGCCGTAGCCGATGAAGTTGGCCGGCACGTGGATCTTCATCCACCAGCTCTGCAGCGCCGGCACCAGCGGCTGGATCTCGGCGGCGTCGCGCGCCACCGTGTACCACAGCAGGAAGCCGACGGCGGCGGTGATCACCAGCAGCACGAACGGGCCCAGCTGGCGCGTCGCGTAGCGCTGTTCGTAGTACAGGTAGAACAGGGCCGTGATCATCGAGAACAGGATGAACACTTCGTACAGGTTCGACACCGGGATGTGGCCGACGTCGGGACCGACCAGGTAGGATTCGTACCAGCGCACCATCATGCCAGTGAAACCCAGCACCACGGCGGCCCAGCACAGCTTGGAGCCGACGCTGCCGCCGAAAGCCGAGCGTGCCGCCAGGCCGATCCAGTAGAACACGGTCGAGAACACGAACAGCGCGCTCATCCAGAGAATCGCGGACTGGCTCGACAGCATGTATTTCAGGAAGAACTTCTGGTCGGCCGCCGCCAGCGCGCCGCCGTAGAGGGATATCGCCCACAGCGACAGCACGGCGATCAGCGGCATCAGCCAGCGCACCGGCTTCCAGCCCCAGCCGAGCAGCGCGAAGGTGGGCGCCGCCAGCACCAGGATCGCCTGTTCGTAGATGTCCATGTGGTGGGCGTAGCGCTGCAGCGCGAACAGGCTGGCCGCCAGCAGGCCGGCGCCGAACAGCCAGTCGAGCGCGGTCAGGCGCTTGAAGAAGCCCTGGGGGCGGTTGTACTTGGCGCTGGTGGCCGCGTTTTGTGCATTTTGCGATGCTTGTGACATATCCATTGTTTTCTCCGGTCTGCGGCGCCTAGATTACGCCGATTGCGGCAATACCGTCTTCAAATCCTTGAACTCTTGCTCGAAATCGAGCGTCTTGCGCTGGGTGCTCATCGCCATCATGGCGTGCGCGGTAGCGCCGCCGTCCAGGCTCTTGACCCACACCCAGATGCGGCGCTCGCGCACGTAGAACATCGCGAAGATACCCAGCACCAGCAACAGGCAGCCGAGGTAGACGACTTTCTTGCCGGGCGAACGCGTCACCTGCAGCACCGACGCTTTCACTTCGGTGAACTCCTCGAGCGCCAGGTAGACTGGCGCGCCATAGAAGAAGCTGTCCGACAGCGCATTGGTGGCCAGTTGCAGGAAGCGTCCATGGGCCTCGCTCGGCTCGATCGGCGCTTCACCGGCGTGTGCGCGTGCAGCCTGCCACAGTTCCCACAGGGCGCCGTTGAGCATCTTCATGAAGACGCCGGCCGCCTTTTCCTGCTCGGCCGCCGGGATGCGCTCCAGGAATTGTGACACGGCCAGGTAGCCGCCGTCCTTATTTTCATTGCCGGCGAAGATCGCCAGCGTCTTGGCCGCCGACTCCTGCAATTGCGCGGCCAGCGCGGCATCGGCATTCCCCGGCGGCAGCGCGCGCACGGCATAGCGGCGCGCCGCGTCGGCACGCAGCGCAGGGTCGGCCAGCGCGGCGCGCAGGCGCATCCATTCGCGCACGCTGTGGTTGTCGTCGGCCGGGATGCGCAGGAAGCTGAACGCATCGGACGGGTTGTTGCGCACGCCGGCCAGGTAGACCTGCGCGCCTTCCAATGTGACCGGCTGCATGTAGTTCAGGAATTCACGGGCCTGGCCGGCCTTGTCGCGCAACTTGTATTGCACGCTCGGACCGACATTCTTGAGGTCCTTGTTGTTGACGTTCTTGGCGGCCGAACCGGAATGCTGGGACAGGGTCTGCGCAAACTGTTCGTTGAACGACTTGCCCTTGTTCACCGCGCGCAAGTCTTCGCTGGCGTTGGCGGTGTTTTCCACGTTGAACGGACGGAAACCTGACCACTCGACCGCATAGTCCCCACCATTGCCCTTGAGTTCGGTGGTGCTGCCGACCTCGCCTTCGATCTGGAAGTCCTTGGCGCTGCTGCCCACCATCGGGTAACCCGTCAGCTTCAATTTGCTGCCGCCATCCTCGAAGCTGGACTGGTATACGGCCACGCCGCGGTAGATCAGCGGGTGGTTGACCTTGATGGTGGCCGGGAAGGTTTTACCCGTCTCGTTGTCGCGCACCACGACTTCGCTGGCGAACAATTTCGGCATGCCGGTCGAATAGAAATCGATGATGAACTTGTCCAGCTTGATCGTGAACGGCAATTCCTGCACCAGCACGCCATTGCCCTGCGGGATGATAGCGGTGTTGCTGCTCTGCCCTTCCGGGATCATGGTGTTGCCGCGGAAGGTCGGGTTGCCCAGGCCGAGGCGGTGCTGCGGTGGAATCTGGGCGATCACGCCGCCGCCCATGAAGGGCGTCTTGCCCATGAACCATTGCTGGAAGCGGATGGGCAGGTCGGAATCGAGCAGGCCGCCCAGCAGGATCACGATGATGGCGCTGTGCGCGAAGATATAGCCGAACTTGTTGCCGGCGCCCTTCTTGGCCGCCACCAGCACGCCGCCCGGCTTGTCGACCATTTTGACGCGGTAGCCCGCATTTGCCAGGCGCTGCGCGGTCTGGGTCGCCAGCGGCACGGCGGACAGCGGCGCCGTCCATTCGGTTCTATGATGAAAATTGCGCAGCGATTCCTCGCGCACGTTGTCGCGCCAGCTGCGCATGTCGCGCAGCTGGCGCGGCGCGTTGCGGGCGATGCACAGGCCGGTGGACACAATCAGGAAGGCCAGGATCAGCAGGAACCACCAGGCCGAATACACCGCGTACAGCCCGAGCTTGCGGAAGATCTCGAACCAGAACGGGCCGAACTGGTTGACGTAGTTCGGCATCGGCTGGTTCTGCTGCATGACGGTGCCGATGATGGCGGCAATCGCAATGATGACCAGCAGGCTGATCGCGAAGCGCATCGACGACACCAGCTCGACCGTCTCGGCCAGCCCGCGACGGCGTGTTTTGATTTCAATTCCGGTGGTGCTCATCGATTTTCTACCTTCATCACAGCAAAAAGGGCAGCCTGCTGACGCAGCCGCCCTTTATAGGATCGCGCTATTGTAGTCCGTATCGGAAATTATTTCAGCCCTGCGATGTAGTCCGAGACCGCTTTCATTTCATCGTCCGACAGGCGCTTGGACAGCACCGCCATCTGCGGGCTGTTGTTGCGGGCCCCGCTCTTGAACGCCTGCAGCTGGGCCAGCGTATAGTCCTGGTGCTGGCCGGCCAGGCGCGGATACTGGGCCGGGATGCCGGAACCGGTGGCGCCGTGGCAGCTGGCGCAGGCGGCCACGCCACGGTCGGCGACGCCGCCGCGGTAGATCTTGCGGCCGAGCTCGACGGTGTCCTTGTTGCGCGCCGCGCCCTGCTTCGGCTGCTGGGTCGCGAGCCAGGCCGAGATGTTCTTCTTCTCGTCCTCGGACAGCATCTTGGCGTACAGGGTCATCACCGGCTGGTTGCGCGCCGGGGTCGTGAAGTCGACCAGTTGCTTGTGGAGGTAGGTGTCGGGCTGGCCGGCCAGCTTGGGATTGGCGACGATGGTCGAGTTGCCGCCGGCGCCATGGCAGGACACGCAGGCCGGCAGGCCGCGCGCATTGTCGCCGGTATCATAGAGGGAACCGCCCTTGGCCGGATCGGCCTTCGCCGCCGCCGGGGCCACGTTGGCCGCCTGGACGGCGCCGGCGACCGCACACGTTGCCAGCAACAAGGATTTCACGAACGCCGCGCTCGCGGCCGATAAGAACACACGATTCACTCAAGCCTCCTGAATGTCATTTAAGATCTTGTAGCTACAGTGCTGCGGCCATGCGCGTGCCCGGGTCGCTCCAGCGCCAGGTAACTCCCTATTGTACAATAGGTTTCTTTCCAGACTCCTTCTGCAGTTGTCTTTTTCGCCTCATTTTCGTTTCTCGCCCATACCCCATGTCCAAACTCTGGCAAGCCCGCTTCTTTACGACCGTCAACCAGCTGCGCGATCTGCCGCACACGCAGGTGCCGGAAATCGCCTTCGCCGGCCGGTCCAATGCGGGCAAATCGACGGCGATCAACATCCTGACCAACCAGAAGGGCCTGGCATTCGCGTCCAAGACGCCCGGCCGCACCCAGCATATCAATTTCTTTTCGATCGGCGGCGCCCACGTGGCCATGCACCGCAAGGACCCGACCAATGTCGACGAGATTCAGGCGCTGCTGGTCGACCTGCCCGGCTACGGCTATGCGGAAGTGTCCGGCACCGCCAAGCTGCACTGGCAGAAGCTGCTGGGTGACTATGTCCAGCGCCGTGAGCAACTGGCGGCGCTGGTCCTGATCATGGATGCGCGCCGCCCGTTCACCGACCTGGACGTGCAGATGCTGGAATGGTTCGCCCCGACCGGCAAGCCGATCCACTGCATCCTGACCAAGGTCGACAAGCTCAACCGCAACGAGTCGGTCAACGTGCTGCGCCAGGCGCGCCAGGTGCTCGACAGCTACGTGGACGAGGATGGCGAAGGCTTCCCGTTCACCGTGCAGCTGTTCTCGGCGCTGAAGCGCGTCGGCATCGAGGAAGCGAACGACAAGATCGTCGAACTGCTGGGCCTGGACCTGGATCCGGATGCCGCGCAGGACGACGCCGTGGAGAATACCGGAGACGACAACCCGGCCGGCGATGCGGACCAGACCCCGCGCCAGGCCGACTAACCGTACAACATCGCAGGAAAAACCGACATGTCGATCATCACGCCCTCCCAATACCCCGCCGTGCGCATGCGCCGCATGCGCCGCGACCCGTTTTCGCGCGCCCTGATGCGCGAGAACACCGTCACCGCGTCCGACCTGATCTATCCGGTGTTCGTGCTCGACGGCCAGAACCAGCGCCAGCAGGTGGCCTCGATGCCGGGCGTGGAACGCGTCTCGCTCGATCTGCTGCTGAAGGTGGCGGAAGAAGCCGTCAGCCTGGGCATCCCGGTGCTGGCGCTGTTCCCGGTCATCGACGCTTCGCTCAAGACCTATGACGGCGTGGAAGCGACCAACCCGGACGGCCTGGTGCCGCGCGCGGTCAGGGAACTCAAGCGTCATTTCCCGCAACTCGGCCTGATGACCGACGTCGCGCTCGACCCCTACACCACCCACGGCCAGGACGGCCTGCCGGACGAGAACGGCTACATCGTCAACGAAAAGACGATCGAGATGCTGATCCGCCAGGCCATGGCCCAGGCCGAAGCCGGCGTCGACATCGTGGCGCCCTCGGACATGATGGACGGCCGCATCGGCGCGATCCGGATGGCGCTGGAACAGCAGAACCTGATCCATACCCGCCTCATGGCGTATTCGGCCAAGTACGCCTCCGGCTACTACGGCCCGTTCCGCGACGCGGTGGGGTCGAGCGCCAACCTGGGCAAGGCCGACAAGAACACCTACCAGATGGACCCGGCCAACAGCGACGAAGCGCTGCGCGAAGTGGCGCTCGACCTGGCCGAAGGCGCCGACATGGTCATGGTCAAGCCCGGCATGCCCTACCTGGACGTGGTGCGCCGCGTGAAGGAAGAATTCAAGGTGCCGACCTTCGCTTACCAGGTCAGCGGCGAATACGCGATGCTGCAGGCGGCCTTCCAGAATGGCTGGCTGGATCCGGACAAGGTCATCATGGAAACCATGATGTCGTTCAAGCGCGCCGGCGCCGATGGCGTGCTGACCTATTTTGCGCTGGACGTGGCGCGCCGGCTGAAGGCAGCGGCCTGATTTGACGCTCAGCTGAATGCGACAAAAAACCGCGCCGAGGCGCGGTTTTTTATTGGGCAGCAAACAAGCATGCTGAACTTGGGTCCCGCCTTCGCGGGGACCCAAGCTTGGCATCAAAACCGTCAAGGAATTTCCAACCACAACGCTACCAGGGTTATCCCCTCGGCGGCGGCACCTTGTACTCCGGGAACATCTCCTTGAACAGGAAATCCATCAATTCCTGCGTATCCTGCGGCCGCGCCGACAAGGTGACCACCCGGTTCAGGCGATGCGAATCCCATTCGAAGTCGCCGTTCTTTTCCTTGCGAATCAGTTCGATCATCTTCTTGACGATCGCGGTCTCGATATCGCGTTCGCTGCCGCGCTCGACCGTCACGGCGGTCAGCCAGCGGCGCTTGAAGTTCGGGTTCCAGCCGCGGAACTTCAGGTCCGCGCTGCTGAAGGATTTGTTGCTGACGCTAAATACGCCGCCGGACTCGTTCGGATCCTGGCCGCCGCGGCCGTTGACGGCGGCGATGTTCGCCAGCGCGTTGCGCATGCCGCGCGACGCCGCGCTTTCCTCGGACTGGTCGGACTGGGGCGCGGCGCCGCGCGCACGGCGGCGTGCCTCGATGTAAGCCTGCATGTCGGTCTCCGCCGGCGGCTCGGCCTTGGCCACTTCGGCCGGCTGCGGCGTTGGCGTCGGCGTCTCCTCGACCGGCTTTTCCTGGGGCAGCGTGATCGTGTTCGGCAGGCGCCGCACCTGGGCCACCTTCGGTGGCGCGGATTTGGGCTGGGCCTGTTTCGGCGCCGCCTTCGAGGCCGGCTGGGGCGTCGGCTTCTGGGTCGGCTTCTGCGGCTGCTCGGGCGGCAGCCAGACCACCGCGGATTCGTCGCCCGACCGGGCCGGCGCGGACTGCTTGTTGTCCGGCTGGTAGAACCAGACCAGCACCAGCAGCAGGTGCAGCAGGACGGTAAGGATCAGGCCGGTACGGTTCGGGCCTTGGCGGCCATAGGTCGTGACGCTTCTGCCAGGCAGGGGCTGGCCGCAATGTGCGCAGACATCGCTGTCTTCCAGGGGAGTGTGGAAATGGTCACGCAAGATTGTTGTACAGCTTTCCAGGGAGCAGCAACAGGATTGTCCAGTGCCGCAGTCTATACGGTTTGCCTTATCCACGCATGTTTATTGGACATTCGCCAACAGCTTACCTGTTGACGAAATTGATGGTTGTTACAGTGTGTATCAAGGAAAGCGCGGATAACTGGGAGATTTGGGGCAATTTTACCGGCATTTTGGCAATTTTCGTCGTTCCGCAAAGAGCGTCGTCCCCATCTACGCGGGGACGACGGTCACGCCGCCTTGGTCAGCACCATCTGCGGCGCCGGACGCGTATCCTCTTCCACCTGCTCGTCGCTCATCGGGCCGTTGCCGCTGTAGCGGTCCAGGTACAGGTAGATCACCGGCGTGATGTACAGCGTGATCACCTGCGAGAAGATCAGGCCGCCGCACACCGCCAGGCCCAGCGGCTGGCGCAGTTCGGCGCCGGCGCCCAGGCCGAGGGCCAGCGGCAGCGCGCCCATCAATGCCGCCAGCGTGGTCATCATGATCGGGCGGAAGCGCAGGATGCAGGCTTCGCGGATCGCCTGCTCCGGCTTCATGCCCCCATTGCGCTGGGCGTCCAGCGCGAAGTCGATCATCATGATCGCGTTCTTTTTCACGATGCCGATCAGCATCAGGATGCCGATCATGGCGATGATGGTCAGGTCCATGTTGAACAGGCGCAGCGTCAGCAGCGCGCCCACAGCCGCCGACGGCAGGCCGGCCAGGATCGTGATCGGGTGGATGAAGCTTTCGTACAGCACGCCCAGCAGCACGTAGATCACGCCGATGGCCGCCACGATCAGGATCAGCTGGCTCGACTGCGAGCTCTGGAACACCGCCGCGTCGCCGCCGTAGTTGGTGATGATCGAACCCGGCAGCTTCATGTCGCGCCCCATCTGCTCGATCGCCTCGGTGGCCTCGCCCAGCGGCACGTCCGGCGCCAGGTTGAACGCCAGCGTGATCGCCTGCAGTTGACCCTGGTGGTTGACCGACACCGGCCCCACCGTGCGCTTGACGCTGGCCACGCTGGACAGTTGCACCAGCTGGCCGGTCTTGCTGCGCACCGACAGGCGCGACAGCGCGTCCTCGAACTGGCGGTCTTCCTGGGCCGTCTCCAGGATCACGTAGTAGCTGGCCGCGGTCGAATAAATGGTCGACACCTGGCGCTCGCCGAAGGCGGCGTACAGCGCGGTGCGCACGTCGGACATCGCCACGCCCAGCGAATTGGCCTTGTCGCGGTCGATGTCGAGCGTGGCCTGCAGGCCCCGCTCCTGCGAGTCGCTGGTGACGTCGCGGAACATCGGGTTGTTGCGCATGCGCTCCTGGAATTCGTTGGCCCAACCGCTGATGCCCTCGCCCGACACGCTCTGCAGCGTGTACTGGTAGCGGCTCTTGCTCTGGCGCCCGCCCAGTTGCAGGTTCTGCACCGGCGACATGTAGACGGCCACGCCCGGCACCGCGCGCACCGCCTTGCGCAGGCGGTCCATCACCACCGGCATCTTGTCGCGCTCGCCGCGCGGCTTGAGCACCAGGAACATGCGCCCGCCATTGCCGCCGCCGGTGAACGAGGTCATGTCCTGCACCGCCGGGTCGGCCCCGATCACGTCCGCCACCCGGGTCTGCAGATCGACCAGCGCCGCCGACGAAATGTCCTCCGACGCTTCGGTGTTGACGCGGATCTGGCCCAGGTCTTCCTCGGGGAAGAAGCCCTTCGGGATGGTGGTGTACATCACCGCGGTCAAGATGAAGGTGCCGAAGGCGGCGATCAGCACCACCGGCCGGTAGGCCAGCGCCAGGTCCAGGGTCTTTTCGTAGCCGTTGCGTACCTTGGTGAAGCCGGCTTCGAAGTGGCGCCCGATGAAGGTTTTCTCTTCATGCGGATCATGGCCATAGGCGCTCAGCAGGCGCGAGGCCAGCATCGGCACCAGCGTCAGCGACACCACCGCCGAGACCAGCACCGACAGGCCGACGATCACCGCGAATTCATGGAACAGCAAACCGATCACGCCCGGCATGAAGAAGATCGGGATGAACACCGCCACCAGCGAGATCGAGATCGAGATGATCGTAAACCCCATCTCGCGCGAACCGTCGAGCGAGGCGCGCAGCGGCTTCTTGCCCATCTCCATGTGGCGCACGATGTTTTCCAGCACCACGATGGCGTCGTCGACCACCAGGCCGACCGCCAGCGTGATCCCGAGCAGCGATACGTTGTCCAGGCTGTAGCCCATCCAGTACAGCAGGCTCAGGGCGCCCAGCAGCGAGATCGGCATGGTCACGGCGGGAATGAAGGTGGCCGACAGGCGATGCAGGAACAGGAAGATCACCAGCACCACCAGCGCCACGGTCAGCGCCAGCGTCAGGTTGACGTCGTGCATCGCCTCGCGGATCGAGACCGAGCGGTCGTTGACCAGGTTGATCTTGATCGAGGCCGGCAATTGCGACTGGAAGCGCGGCAGCAGGTGGCGCACCGCGTCGACCACCTGCACGGTGTTGGCGTTCGGCTGGCGCTGCACCAGCAGCACGATGGCGCGCTCGCCGTTGTAGGCGCCGAAGGCCTTGGTCGACTGGTAGCTGTCCTCGACCGCGGCCACGTCCCGCAGGCGCACCGGCTGGCCGTCGCGGGTGGCGACGATCAGGTTGGCGAAGTCGGCCGCCTTCATCATCTGCGGCGGGCCCTGGATGGTGAGGGTCTGCTGCGGGCCGTCGAGGACGCCCAGCGGCGCATTCGAATTGGCGGCACGCAGCGCGTTCGCCAGTTCGTCCATGGTCAAATCGCGCGCATTCATCAGGTCGGTCCTGGCGCGCACGCGCACGGCGAACTTCTTGCCACCATTGACCGACACCTGGGCGATGCCCGGCAGCGTGGAAATGGCCGGCGACACCAGGTTCTCGGCGTAGTCGTTCAGCTCCGACAGATTCATCGACGGCGAGGTCATCGTCATGAACAGCACCGGCGCGTCGGCCGGGTTGATCTTGCGATAGGACGGCAGGTCCGTCATTTCCTGCGGCAGCTGGCGCTGGACCGCGAGCAGCGCGGCCTGCACGTCGACCGCGGCGGCGTTGACGTCGATCGAGGTGTCGAATTCCAGCGTCAGCGAGGTGTTGCCCTGGGTGCTGGTCGAGGTGATCAGGTTGATGCCGGCGATGGTCGAGAACTGCTTCTCGAGCGGCAACGCGACCGACGACGCCATGGTCTCGGGACTGGCCCCGGCCAGGTTGGCGTTGACGTTGATGACCGGCGTGTTATAGCTCGGCAGCGCCGCCACCGGGATGTTGAAATAGGCCAGCACGCCGACCAGCACCAGGCTGATCGACAGCAGCACGACCATGATCGGCCGGCGGATACACAGTTCGGACAGGTTCATGGTGCGGCTCAGCCCTTGTTCGATCCGGCCGCGGCGGTCACGGCGCCGGCGCCTGTACCTTCACCGTGGGCGCTGCCGCCCTTGTTCATCTCGGACGCCAGGCGCACCTTGCCGCCCGGGCGCACGTTCTGCTTGCCGTCGGTGATCACCGCTTCGCTGCCGGCCAGGCCGCTGACGGCGGCGTCCACGCCAAAGGCGTGCAAACGCTGCACCGGCACCTGGCGCGCAGAACGGTCCTTCTCCAGCACGTACACGAAGGTACCCTGGGCGTTGGTGATGATGGCGTTCTGCGGCACCACGACCGCATCCTTGATGGTCTGCACCGTCACCTTGGTGTTCACGTACTGGCCGGGCCAGAGCGTGGTCTCGCGGTTGTCGAACTCGGCCTTGACCCGGATGGTGCCGGCGGCCGGGTCGACGGTGTTGTCGACGAAGCTCAGCACGCCGTTGACCGGCGCCAGGTCTGCGCCAGGCAGGACCTGCACCTCGACCTTGCCGCGCTTTTGCGCCGCCAGCAGCGCCGGCAGGCTGGATTCGGGCAGCGTGAAGGCGACGTTGATCGGGTCGAGCTGGGTGACGGTGGTGAGCGAGGTGCTCGGCTGCACCAGGCTGCCCGGGTACACGCCGATGCCGCCGACGCGGCCGGCCATCGGGGCGCGGATCGACGTGTAGCTGGTGCTGACGCCGGCGGCGCGCGCGGCGGCGCTGTCGGCCTGCAGGGTGGCGCGCGCCTGGTCGACCTGGGCGCGCAGCGTGTCGACCGCGCTCTGGGCGATGAATTTTTGCGCGAACAGGTCCTGGCTGCGCTTGTACTGGCGCTCGAGGTCGGCCAACTGGGCGCGGTCGTGCTCGACCTGCGCCTGCGCCTTGTCCTGGTTGGCGCGGTCGGCGCGGTCGTCCAGCGAGAACATCAGTTGGCCGGCCTTCACGAACTGGCCTTCCTTGATGTGGACCGTGCGGATGGTGGCGGTGGTTTGCGGATGCAAATCGACGGTGCGGATCGGGGTGACGGTGCCGTTGGCCTGCTGCAGCACCGGCACGTCCAGGCGTTGCGGCGCTACCACATTCACCACCGCCGGCGGCGGCCCTTCATGCCCGCCATTGCCGCCGGGCCCGGCGCCATGGCCACTACGTGCGCCCGGTGCCCCCCCGGCTGCGCCGCCACCATTGTGGCTCGTGTACCACACGCCCGCGCCCACGGCGATGACCGCCGCGACCACGAGCCCGATATTCTGCTTTTTCATTGTTATCCCTGTGCCGCGCGTGCCGGCGGCTTATTGTTTTATGTGTTGACGATGAGGTTTGTTATAGGTGTCGTGTGCCGGCCTGGGCGGCGGCTGGGCGCGATTGTCGCACAGCCTGGTGTCAGAAATGTGTCAATTTCCTGGGTAATATTCGGGCAGCATCAGGGTCGCTTCGAGTCCCCCTTCCGGATGGTTGGCGAGGCGGATGCTGCCGCCATGCTGTTCGGCGATGTTGCGTGCGATCGTCAGGCCCAGGCCGGTGCCGCCGGACTCGCGCGAGCGCGAGATCTCGACCCGGTAGAACGGATCGAACACCCGGCCCAGCTCGGCCTGCGGGATGCCGGGCCCGGCGTCGCGGATGCGGATGCGCGCCGCGCCGTTGATGCGATCGACCGTGACCCGGGCCGCGTGGCCGTACTTGACTGCGTTGTCGATCAGGTTGACCAGGCCGCGGCGCAAATCGAGCGGCCGGCCCAGCAGCGCCATGCCGGCGTGGCCGGACAGGGCCACGCGCTGGCCGGCCTCGACCGCATCGGCGCATACCGAATCGAGCAGCGAATCGAGGTCCAGCATCTGCATGGTCTCGGTGGTGTCCATGCTGCGCGCCAGGTCCAGCCCTTCCTTCACCATGGCCTGCATGGCCGACAGATCGCCGATCAGGCGTTCCTGCAGTTCCGGCTCGCTGACCTTTTCCAGGCGCAGGCGCATGCGGGTCAGCGGCGTCTGCAGGTCGTGGGTGATGGCGGCCAGCATCTGGGTACGCTGGAAGATGTACTGGCGGATGCGCGCCTGCATGGCATTGAAGGCGGCGCTGGCCTGGCGGATCTCGTCGGCGCCGGTGAGGTCGAGCGGCGGGTGGTTGATGTCGTTGCCGAGGTCTTGCGCCGCCTGCGCCAGCTGCTTGAGCGGACGCGTGGTCATGCGCGCCACCAGGTAGGCCAGGAAGGCCACGCTGGCCAGGAACAGCGCGATGGTGGCGGTGTAGTCGGTGCGTTCCGGCGAGGTGACCGAGCGCGGCGGCAGCACCGACAGGATCAGTTCGGTGCCGTCGCGCAGTTTGACTTCCAGGCTTTCGCAGGTGCCGTGCCACTTCATGCTCATCAGCCCCAGCACCGCCGGCTGGTCGCGCACGTTGTCGCATGCACTCGGGCGCCGCGCCAGCGAACGCAGTGCGTAGTCCTTGCCCATGCGCCGCGACAGCGCGCGCGTGAATTCGGTCGGCTCCGGGGCCAGGGCCGGGCGCTGCGGGCCGACCTCGTCCAGCTCGAAGCCGGGACGGTTGGCCACCTCCAGGTAGGCGCGCCGCGCCGGCAGCGGCACCACTTCGGTGGCCGTGATCAGCTGCTCGGCGCGGTCGAGCCAGTGCAGTTCGCGGTACTCGTCGATGACGCGCTGGCGCTCGGCGTCCGCCAGCAGCTGGGTCAGCGCGGCGGTCAGCAGGATGCCCAGCAGCAGGGTGGCGAACACGCGGCCCGTCATCGAGCCGAGGAACGCTCTCACGCGGCCGGCTCCACGCTGACCTGGCCGGCCAGCACGTAGCCGCCATTGCGCACGGTCTTGATAATCTGCGGCATGCGCGCGTCTTCCCCCAGCTTCTGGCGCAGGCGGCTGATCTGGATGTCGATCGAGCGGTCGAACGGGTCGGCATCGCGGCCCTGGGTCAGGTTCAGCAGCTGGTCGCGGTTGAGCACGCGGTTCGGGTGTTCCAGGAACACGCGCAGCAGGCGGAATTCGGCGCCCGACAGCATGATCACGACGCCCTGGGGATTGACCAGGTGGCGCGCGGTCAGGTCCAGGGTCCAGCCCGAGAACTTCATCTGCTGCACGTTCTCGGTGATGGCGTTGGGCGGCATCGCGTGGCTGCGCCGCAGCACGCTGCGGATGCGCGCCAGCAGTTCGCGCGGCTCGAATGGTTTCGGCAAATAGTCGTCGGCGCCCATCTCGAGGCCGAGGATGCGGTCCAGCGGCTCGCTGCGGGCGGTCAGCATGATCACCGGCAAGGTCGAGTGGGCGCGCAGCTTGCGGCACAGCGTCAGGCCGTCGTCGCCCGGCAGGTTCAGGTCGAGCACGACCAGGTCGGGCCGCGCCTCTTCCAGCATTTTCCACATCGCGTTGCCGTCGCCGGCGGCCAGCGCACGGTAGCCGTTCGCCTCCAGGTAGTCGGCCAGCAGGGAGCGGATGTCGCGGTCGTCGTCGACGATCAGAATGGTAGATGGATTGTCCATGACAGCATTATCCCGGCTTGTCGACACCCTGAGAAGCGACTTTGTATCGCCATGTATATGGACAGGCGGGCGAAACAAATTGATACAAAGAACGACACAGCGGACACGCGGTGCTTACATGTTGGATCGATGATGATTCCACGCCGCGACGCTTCGCGGCAGGCCGCGGCGGCTGTCCGCCGCTTCAAACCACTAGGGAACAACCATGACTACCTTTCGCAACAATCTCCTGAGCGCGCTGGCCGTGCTGTCCATGGGCGCGACCGCAGTCGGCGCGCAGGCGCAGACCCTGGCGCCATCGCAGGCACAGGCACAAGCGCAGGGCCAGCCCGCCGAGGGACGCTACGCGCATGCCGCCAGCCAGGAACAGCGCGCCCAACGCGGCGCCGAGCGTGCCGCCGAGCGCGTGGCCAGGCTGCACGATGCGTTGAAGATCACCCCGGCCCAGGAAAACGCCTGGAATGCCTTCGTGGCGTCGATGAAGCCGCCGGCCCGTGCCGATCGTGCGCAGCGCGGCCAGGAGCGCGCCGCATTGGCCGCCCTGCCCGCGCCGCAGCGCTTCGCGCGCCACATCGAACGCCGGAAGCAGCGTACTGCGGCCATGGAGCAGCGCCTGGGCGCTTTGAACAGCCTCTATGCCGTGCTCACGCCGCAGCAGAAGAAAACCTTCGACGAGAAGGCGCACTTTGGCGGCAGGTCCGGGAAGCACCACGGCCACCGCGGCGGCTGGGAGCGCGGCGGGGAACGCGGTGGAGATACGGCGCGCGGCTGATCTGACCGGCAAGGCATGACAAGGGAGCTGCGGCTCCCTTTTTTTGTGCCCGGCGCAGCCATCGGGCGCTCCAGGGTTAGCAAAATGCGCCATTGCGCGCCTTCACGCGAGGCCGGCCCCCGCTTTTTCATGTCAACGCCGCGTTTGCAATTGTTACTGGAGTTTGCCGAGCGAACCCAGGAACTTGGCGGCATCCTGGTAGCCGATCACGCGGCTGTCCGGGATTTCCCGGCCCTGGCGGTCGAACAGGATGATCCCCGGCGGCCCGAACAGGCCGAAGCGCTTGAGCATGGCGCGGTCGGCGGCGTCGTTGGCGGTGACGTCGACCTGCAGCAGCACCGTGTCGGCCAGGCGCGCCTTGACGGCCGGGTCGACGAAGGTCAGCTTTTCCATTTCCTTGCACGAGACGCACCAGTCGGCGTAGAAGTCCAGCACGGCGGTCTTGCCCCCCAGCTGCGCCAGCGCGGCGTCGAGCTGCTCGACGGTCTTGATGCGCGTGAAGTGCAGCGGCTGGGCCGGGCCGCCGCGGGTCAGGTGCGCCAGCGGCGCCAGCGCGTCGCGTCCGCCGCTGGCGATGCCGACCAGCTGGGTTGCTCCCAGCACGGCGCATGCAGCGCCCAGGGCCATGCCGGCCCAGTGTCCTTTCGCGCGCAGCAGATAAAAGCCGTAGCCAAGCAGCAGCGCGGCCCACAGCAGCATCTGGGCCAGCGCCGGCAACACCGGGGTCACCATCCACAGCGCCATGGCCAGCATCAGCACGCCGAAGAAGCGCTTTACGGATTCCATCCACATGCCGGCGCGCGGCAGCAGCGACCCGGCCGACACGCCGACCAGCAGCAGCGGGATACTCATGCCGAGCGCCATCGCGAACAGGGCGGCGCCGCCGATGATCACGTCGCGCGTCTGGCTGATGTAGACCAGCGCGCCGGCCAGCGGCGCCGCCACGCAGGGACCGACGATCAGGGCGGAGATCGCGCCCATGGCGAACACGCCGGCCAGCTTGCCCGAGGACTGGCGCCCGGACGCGTTCGCCAGGCGGGTCTGCAGCGCGGCCGGCACCTGCAACTGGTATACGCCGAACATCGACAGCGCCATGGCGGCGATCAGCAGGGCAAACGCGGACAGCACCCACGCATTCTGCAAGGCCGCGGCAAGGCCTTCGCCGAGCAGGCCGGCGGCCACGCCCAGCGTCGTGTAGACGATCGCCATGCCGAGCGAATAGGTCAGCGACAGGATGAAGCCGCGGCCGCGCTTCACCTGGCCGCCTTCCCCGACGATGATCGAGGACAGGATCGGCACCATCGGCAGCACGCAGGGCGTGAACGCCAGGCCCAGGCCGAGCAGCACGAAGGCCGGCACGATGGCCAGCAGGCGCCCGCCCTGCAGCAGCGCGGCGATGCCCGACAGTTCGGAGGGGCTGGACGATGCGGCTGCGCCGGAAACCGCGCTGCGAACAGGCGCGCTGCTGCCAGGTCCCGTTCCGGACACGGCAGGCGCCGTCGACATGTCTGCCGACGGCGCGGCGCCCGGGACATCGGCCTGCGGCGCCGCCTGGCCCGGCAGCGAAAACTGCGGCGCATTGTCCGCGCCCTGCCCGATCGGCAGGCCGGTCGCCGTGCCCGCACCGCCCGCGCCCGCCGCGCCGGCGCCCGCCACCAGGCGGATCGATACGTCCTGTGGCGGATAGCACAAGCCCTTGTCGGCGCAGCCCTGGCCGGTGGCGGTCAGGGTGAACGGTCCGTTGCCCTCGACCGGGATGCGGATCTCGACGCCCTTGTGATAGGTCTCGACGTCCTTCTGGAAGGTTTCGTCGAACTTGATCTTGCCCGGCGGGACCTGCGGCGCGCCCAGCCTGGCGCCGCTGGCGCTGAAGCTGAAGCGCTCGCGGTACATGTAGTAGCCATCGGCGATCGCGTAGCGCACCAGCACCGTATGCGGATCGAGCATCTGCGCCGAAAACCGGAAGGCCTGCTCGGGCGGCAGGAAATCGTCGTCGGCGCGCGCCGGTGCAGCAGCGAACAGGCCGCTCCAGGCCAGCAGCAGCGCACAGGCGAGCATCAGGGCGCGCAGCCAGGAGCGGTGCGGCGAAACAGAATAACGGGACATGGTCAATGAATGGTTGTTCAGCGCAGCAGCATGGTACACCGCCTGCGCCCTGGCTTGCAGGGACGAAAAAAAACCAGGCACGAAGCCTGGTTCCTTATGCCGCTCAACCGGTCGATTACTCGGCGGTCGGTGCGTTTTCGTCGACGCCGACTTCCGGACGGTCGGTCAGTTCGACGTAGGCCATCGGTGCATTGTCGCCAACGCGGAAGCCCATCTTCAGGATACGGGTGTAGCCGCCGTTGCGGTTCGCGAAACGCGGACCGATGTCGGCGAACAGCTTCTGGACGATTTCGCGGTCGCGCAGACGGGCGAATGCCAGGCGCTTGTTGGCCAGGGTGTCTTTCTTGCCCAGGGTGATGATCGGCTCGACGACTTTACGCAGTTCCTTGGCTTTCGGAACGGTGGTCTTGATCGCTTCGTGACGCAGCAGCGAAACGGTCATGTTGCGCAGCATGGCGAGACGGTGGGACGAGGTGCGGTTCAGCTTACGGAGGCCGTGACGGTGACGCATGGTAATTCCTTTAAAGAGTTTTAAATTCCAGTTCTTCGATCGTTCATGCAGATGCAGGAACGCGGACCGGTTCTAAGGGTGGATGCCGCCCACGCCGAATTGCGCGGGCGGCGGGTACGGCAAATTACTTTTCCAAGCCGGCGGGCGGCCAGTTTTCCAACTTCATGCCCAAGGTCAGGCCACGGGAAGCCAGGACTTCCTTGATCTCGTTCAGCGACTTGCGGCCCAGGTTCGGCGTCTTCAGCAGCTCGTTTTCCGAACGCTGGATCAGGTCGCCGATGTAGTAGATGTTCTCGGCCTTCAGGCAGTTTGCCGAACGGACGGTCAGTTCCAGGTCGTCCACCGGACGCAGCAGGATCGGATCGACCAGCGGTG
>Ga0265798_10000406_pt1 | contig 75582 bp, 73 predicted proteins | sample P3T30metagenome_FD_192430 | JGI IMG/M metagenome (GOLD analysis project Ga0265798, IMG submission 192430) | Plant litter microbial communities from East Loma Ridge, Irvine, California - P3 T30 | ecosystem: Environmental > Terrestrial > Plant litter > Unclassified | place: USA: California... | reverse complement strand
CTCCACTTAAATCCAAATTTAGGTAAGATCAAGGAGGGAAATGCAGTTTCCATCATCCAACACCCGGACGGGAAGATGAAGAAGGTGGCCCTTCGGCAGAATGAAGTGACCAATCTTGCTTTGCCAAAATTTATCCGATATGTCACGGATACGAAAAGTGGTTCATCTGGAGCACCCGTTTTTAACGATAAATGGGAGGTGGTTGCTGTGCACCATGCAGGTGTGCCGCGATACAATGAAGCTGGCCAGATTCTGAATCGTTCAGGAGCGCTATGGGACAAGTCGCAAGGGGAAGTGCAGGTCGACTGGATTGAAAATGAAGGCATTCGGGTAAGTACCATCGTTTATGATCTTACAACGGTTGCTGCGCTTCAATTTCCAGTATTATGGAATCATTTCCAACCGATGCGGAATGTCGAAGACATCCGGAAATCTGTAGGCATTGATGTGAATGGGGTAGAAGGCAGCAATTATTACCCGGAAACAGCTGATGCGGACCTCAAGCAACAATACTACTCCAGGCTTGCCGATCCTGCAAAGGCGACCTTTGAAGAAATCCAAGAGCTGCTTTCCGATACACACCGCACACACCATAACTACAATCCTTCAAAATATGTCTACCCGGTTGTCGATATCCACCCAGATGGGCAGATCCACAGTATATATTCCGGCAAGACATTCAGCGTTCAGGAACTAATCTTAGCGGATCAGAAGGTCGATATCGAGCGACAGCTACGCTTTATTGAATTGGGCAAAGGAGACGAACTGATGGCCGCGAAACATTTCGATGAAGCAGTGGAATCCTTGGAAGCTGCACTCCCATATAATTGTGAACATGTCGTTTGCCAGTCCTGGTTCAACAAACAGGAGCCCATGCGTGGCGACCTTCATCATCTTTTTGCATGCGAGTCTGGCTGCAACAGCTTCCGGAATAACTTTCCTTATGCCGACCTCCCAAATTATCCGATTGACGATGTTGAGAAAATAAGGTCTGAATGCGGAAATGCGGTGCAAGGACGCTTCGAGCCAGAGCAGAATAAAGGTGTCGTTGCAAGGGCGGTACTGTACTTTTTGGTTCGTTACCCTGGTGCCATCAATGTTTATGATGCTGCGGCAATTCAAACAATCATCAGCTGGTCTCAACAGGAACCCGTTACGCTGTATGAAAAACATAGAAACAGAGAGATTTGCCTGCTACAAGGGAATAGAAATCCTTTTATTGATTTTCCTGCACTCGCTACTACAATACGCTTCGAACTGCCAATGTAAACACTAATCAATGCATTATGGATCAGCAATCAATTCCCATTCTGGAAGGCTACCCGCAAGAAATTATCCGTCGACTAGAACTTAGGGACAAGCGGCGCCAGGAAGCACTTCCAGGTACCCTCGAAGGAAGACCATTACAGCTGGTCATGGAAGATCTGCTGTTATGGGACGAACCGGTTTTAACGGTTAGTTTCAAAGGTGGTAGCACTGAACTGCACCGGCGCATTGCTGAAGTGGCTTCGGAATGGACGCAGCATGCAAACATACATTTCGACTTTGGCTACAATGAAGATACCGGCGAATACCGGACCTGGGTAGCAGGTGATACATCTTCCATTCGGGTGGGCTTCCAGGATCCCGGATACTGGTCCTTTGTTGGTACGGATAGCTTGGATCCTGAAATCTGTGCCCCTGGCGAGATTACGTTAAATCTGGAAGGCTTCGATCGTGTACTTCCATCGAACTGGAAGGGGACAGTACTACATGAGTTCGGACATGCCCTGGGCTTTCATCATGAACATCAATCACCCGTTTCAAAATGTGACTTCGACTGGGACAAGCTCTATGATTATCTGGCAGGGCCACCAAACTTCTGGTCCAAAGAACAGGTGGATCACAACCTAAAGGAAATGCCTGCTGGCGGTCTGACGTTTTCCCCGTATGATAAATACTCGATCATGCACTATGCTTTTCCGGAATGGATGTTTGTCAGCGGAACTTCCTCTCCCTGTTATGTTTCGGAGCAAGGCACCTTATCTGCGCAGGATAAGATCATGGCTGCAGAGGCTTATCCTTCCGGAACAGACCAGATCGAAGTACAAAGGTCCGCGCGGGAGGAAGCCATCAAACTGTTGCTTAGCGCATCTCCTCAACTGCAAGTTGCTGAACAACAGCGGTTGAATGGTAGGGCTTATGCACTTGCTGCACAGACCTACGCCCGTCAGAGTATTTCACGACTCACGCAGCCGGATATCGCACATGAAGTGAAAAGGGCTATTCTATTTGCTGCAGGTCAGGGTGGAGAAGATCCCAGCAACCTTGGAGACCAGATCTCCCTTGGTAACTTGTTGCCTACGGATTACGCCTATCAGTTTCTAGCAGATCTGCTGGATGAAGTTGCTAAACGCTTTAATCCAGCTGCAGCTGTACGGTTGAAGGATGTGTCAGGCGCAAATACAGTATCGGATTGTATCGCAATGGTAAAAGGAAAGCTATGAAGCAGTTGAAAACAGTTATACTCGTAGCATGGGCGTTCATAATGATTGAACCCCTTGCAGGTTACGCGCAAAGCACCAGTTTTTTCAATAGGCTGGAGCTGCGTCAGTCTTTTGGTTCTGCGGGGACCAGGAATGCACCAGCAAGGTTTCAGTTGACAATTCCCCGGCATGAAGATGCTTCGTACCTCATTGATGGTGGCATCGGTCTTCCGATTGCCAACTATAAGCTTGGGAAATCCCTGAATGTAGAAGGAAAGCTCGTTGGTGAATATCACCGTAATACCATGATTGATGAAGCACAACATAGCTGGCAAACGGGTTTCTCCGGAACCATACGCACAAACATCATCAGAAATGTAGCACAAACAACTTACAAGCAGTGGTACTTTACACCTACAATCAAGTTTTCCAGGAACCTTCAGGATACGGCAAGTGCACTGATCTTCAATATGGATGCAATTCCCTTCCGTACCGGTGAAAAAGGCATCAATCTAAACACCTACACCATTCGGGGAAACAGGAAGCTGATCCATCTCGTTGCTTTTAATCCGGGCCTGGAGCTTCAAAGTAATTTCGCCGCGAAACAAGAAAGTAACAATGGAACCATCATTAGACCCCTGGTAAAGTTTCAATACTTATTAGCGGGAAACAGGCTTCGCTCACCAGAAACGGAGATGATCACACCGGACAAAACCTGGGAAATATCATTAGATTATGCCGGTAGGTATGCTGTAGTGAACTCAACGTTAACGTCAGAGAAGTTCAGCCAGTTGTTTAAGGCCGCTGCAGATTACTATCTACTCACGAACCCCATACAGATCTCCTTCGGATTTTCTTACAACTATGGATCTGACCCCGCACAGGGATTGAAAAAACAGCATTACTATCTTGCAACGTTTAACTTGCAGAAGTAATGCTGTTCTTCAAACTATTCGGAAAGGGAATTAAGCTTCAATTGCATCATATACAATTACCTTCTCCCAAAGGTGCTCGCAGTTTTTTATAAACTCCAGGTGGATTGGATCCGTTTGGTAGCTGGCCTGACCTTCAAGGTCATCGAAAAACATTAGCTCTGAAACACCCCAGCTGTTATCTACAACCTCACGTTTTTCCGTGCTGGCAACTACGCCTACGCGTAATTCTTTAACGGTTTTGATCTTCGAAAGGGTTTTTACACCCGCAACAAGCTTGTCACGGTCAGCCATGGAGGTTGGATTTTTTAACCAGAAAAGCGCATGATGCACTACAGGATATTTCTTTTTTTCTGTCGATGGCATTGCAGAGGCTACGGTGCCGGCAGCAAGTGCCACACCACTTAATATGAATGTTTTACGGTTTAAATTAGCCATTAGATTCGAGTTTTAGGTTTACAAATCATAAAGCTATAAAAATCCCCGAATTTTCGGATGGCAACCAGGCTAAATTCAAGGCTTAAATCTTTCTCGAGACACTCTTGATGACTTCATCCAGCTCCTTCGCACTATCCTGAATCATCAGCACCAACGCTCGAACGCTTTCAACGGAGTCCGTGCTCTCCAGTAATGCCGACAGCCCCAGGATATTCGCGATTGGCTTTCTGATTACATGTGACTGGATATGGGCAATTTCCTCCAGTGTAATATGGGCGTTGCTAAGGGAGGCTTGTGTTTCTTCAAGCGTCGAACGCGTTTCTACAAACTCCGTGATGTCATTGCCGATACAGAATATACCTGCGGGATTGTTATGTTCATCAAACAAGGCTTTATATTCCCATTGTGTGATGATAAACCCACCATGCCCGTCATGTTTCCTTAGCGTAGCTGGAAAAACCTGATCCGGGTGTGCGAAGCATTGCTGAGATACACTGACACATATATCTAAATCATCCTTGTGGATTGTCTTGGAATAATGTTGACCTATCAAGTCGCCATGAATCTGATTGAATGCCTTCAAATATTTTTTGTTCAGGTAGGCATAATTACTATTCATATCTACCAGGATCAAATAGTACACTGCTGAGCTATCCAGGATTTGTTTAATGGCATCGAACTGCTTCATGTATGGCAAGGGTCTGTTTTAATGTTAAAGATACAATTATGTCTTACAGTTAAGAACATCCCTAAAACGATTAAGGCAGTCCCAACGTCTTGAAACTGCCTAAGAGAGACATTATAATACATCTTTTGGTTCTAATCCACTATTTTAAAACAAAATCAGGTTAATCATTTGTTTAATAACACATCGAAGATAAATTATATTATTTAGGTTTGAAACGAAAAAATTCTACACCTTGTCATAATATGTCAACTATGAAGCAATTAGAACGTTTAAAGCTCATTTACGGATTGCTCAGTCATTCACCGCAGACAATCGACTCTCTACAAAAAGAACTGCAGGCCTTGGGCACGGTCGTAAGCAGCCGTCAATTATATCGTGATCTCGACGATGTCGGCAACTTTTTCTTACGAGCAGAGGAACGCCTGGATCTCAAAAACCAAGAGTTCAATAAAAAACTTTATGTGATCAACAGGAACAATGGATCTGGAGCGATCAATAATTATGACATTGACACCTATTTGATTAATAAACTAATGATTCCCGCCGGTATTGCTATCGGCAGAAAAAGCTCGCTCGATAAGTTCAGGGACATCTTTGCCAGCCATTTAAATAGCAGCAAAGTAGAGAACAATGGAAGTTGGGATGGCTTATCCATGCTCAACACCCATTTCAATGAAATTGTGTTCGACCAAAAGTTTGAAGATAAATTCAATCAGATCCTCTGGAGCGTAAGCAATCATCGAGCGATAGAGATCATCGAATGTCATGGCGATTCCGTTTCCATGTACAAATCGTTAGTGTTCCCTTTCCTGTTTTTGCCGATGAAAATTATCTACCATCGCGGCGGATTCTTTGTGGCTGGCATGGTCGATGGTTCAAAAAAATGCTTGGTAATGGACCTTTTCCAGATTTCCACATTTAAATTAAGCAACCAGACTTTTGCTTTCAAAAAAGACATGACTGTATTGGATAAGAATCTTCAGGCACGTTTTGGTGTAAGTCAGAACATTGATGATGAAGTATATGAAGTTGCGCTAGATTTCGCGTCTGTAACCGGATCTTTTGTGCAGGCGCACAATTGGCACCACTCTCAACGCTTTGAGGTACTATCTAATGGAAACGTGCGAATCTACCTGACCTGTGGTATAAACAGAGAATTGCTTGGTTGGATCTACATGTGGATGGGAAATGTAAAAGTTGTTGCACCTGAGATCCTGAAAGCCCACCATCAGGAGCAATTACAATCAATTATAGATGTATCACAATCAGATGCGGTCACTTACAAAGACTCCTGGCGTCCCGCCTAATCTGTTAGGTATAACCATGCACTTTGATATTCTTCCAAGCTTTCTGCATAATTCATCAACTTCATGTAGAACTCGGACTTCGACAAAGTACTCCCATCTCCAATGATCACCAACTTCTTACGGGCCCTGGTCATGGCTACGTTCATTCGCCTGATATCCGACAGAAAGCCAATTTGCTGCTCCGCATTGCTCCGGGTTAAGCTGATGTAAATAACATCTCTTTCCTGCCCCTGAAAGCTGTCGATCGTATTCACATTGATATGCTCCCGGAAAGTAGCGCAAAATTCATCCTCCTCAATCATGAGGCGCAGGGTTTTCACCTGTTCCTGGTAAGGGGAGATGATCCCAATGGAAGGGAAGTGGTCTTTCGGGTAGTGCAGTGCGAGTTCTTCCAGATACATCCTCAGGTGCCTGCGTACAAATTGTGCTTCTTCTACATTAGATATGCTACTTTCTTCCAGTTTCTCATCATAGCCACAGCCGGCGGTGTCAATGAAAAGAAACGGCTGATCACCGGGGAACAAGGTATTAAAAGCAACACTTGGATTTGCAATCAGCCGATTTTCATAGAAGGCCGCAGAGCTGAAGTTCATGATGTCGGTATGCATCCGGTACTGCTCCTCGAGTAGCGCCAGACTTTCAGGGAAAAGCGCCGCCGTCTTTTCCATCAGCGTCAGGCTTAACCCTTTCGCTGCTGCGGTTCGGGACTTTATGGTTGGGGGCAGTTGACAGTGATCACCTGCAAGTACAAGTTTCTTTGCTTTCAGAATCGGTATCCAGCAAGCGGGTTCCAGCGCCTGTCCGGCCTCATCAATGAACACGGTTTCAAATGTTAAATCCCGGATGGTGTAATGGTTCGCACTTACGAGCGTGCAGGTAATGACTGAAGCATTGCTTATCACCTGGTCCGTAATATACTGTTCATGCCGCTCAACTTCCTTCATGATCTTGTGGGCCTCCGCAAAGAGCGCTTTCCGCTGTTCTTGTTCAGCACGCCCAAAATTACGTTTATACTTATGCGCCATATTCTTGTATTCCGACGCTTGTTTCTTCAGTGCCTTGATCTCCTTTTTCTCCGAATGTGTCGATATCTTATGGTCGAGGGTTAAGGATTGAAGTGCATCGGACACCCGCGCAGGATTCCCAATTCTTAGTACATTCAGCCCCTGGGTCGCAAGCTTCTCTGTAAGCAGATCTACAGCGGTGTTGCTCGGCGCTACAACCAGAATCTGCTTCTTTTCTTTCTTCAGCATGGCCTTGATGGCTTCCACAATCGTCGTGGTCTTACCTGTTCCTGGCGGCCCATGAACAATCGCCAGATCTTTCGCCGCGAGTATCTTGTTTACCGCTTCCTGTTGTTTTTCGTTTAGCGAGCCAATGGCATAGTTGTGACGTTCCTCAAACACAGGTGCGCGTCTACCTGTAAGCAGCGCCACCAAGGCATCCGTACTAGCCTGCGTTCCGGTAAGGCGTTCATTTGCTTCCTTCAGTGCACGTTCCATTTCATTGTAGCTGTTGTTGTCAAACAACAGATCTAAGCCCAGCTTACCGTCCCGTGTCCAGTCCGGTAACTCGTCCACTCTGAAGCTAACGCGGCAGCGGTTTCCGCCAACATAGGTGATGGCACCTTCCAGACGATCTGCAGGATCATGATTGGAAAAGAGGGCCACCATTGCTCCGAAACGAAATTGATGGCTAAGCTCATGATGCGTGGTCCGCTCGAACTCGACACTCATGTAGTCGCCACGGCTAAGCTCCGTGTTCCTGATCGCAATAGGGTACCACGTTAAGCCATTCGTGCGTCTGGTCGTAACCGGAATCCGTTCCGTAAGTGCCTGGTATTGTTTAAAGTCTTCGTCCCGCTCTATCTTTAGCAATTCCTGCAGTGCCTTGAAATATTCCATTGGCCAAAGTTAATCGATATCCCTGGTACTTTGGGCCGCTTAGCCTGATACGTCTTCAAACAAAATCCCGTAAATTAACCTTATTCAGAAAAATCTTTATAGATGCAGAACCCCAAACTCTTTAAAACACTCGCTATAGTAGCGCTGGTGCTCTTAATTGTGACCGCTTTGATCCTTGGAAAACCATTTCTGGTGCCGCTAACCTTTGGCGCTTTGCTTTCCATGCTGTTGCTGCCAGTAACACGCTGGCTCGAGGGCAAAGGCATTAACAAAGCGTTATCTACTTTGGCCGCTATTCTGCTACTCATATCATTTTTAGGACTCGTGCTTTTCTTCGTCGGGTGGCAGATGTCGGACATTGCCAGCAATACCGCGAAATTGGAGCAGACCATATCCCAGAAATATGAACAGGCAAAAGACCTGGTCAGTCAGCAGCTCGGGGTATCGGAACAAAAGCAGGAACAAATCATTAAGGAGCAACAGAAATCATCCTCTGGGAAGATGACGGGTGTGGTCACCGCTGTGATGGGTGGTATAACAGGTTTTTTAACAGACACATTGCTGGTCTTTGTCTATGTATTCCTATTCATTTATCTGCGTAGCCGTATCAAGGGATTCATCATCAGGCTTGTTCCGCAGGTAGAACGACAGAACGCATTAACGGTGCTGGATGACACGCAACAAATTACTGTGAAATACCTTGGCGGCTTGTTTTTGATGATAGTCTGCCTCTGGGTGATGTATGGCATTGGTTTCAGCTTACTGGGCGTGGAGCATGCGATCTTTTTTGCAATCCTATGCGGCTTACTGGAGATTGTGCCTTTTGTGGGTAACCTGACAGGGACTGCAATAACCGTTGCCATGTCTTTGGTCCAGTGTGGCGACATGAACATGGTCATCGGTATCCTGGTAGTGTACGGGTTGGTGCAGTTTATTCAAACTTACCTGCTTGAACCTTTAATCGTAGGGGCAGAGGTCAGTATAAATCCACTATTTACAATCATTGGGCTTGTTGCAGGCGAGCTGATCTGGGGCATTCCGGGTATGATCCTGGCGATTCCGCTGCTGGGCATAACCAAGATCCTGTTTGAACATATAGAAGCCTTGAAACCTTTTGCTTACCTGATTGGTAGCGATGAACGGAAAAAGGATGATAAAAGTTGGGGACAAAAGGTTAAATCCTGGTTCAGTAAATCAGATTAACCTGTTAATTTCGACAACCATCTACGTCCTGCGCTGTTATATAGCTAAAAATCTACTATTATGGCAAATTACGAAGAACAAAACACAACAAACGAGCAAAAGGAGAAAGGTAATGCTGGTGCTGATAAGAGTAAAAATGCAAACAATGACACCACTACAACTGGCGGTGGCAATGTTAAAGATCCGGAACACAATACAGGAAACGATCGGATGATGATTGATGAAGAAGGGGCAGAAGTGAAGCCTGATGACCAGGTATAAGCAAGATGTTTAAAGGAAAAAGCGCATGAAATCATGCGCTTTTTTTATGAATGCACATTTGATTCCCCAAAGTGTAGAAAATAATCATCATTTATTTGGCATCATCCCCAGCCTCAGCTAATTAGCAGGTAGTTATCCGTAATTTAAAAATCAGTATATCTGGAGAGTAGGAACAGATTTTGAAATATATAAGCAGGAATATTAGGCATTAATGCCCCAACCGGTTTCTGAGGTGCTTTATGCAAATATGTACGCCGAACATGGGAAATTATTGAGTAAGAAGTTCTACAAGTGAGAAAAGTGTTACACAGTACTCCACAATGCCAACTTGCTCACTTGTGTTTTAAACTAAATCAGCCACTAACCAGAAAATATTATGTTGATTCATCACGGACAAATTTTAGAAAAGGTAGTAAGGAGAAATGGGCACTCGATAAGTGACGTTGCACGCTTAACCAACGTGAACAGACGATCAGTTTACAACTGGTTCAACCAACCACATCTAAAACCAGAAATTATCTATCGCATAGGATGCGCCATTGATCATGACTTCTCCGTGGAATTGCCACATTTGTTTACCGCGGAAGATTTTAACAAGGAAAAGAAACGCACAAGTTCCGCACAGGCAAAGGAAGACGTTATCGAAGATCCATTGAACAAGCATTACTGGAAAGACAAGTACATTGATCTTCTGGAGCGCTACAATGAACTTCTGGCAAATAAGGTTTCCCTGACCTAAAGCAGGCACAAAGTTTAAGTGGAGCTGTTTATCTCATTATAAATGCGTAATGTGGTAGATAGCTTCCTATATTTGTCTATGTGAGGCGTTTAGCTTTATCGCTATGACAAATAAACTACATGCCATTGAAGAGGTTTTTTCCTTCATTCCTGGCACTGCTTTTCTTTTAGACCGAAACTACACGTACGTGGCAGTGAACGCGCAATATGCTGATCTGTTGAACCAGCCTGCAGCGTTATTTAAAGGCCAGTCTTTCCAGTCGTTGTCACCCGCCACAACCCTCAACTTAAAACCCTTCCTTGATGACCTCCTGCAGGGTACCGCAGAAAGTCGCTTCGAAATGCTTGCAGACTCGGTAACACCAGCGCTAGAGTACAGCGGCACTGCTAAGGCCGTGCTTGAAGACGACGGCTCCATCAGCGGCTACATTTGCGCGCTCACGCCGAGCGACAAGAAATATAAACGCATATTCGAGAACGTTCAGGATGTCTTCTACTCAACAGATAGCAAGGGCTATATTGTGGAAGTCTCACCATCCATCAAGCAATATTCGGGTTATACAAGAGAAGAATTAATCGGTAAAAATGCAGGCGACTTCTATTATTACGATGATGATCGTTTAGAAACGGTTAAACGCCTGATGGATGAGCATTCTGTGGTTGATTACGAAGTACGACTAAAGAATAGAAATAACCAGTTGAAGTACGCTTCATTAAATGCAAGGTTAGTTACCAATAGCCGTGGAGAAACCAGAACTGAGGGTACGCTGCGCGACGTAACAGCACGGAAATTCCAGGAAAATGCATTAAAGGCTCTAATCGCAGAATTGCAGGAGTCAAATGAGCAGAAAAACAAACTTTTGTCCATCATCGGACATGATTTGCGGAACCCCATATCAGGAAGTCTTCAGCTGCTTGAACTTACTTTAGAAGATTATGAATCTACCACGCCCGAGGAAATTCATGTCTACCTTACTAAGATGAAGCAGGAGTTATCGAATGCAAATGAGTTGCTCGAAGAATTATTGACCTGGGCCATAGCACAGTTTAATGCCTTCGCCTTTAATCCGGTTCGTACGGCAGATTTATACATCCTTATGCAACACTGCATTGAGCGCATCCGACCGATGGCCATTAATAAAGGCGTCGAGATTCATCTAGATGTTGAACACGCTTTAAGCATCACTGCCGATACCGGTATGTTAGAGACAATCATCCGGAACCTGGTTTCCAATGCCATTAAGTTCACTGTAAAGGGCGGCGACATATTACTGCGGGCGGTCAAGGTAGATTCAGGCATTCAATTTTCGGTGATCGATAGTGGTCAGGGTATACCCGAAAACATAGCCGAGCAGTTGTTTAGCAGAAACGTCAACTACACAACTTATGGTACCTCAGGAGAAAAAGGTACAGGTCTGGGCCTACGAATCTGCCAGGAGTTTGTCGCTAAACATGGCGGTACAATCTGGGTAGAAAGCACTGTTGGCGAAGGCAGTACCTTTGCTTTCACCATCCCACAAGCGGAATAGAATCCGCTTTAATACCACAGATCGCCAGTTTCCACAACTGTGATAAAATATCACAATATGCGATGCGCTGTGCAATAAAGAAACACTTTGCTAAAATATTTTCGCTCTTTTGCTGTTTATATTAAAGAAACAACTAAAAGAACCACCGAAAATGAAAAAACTCAACTACTTAAAAGTATTATTTGCCGTTATGTTTCTTGCCTTCGTTGTTCAGTCTTGTAAGTCTGATGATGATGATAATGCAAACTACCAAATGGAAAATCAGACCTTCGTAACACAGGCGCTTACCAATAATAAATTTGAAGTTGCTGCTGCTACCCTGGCACAATCACGCTCCCAAAATCCACAGATTAAACAGTTTGCCAGCAAAATGGTAACAGAACATACCGCAGTGGGTGTAGACTTAACGGATCTTGCGAAATCTATGGAGCTTGCTGTTCCGGCAACGATTGATCCTGCAGATCAGAACAACATCAACTTACTTGGTTTATTTACTGGCGCAACTTTCGACAAGGAATTCACTAAAATGATGGTTGAATCACATCAGAAAGCAGTTACATTGTTCTCACAGGCGGCAAGTAACACTGGCGTTCCTGCTGCTGATCTAAGACATTTTGCTGAGAATAAAACACCATCATTACAACAACATTTAAAAGAAGCGGAAGCTTTAAAAACTTCAGTTCAGTAGTTTTAAATTGATCTTCAACGATCATTAAAACACAAAAAAAAGGCGATCGTCAGATCGCCTTTTTTTATGCACCTATTCTTCTGGGTTTCCCAATAAGCCTTCAGGTACTTTTAGTTCGCCGGTCTCAAAGTCAATCAATCCATTTTTCTCATCTTCAATATTGGTTGCCTGGGTATAGATATCGCCAGCGATCGGACGGGCATGAAGTTCTTTTTTAAATGCCGTAATTGATGCCGTACGTTCGCTATCATCCGCAGGGCCACCATAATCGGCAAAGCCAAAGCCGCCCCACTCACTTACAATAAGCGGTACCTGCTTGCGGAAGAAGAATGGATCGCCAACAACCAACGGGAACGCTGCAATACCCGTTTGTTGTCCGTTTACCAATCCATCCAGCAGTTCTTTCCAGCGCTCCAGATCTGGCGTATAAAGATGCGCGGTTAGTATATCACTCTTTAACCTGCCTTCAAAGGAGATGTGCTGCCAGCCATCATTGTCGACCACCAAAAACTGTGGATGTGCAATTTGCATGTAGTGGTACATATCCATGATATAAGAGCGGGTCTCAACACTTGTGGCGATATCCTGTGCACCCCAGTCTTCATTATATAAGCTCCAGATGATCACAGAAGGGTGCGTACCAATCAGTGCGAGCATGCGTAACAGCTCGGCCTTGTGATTGGAGCGACTTGTCGCATTAGAGCGGTGCGGACTTGGAACTTCTACCCATAACAGGAGCCCAAGCTTGTCCGCAAGGTTGTAAATCCTTGGATCAACCCCGGCGATGTGGATACGCACCAGATTACAGCCAAGCTTCTTCATGGCATGCATGTGCTTTTTGATCTGTTCATAGGTGGCCATACCGGGCTGGTACAAAATACCATTGATGTATATCTTCTTATTGTTAAGGTATATACCACTGCCGCGGGATTCAATTTTACGCAGGCCAAAGTGCGCTTCGATCTCAGATGCATAACCATCTTCGTCGATGAGTTGCGCAATCAGTCTGTACAAGTGTGGGTTTTCAGGCGACCATACCTGCGCATCCGGAACCTCAAGCACCAGGCGCTGCTGTTTTTGACCTGCTTCAAGGGTTAAAGGAAATTCATCCGTTGCAATTGGCTCTGCATCCTTCTGGGTTCTGTTATAAACATTGAGTCTGATCTTGTATACGCCAGGGTCATGAATCCTGGTGGTCAGGTTAAACCGCACCAGATTATCTTCCACATAACTGACCACACCGACCCTGGAACGTAAACGGTTCTTTTCTACCGTTTCCAGCCATATGCTTCTTACACCGCCGGAATAGGTCTGATACCAGATCCCTCCACGTTTGTAAACTGCAGATTCCTGCTTTCCTCTGGTGGTATCTGCATCCATGGTCGCCATGATCCGAATGGTGAGTCTGTTTTCCGGCTTCAGGATGGTCTCATCCAATTCATAGGAGAAAGAGGTATACTCTCCGATGTGAACAAACTCGCCTTCAATAGTCTTCAGTTGTATACCATTCAGCCAGACGCGTGTTTCATAACCACAAGCACCGAAGGTTAACTGCAATTGATTACAGCCACTGCGGCCCGTATCCACGGGCTGGGGTAGGGGGAAGGTACGTTCGTACCACACAATTACCTGATCATGCCAGTACTTGTTGGTACCCGGGCTCACCTGCGAGATGTGTGCTTCCACACTACCTGGCCAGTGCGCAGTCTCTGTATAGTTATGATTGACAAACCAGTTTTCACTTAAACCACGATTCTCATTATCCAAAGCAAACTTCCATTCGCCATCCAATAGGATGGAAGAGTTGGGTCTGATCACCGCCCTTGGTATGGGATTCATGTAGGTATCTTCATCGAAGAGCACGGCCTCGCGGCTCTTGGTAAGGCTATAATTTGGGTGTTTTGGTTTTTCGGTCATATTTGTACGATATAGGTAGGGGCTGCAATAATATAATATACAACGAAATGCGTTAAAGTTTGGTTTTAACTAATCATGTGCGACTTATTTCTTCATTTTCTCGATTATGCTAAATCAATACGGCCGCTGTATTTGTTTCCTTGTAAAAGATAATTATGAATGTTAAAGCATATGCAGCTACAGGGCCTCAGGCACCATTAGCACCTTACCAGCTGGATCGCAGATCCTGCGGTCCGAAAGACGTTGAAATTGAAATTCTATACTGCGGGGTTTGCCATTCCGATATTCACACCGCGCGTGATGAATGGGGTGGAACCATGTACCCTGTAGTTCCCGGACACGAAATCGTCGGCAAAGTTACCCAGGTCGGAGCCGAGGTTTCTCGCTTCCAGGTTGGACAGACTGTAGGTGTAGGCTGTTTCGTGGATTCTTGCGGGCACTGCCATAACTGTGCGCAGGATAACGAACAATATTGTGAAAACGGGCACTCCCAAACCTACAACTCCTTACTGCAGGACAAGAAGACAATCACCTATGGTGGTTATTCTACACACATTGTAGTTACCGAGAAGTTTGTGCTCAGTGTGTCGGACAAGCTGCCACTGGAAAAAGTAGCGCCGTTACTTTGTGCAGGTATTACAACTTACTCGCCACTTCGCCACTGGAATGTGAAAGCTGGGGATAAGCTGGCTGTTGTTGGACTAGGTGGGCTTGGCCACATGGCCGTAAAGATTGCTTCCTCAATGGGTGCTGAAGTTACCGTACTCAGCCGTTCAAAAAGTAAGGAGAAAGATGCGCAGGAACTTGGCGCACACCACTTTGAAATCACTACTGATAAAGAAAACATGAAACGCTTAGCAAATCGCTTCGATTTCATCATTGACACCGTTTCTGCAGAACATGACTATAACGAGTATTTGGCATTGTTAAACACGAATGGTGTGATGGTACTTTTAGGTGTACCACCAAAGCCTTCTGATGTTCATGCTTTTCAACTGATCGGTGGTCGCAGGAGCTTGGTTGGTTCACTTGTGGGCGGTATTAAAGAAACACAGGAGATGCTGGACTACTGTGCTGAACACAACATTACTTCTGATGTGGAAATGATTAACATTGATCAGATCAATGAAGCTTACGAACGCACGCTTGCCGGAGATGTTCACTATCGTTTCGTGATAGATATGAAATCACTCAAGTAAACCGAAAATCCATTTAAACTAAAAAGCCCCGAACTGTGTTCGGGGCTTTTTGCTATGCGGGTTCTACTAAACCAATTCTTCCTTTTTACGAAGTTGTCTGGTGGTAGATGCTGTAAGTTCTCTGTTTGCAAGTGCATGGCACTCATAAATTGCATCACTGAACATCATTTGCTCAGGTGGCGTTTTCTGCGTAGAAGCAGAAGGACCTCTTAAGGCACCAACAAGACCTAGTTCTCTTGCTACATATACGTAACGGATGGCATCGATTACCACACCCGCAGAGTTCGGAGAATCTTGTACGGAAAGCTGTGCATCAAAAATAACTGGTGCACCCATGAAGCCTTCAAGCTCCAGACGGAAGTTCGCTACTTTGTTATCACCATAGAAAGAGATGTACTCAGATGGACCTGCATGCAGGAAGCTATCTTCTGTAGAGATGCCTCTAATGTCGTTCTGTGCACGGATGACGTTTTCCTTAGAAATCTTTTTAGACTTCAAGCGGTTTTTATCTTCCATGTTCAGGAAGTCGGTATTTCCACCAACATTACGTTGGATGTGTGCTTTTACATGGTGACCACGTTCAAATGCAAGCTCCTGTAGCATTTGAGAAACGATACTTGCACCAAACTGGCTGCGCATATCATCACCAATGATTGGAATACCTGCATCAATGAATTTCTGTTCCCAAACCGGGTCAGATGCAATAAATACTGGAATACAGTTAACTAGTGAGATGCCAAGCTCAAGGCAGATTTCTGCAAAGAACTCAGTACCTTGTTGCGAGCCTACAGGAAGGTAGTTGATCAGCACTTCAGTGCCGGTTTCAACCAGTTTGTCAACAATCTCCTGACGGATTTTAGCAACCAATTCCTTATCATAATCAACACCAATAAGAAGCAGATCTGTGTGCTTTAATTCTTCTTTAATCACAAATCTATTTGCTTCCGGATAGGCAGCCATCATTGGCGAAACACCATCCAGCACTGGAGCACGGTATACTAACGCCTCACAATGAATGTCATCATTTAATACAATTGTGCAATTTGGTTTTGCGAAAATTGCCTCTTTAATTGGCAAGCCAATTTTTCGCTCATCGATATCAAAGCCACATACAAACTCAATATTGGCTGCTGTATAGCCGCCGATGTTATCAGCCATTAAGCCTGAGGTCTTATCTGTGAATTTTGAATAATATTCTACACCCTGTACAAGAGAGCTGGCGCAATTACCAACACCTAAGATTGCAACTTTAATTTTATTTTCCTGGTTTTGCATTATTGATTTATGATTAAACTAGTTGACCTGGAAGTGCCCGGTGGTAACCGCGTACTGCCTTCTCTGTTTCGTCCTATATTAATGGTAATATTATTAATTTATGCAGCAAAAATATTGATTCTTCTCGTGAATTTCGTTATACAGGAATAAAATTCTGAAGCAAATGTCCACGGCTTGCAAAGTTTGACAATTTTACAACCAATTCAACTGGATAAATTTGAGCTTTCAAGTCTTAAATGCGAATTAGCGCTGGAAATTAGATTTTAAACATAGATTTGAAAACTTAGAATAAAGAATTAAAACCTGAGCATAAAGAAGTCGTAGAACTTAAAAGAACGATATGATTGATAAAGAGCATCAGCTTCGCACGGTGAATGTGATCCGCTACATCACACCATTGCGGGAAGGGGGATCAATGCCCGCCTTAGCCGAAGCAGACGATGAATTTTTGTATGTACTGAAATTTCGCGGGGCCGGACAGGGCATCAAAGCCCTTATCGCAGAACTGATTGGTGGAGAAATTGCCCGTGCGCTGGGCTTTCGTGTGCCGGAACTTGTATTCGCCAACCTGGATGAAGCTTTCGGGCGCACCGAGCCAGATGAAGAAATTCAGGACCTGCTGAAAGCCAGCGTGGGCATGAATCTCGCTTTGCACTACTTATCCGGCGCCATAACCTTTGATCCGCTGGTTACCGTGGTGGACGAACGGCTAGCTTCTGAAATTGTATGGCTGGATTGTTTGCTGACGAACATGGATCGTACGGCAAGAAATACAAACATGCTGATGTGGCACAAAGAACTCTGGTTAATAGATCATGGTGCCTGCCTTTATTTCCATCATGCCATGCAGAACTGGGAAGAACAGGCGATCAAACCATTTTCCCTGGTCAAAGATCATGTTTTACTATCCCGGGCAACGCAACTTGATGCTGTAAACAAAGACTTCAGTGCAGTGCTCACACCAGCGTTGATCCAGCAAATCGTCGACCTGATTCCAGATGCATGGCTTGCTGCTGAAGGTACAGCGGCAGAGGCTGCGCAACAGCGGAACATATACAAGGAATTTCTGCTGCGCAGATTAGGCAGTTCAGACATATTTACAAAAGCAGCAAACGATGCAAGAGAAGCACTTATTTGAGTATGCCGTAATTCGCGTTGTACCAAGGGTGGAACGTGAAGAATTCATAAACGCAGGTGTAATACTGTTCTGTGCGAAGAAGAAGTTTCTGGAATGCCGGTATTTGATTGATGAAGCTAAAGTACGTGCGCTATGCAAAGAAATCGATCTGGAACAACTGACCTTAAACCTTCAGGCACTCCGCCGCATTTGTGCAGGGGGGAAAGATGCAGGGGTAATTGGGCAGCTGGATGCCGCATCCAGGTTCCGCTGGTTAACTGCGACCAGGAGCACTGTCGTGCAGTGTTCTAAGGTGCATCCCGGCTTTTGCGATGATCCGCTTGTCGCGCTAAACCGCCTGCAAGAAACTTTAGTTGTCTGATTTGTAATTTTCTTAAAACAAATCTTATGCGCGCGAAGTTAATTGATAAAATATTTTGAATATAGGATTGGGCTATGTAGCTTTAATCAAATTAAATCAACAACTATTAGAATACTATGAAAAATCAAGGAACAATTAAATTTTTTAACGAAAGCAAGGGGTTTGGATTCATTGTTGACGCGAATTCAGGCAAAGATATATTTGTACACTCTACCTCTATTGCTGGCGGTTCAAGAGGCCTGGTTGAAGGAGATCAGGTTGAATTTGAAGTTGCAGAAGGCAAAAAAGGACCAGAGGCAAAGAATGTTGTGAAGTTGTAAGGCTTTATTAGAAATTTGAAAACAGGTACCATCCCAGATGGTACCTGTTTTTTTTTGCCCCGATTTTTTAGAAACCCCGGCCGCTCAGCTCTTGCGCGGTTTTTTTGTGCATAATAGAATGAACATGGCGGGCATGTGGATAGCATTCAGCCGCAGAACAGAGACACAGCAGACGCACACGAAACGCACAGATCTGTGGGTCCGGTGTGCGTTTGGTGTGCGTTCGGTGTGGGGTTGCTGTGCGTTTGGTACGAAGCTATTGCCTTTTCGGCTAGACCTTAGCCTGGAGCCAATTCTTGCCTTCTGTGAACCTGGACACCAACATTGCACAGACGTTGTCGCCGGTTGCATTCAGAAGGGTAGCCATAGGGTCGACAAGCGTTCCGATGATCATTGCTGCTGGCAGCGCCTCTGGCGGGAAGCCATAGGCAGAGATGAAAAGCAGCTCACCAACGTACCCGCCATTTGGAATGCCCCCTTCAACGATGCTCACCAGTACCGTCATGCCCAGTGCTAAAATGATGACGTCAGCACTATTGAAACTCCGCCCGAACATGGCAAACACCACTGCCATTTTAATGATGGATGATATACTGGATCCATCCTTATGCAGCGTAGCGCCCAGGGGAATCGTCACATTCGCGATATAGTCTGGGACACCCATTTTCTTACAGCCATCAAGGTTTGCCGGGATGGTGGCTATGCTGCTGCAGGTGCCGACCGCTGTTGCGGATGGTACGATGTTGTTTTTCCAGAACACCCGTAAACCATTGGCGCCACCGGCCACAAGTGCATAAAGGCTGAAGAAAACGACGAAATAAAACGCACCCACACCATAATATACACCCAGCGAACGGGCGTAGGTGCCGAAAAGTTGCGGTCCGAATACGCCCACCTGATACGCGAAATAGGCGCCCAAACCGATGGGTGCAATCTTCATGATCAGGATGAACACCTGCTTGAAAACCTCATTTCCGCTATTCAGAAAACCTTTGAATGCTGCAGCACGATCTCCGGCCTGTAAACTTGCAAAGCCGATGAGTACCGAAAAGATGATCATCGCCAGCATACTCTTACGTGATAACAGCTCGTAGAATTCTGCTGTGGTAAACATGCTTGTTATCTGGTCTCCGAAGGGCTTTTCACTCAGCGTTTCCGTCAGCTCAATAGCTTGTACATTTTCATGCAAAGGAAATATGCGAACGGCAAGGATGGTCAGCAAGGCTGAAATGATGATTGTTGACAAGAAGACCGCTGCCATAACACCCATCATCTTGTTGAGTTTATTTGAGGTGCTGAGGTTTGCGATGGCGGAAGAAATCGCAAAGAATACCAGGGGTATAACCGCAGTAAACAGCAGATTCAGGAAGATGTCGCCCACAGGTTTCAGGACTTCCACTTTATTGCCAAATATTAGTCCTGCAATGCTGCCGGCGATGATACCGGTAAGCAGCAAGATAATGCCCTTATAATTCTGAAAAAACTGGTTCATAACGTAATATAGGATATCAAAACTGTTTTCATCTTTTTGAAGTTAATGTATGTGAAAATTATACATAGATTAACAGTGTGTGCTGCTGTTTAGATTTCATATCATTTAATTAAATTTTATTGCTGAAGCATGTTGGATTGGTTGTTAATTGCTGAAATCGTTTACGTTATAGGCATTGCTGCAGTTTGCCTGAGAATTGTTTACGAAACCGAGTCCACGAGCAAGACCCTGGCTTATCTGCTGCTCACCATCTTTTTGCCCATCGGCGGCATCATCGTGTATTTTGTGATTGGTACCAATTACCGCAAACGCAAACTCTATAGTAAGAAGATTTTCAAGGATGAGCAGCTGATGCGCAGGGTGAAAATCCAGATCTTCAGGACTTCCGCTACGAGCTGGAAAACTGTTGCTGCGCCACTCCGGAAATATAGAAAGCTCTTCACCTTGTTGCTCAACAGCAACTGGAGTAGTTTAAGTACCAACAATAAAGTAGAAATCCTGCTGAATGGTGAAGAAAAATTTGCCTCCGTGCTCGCCGCCCTTAAAGCAGCAAAGAACCACATTCACATAGAATACTACATTTTTGAGGACGATGACATTGGGAATGCCATCAAAGACGTACTTATTGAGCGTGCCCAGGCAGGGGTAGAGGTGCGGTTCATTTATGACGATTTTGGCAGCAGGTCCATTCGCAATACCATTGTGCCAGCGCTTATCGCCGCAGGTGTAAAAGCCTATCCCTTTTACCGGATATTCTTCATTGCGCTGGCAAATCGACTGAATTACCGGAACCACCGGAAGATCATCGTCATTGATGGTAATATCGGGTATACGGGGGGAATCAACATCAGCGACCGCTACATCAATAAGCCTGGTGCGGACCGGGATGCGTACTGGCGCGACACCCACCTGAAGATTACAGGGCCGGGCGTGTACTATTTACAGTATCTGTTCATTTGCGACTGGAACTTTTGCTCAGATCAGGAATTGGATCCGGACCGGGATTTCTTCAACACACAAGTTCCGGAAGAAACAGGGGCCTTGGTCCAGATTGCTGCGAGTGGACCAGATTCCGATGATCCGACCATTATGTTTTCATTGGTGAAAGCCATCGGCATTGCGGATAAAGAGATACTCATCACCACGCCGTACTTTATACCCGGAGAGACACTGCTGGACGCTTTAACGGTAGCGGCCCTAAGTGGTATAAAGGTGAAGTTGCTTGTGCCGGAGCAGTCCGACTCAAAAATGGTAGACCTTGCTGCAAGGTCATACTATGAAAATCTCATGCGTGCAGGGGTAGATGTGTACCTATATCAAAAAGGATTTGTACATGCGAAAACCATGGTGGTAGACGCCTCGCTCTCGGTTATTGGGACGGCCAACATGGATCACCGGAGCTTCGATCTGAATTTCGAGGTAAACAGCATCATCTATGACGAAACCATCGGTAGGCAACTGGCAAAAGTATTCCATAAGGATTTACTAGAAGCACAGCGGATTGATCTTGAGCAGTGGCAGCACCGGAGCATCTTTAAACAATTTCCCGAGAAGGTTGCGCGGCTATTTTCCCCTTTATTGTAAAGCCTGAAGATTTCTGAAACCGTTACAAATCATCTGTGTTTAGTTATCGACAGGGGATAACCCGGATTGTTAGCGTCACCCCGGCAAATCGTATTAATATGGATAATCAGGATTTAAGAATTTTATTTTTCGACATCGGTGGTATTTTACTTTCAAATGGCTGGGGGCACGAATCCAGAGCAGCAGCAGCTGAAAAGTTCGGCCTGGACTACGAAGAAATTAATGTTTTACACAATTTCATTTTCAACGTTTACGAGATCGGGCACATCAGTTTGGATGACTATCTCGACACGGTAATCTTCCATAAACCGAGAAACTTCCCTAGAGAGGATTTCAAGGAATTCATTTATGCACAGTCTGTTGAACTGCCGCATATGTTGGCCTGGCTTAAGGAATGGAAAAAGAATTGCGGGTTTCGAATCATTTCGATCAACAACGAAGGGAAAGAATTGAACGATTATCGGGTAGAGAAGTTTCACTTGCATGAGTGCTTCGATGCTTTTATCTCTTCATGTGAGGTGAAGCTGAGAAAACCCGATCCTGCCATCTTTAAACTGGCTCTGGGCATCGCGCAGGCGACCCCTGCACAGTGCGTTTATTTTGATGACCGGATTATGTTTGTTAAAATTGCAGAAAAATTGGGCATTAAGGCCTACCAGCATACCAGTTTTGAATCGACTAAGGAGATCCTGTTGAACTTACAACATTCCTCATCGCTTGCCGACCATGCCTGATAGACTAATGGTTCGATTTTGGATAAAGATAAAATAAAAATAGAATATTTATGACTAGTACCGAGTTAAAACAGGTAGTTATTGTTGGAGGTGGATTTGCCGGTGTAAATCTTGCAAAGGAGTTGGCGAAACACAATTCTTATGTGATCACTTTGGTTGACAAGAATAATTATAACTTCTTTCCGCCATTGCTGTATCAGGTGGCGACAGGATACCTGGAGACTTCAAACATCAGTTATCCTTTCCGTAAATTATTCCGCGGAAGCAACAACTTCAGCTTTAGAATGGGCACCGTAATCAAGGTGGTTCAGCCAGAAAACAAACTTGTTCTTGATACTGGTGAGCTGCATTATGATATTCTTGTTTTTGCGACTGGCACCGAAACGAACTATTTCGGAATGGAGAATGTAAAAAAGAATTCCATTCCAATGAAAACGGTGCAGGATGCGATCTACATGCGTAATACGTTGCTCGAAAGACTTGAACGCGCTACGCGCGAACCCGATCCGGCAGTTCGGAAGAAGCTGACGACAATTGTCGTAGCGGGTGGAGGACCTACAGGGGTTGAGATTTCGGGCATGTTCGCAGAAATGAAGAGAGTTGTAATTCCTAAGGACTACCCGGAACTGATTGGCAGTAATGGCGAAATCTATCTGGTTGATGGCTTGAAGTCTGTGCTGGCACCAATGAGCGAGAAGTCGCAAAAATATACCTATGATACCCTGACGGATATGGGCGTTAAAATTAAGCTCGACTGTATGGTGAAGGACTTCAGCGATGATGTTGTTCAGTTCAGTACAGGTGAGTCAATTGAAACCACAACCCTGATCTGGGCCGCAGGTGTTACGGCGAGTGTATTTGATGGTATCGAGAAAGAATCCTACGGAAGAGGCAGAAGAATGCTTGTTGACGCTTACAATAAGGTAGAAGGTACACAAAACATCTATGCTTTAGGTGATACCTGTTTGCAAACCACGGATCCGGCATTCCCACAAGGTCACCCGCAGGTGGCGCAGGTAGCGATTCAACAAGGCGTGAACCTTGGTAAGAACCTGAAGAACGTTGTTGAGGGTAAAGCCCTTAAGCCTTTTGCATACTATGATAAAGGATCTATGGCAATCATTGGCCGTTTTAAAGCTGTAGCAGATTTGCCGAAGCCTAAAATTCACTTCAATGGCTTTATTGCCTGGATGGCCTGGTTATTTGTGCACCTGGTTTCTTTGATAAACTTTAGGAATAAAGTGAAAACCTTTTACAACTGGTTTGTATCTTACACCACAAAAGATCAGTCTTTGCGGGTTATTGTTAAACCTGGACATCAAAATACTGATTAACTTAACATTAAGTTAACATAGATAAAGCATCTTTGCATTATGTTCATAAATCTACTAGCCATTACGTTTTACGTATTTGCCTTAATTGCAGCTTTCAAGATGGAATCCTTTTCAAAGGGGCTGTTGTTCATATTGGTGGTCATTGCCATAAGCGGGTTGCTTTATCTATTTATCCTTTTTCCGGGTGTTTCTGGTCTGGCAGTCGCAATTATTCTGGTTGCCTTCATCTTAAAACAAGGCTTGCGCTAATTACTTTTCTTCGGTAATTACCATCCGGATCTCTGTTGCTGGCGTTGCAGCATTCAACCGCCCGGTTGTCCAGATGGTATAGATCTTTCCTTTTTCAAAGGCAAAGGACGTTTCTTCTATTACATTCTGACCATTGCTACTATTGGTAAGGTTGATGATGTAACTGCTCTTTTCATCAAGTTCCTGGTAGGCCGAAGGTTGCTTGTACTTCACATTTTCAAACGTTGTAGGTGTATTTAAAAGCGTCATGGTGAGCGTTAGCCCATCTGTGTCGGGAGAAAGATTCAGGAACTTTACAAGGGGCCTGTCCGGGTTTCTGATGTTCAGATCATCTTTTATGGTAAAGAATTCAAGTGAGTCTGAGGACCGCAATACGAATAAGGATTGAACTTCATCACCAATCAGGTTTGCCTGTACCGAGGCTTGTACCGGCGGGTTACTGGCTAAGGTAGCCAGCAGGGGCCATGTGCCTTCGTATACGCCGATGTACCCACTTGAAGTACCGGTGCCAAGTGCAGCACTGTATCTATCTTCTTCGCCAATTTTGAAGTTTAGCGGAGACTCTGTTGCATTATAGATGGAGAGGTAGGAAATGGGGCGGGTATAATCTTCGGTTTTCTTACATGAACCCAAAAGAAAACATAAAAACGCAACTGCGAGGATCGGTATAATGGTGGATGTCTTTTTCATTTTAGAAATTAATCCCATAAAGGTAACAAAAAATGAATTTTTCTTTTAGTTAGAAAACTTACAGTTCCCGGGAACCTATTTTTGACAAAAAAATTATTAATTATACGTCGAAATGGTAGCAGAATGCCTTACTTTTGTACCTCATAATTTAACATATTTTTAATATATTTAGTTCAAGCTTCAGGCAGGACGTGGTTTAATCTTGATAAACGGGCCTCCTAAATATATTTTTCCAACTGCAGTATTATACGGTTCAAGCATGCGTAAAAAATTACAAGATAGAATCGCGTCATTCAAAGATGCGACAGCGATTAAAGAAAGGGGCTTATATCCTTACTTTAGGTCAATTGAATCAGCTCAGGACACCGAGGTGATCATTGATGGCAAAAAAGTTTTAATGTTTGGGTCTAATTCATATTTAGGATTAACGAATCACCCAAAGATCAAAGAAGCGGCAAAGCAAGCTATCGACAAATACGGGACAGGCTGTGCGGGTTCAAGATTTTTGAACGGAACTTTAGATATCCATTTGGAATTAGAAAGAAGGTTAGCAAATTATGTTGGTAAGGAAGCAGCGGTACTTTTCAGTACTGGATTTCAGGTAAACCTGGGTGTAATCTCTTGCTTGCTGGACCGTAATGACTATTTGATTCTGGACGAATACGATCACGCATCTATCATTGATGGTAGCAGATTGTCTTTCTCAAGATCTATCAAATATGCACATAACGACATGGATGATCTTCGTAAAAAGCTGAGCAGACTACCTGAAGAATCAGCAAAGCTGATTGTTGCAGATGGTATTTTCAGCATGGAAGGGGATCTTGTAAACCTTACGGAGATCGTTAAAATTGCTGATGAGTTTGGTGCGAACATCATGATGGATGATGCACACTCTCTTGGCGTAATTGGATTTAACGGATCGGGTACTGCATCACACTTTAATCTTGTGGATAAGGTTGACCTGATCATGGGTACTTTCAGTAAATCATTGGCTTCTTTAGGTGGCTTCATCGCCGGCTCTGAAGAAACTGTTGAATATATTAAACACCGTGCGCGCTCATTGATGTTTAGCGCAAGTATGCCACCATCGGCTGTAGCCAGTGTAATTGCTGCTTTAGATATTATTGAATCTGAGCCGGAACGTATTGACAAACTTTGGGATAATACCAACTACGCGAAAAAACTACTATTAGATGCAGGATTTGATATCGGTGCAACAGATAGTCCAATTATTCCGGTATACATCCGTGATAACGACAAGACTTTCCAGATCACGAACATCCTTCACCAGAACGGTATCTTCGTAAATCCGGTTGTGTCACCAGCAGTGCCGTCAAATTCATCACTGATCCGTTTTTCATTGATGGCTACACACACCTTTGATCAAATCGAAGAAGCAGTAACCAAACTTCATCATGCATTTCAACAGGTAGAGGTACCTATGGCTAAGGTGAGCATTTAGTGCTTACCTTAATTACGACCGCTAACTAGGTTTTATGCAAAAGAAGGTATTAATTACCGGTGCGAGTGGGTTTGTTGGTTATCATTTGATTGCTCAAGCGGTCGCAGCTGGCTATGCTGTTGTTGCAGCAGTTAGAGGTTCAAGTGCTGTCGATCATCTAAAAGGGTTCGACATTACCTATACGCAGCTGAATTATGCAGATGTTGATGCCTTGCATAAGAACATTCTTGAGCATGGCTACGACTACATTATTCATGCTTCCGGAACAACAAAGGCAAAAACCTTAGCGGATTACAATCTTGTAAACGCTGAATACAGCAGGAACCTGGCTTTAGCCTCGATAGGTACGCCCGTTAAAAAGTTCGTTTTTGTAAGCAGCCTTGCTGCGATCGGTCCGTTGACGAGTGTGCGCGGCAGTATTACTGCCAGTCAAACGCCAACACCTGTAACCAGCTACGGCGCGAGTAAACTCCAGGCGGAGCAATATCTGAAAGCCATTGATGGCTTACCACTTTTGGTGATCCGGCCAACAGCGGTGTATGGTCCGCGCGAAAAAGACATTTTTATTCTTTTTACCAGCATCAACAAGGGCTTGGAGCCTTACATCGGTCGATTTGATCAACAGCTTAGCTTTGTTTATGTTAAAGATCTGGCAGCTGTCATCATTCTGGCTTTAGACTCTACTTTGACGCATCAGAGCTATAACATTTCTGATGGTCAGGGGTATGACCGCTATGCTTTGGCAGACTACGCAAAAGCCCAGCTTTCAAAGAAGACCTTTAAATTTCATATCCCTTTGCCCATTGTACGCTTTCTGGCGACTGCGCTTGACGCCTTGTATGCAAACAGCAAAGCTACGCCGGCCTTGAATAAAGAGAAGCTTGCGGAACTTACTGCAGTAAATTGGGTGTGTGATATAGAAAAAGCAAAGATGGAACTTGGCTATCAACCCAAATACGATTTAAAAGCAGGTCTTACCGAAACCATGAAATGGTATCGGGACAATAAATGGCTATAATCTGAATACATGTTATTTCATAAACTTACGGCAACAAGTCTGGGGATAGGGTATATCGGCAAAGGTGCAGGTACTGCAGCAGCTGTCGTTGCCGCATTGGTGTGGTATGGTGTATCCACCCTCGGGTATGAAGGTTTTCTCCCAGCATTTTTTGCCACCTTATTCATTATCGTACTGGGCATTTGGTCAGGGAATAAGGTGGAGCCCATCTGGGGCAAAGACCATGGCCGTGTGGTGATTGATGAAGTTGCGGGCATGTGTATTACCTTATTATGGGTACCTGCTACGCCATTGAACATTCTGGTCGGATTAATCCTGTTTAGGTTCTTCGATATTCTAAAACCCTTGTTTATTAGAAAATTAGAGGCGCTACCTGGTGGTTGGGGCGTGATGTTTGATGATGTACTTGCTGGCATTTATGCCAATATTGTATTACAAATATTTATCAGGTTTAACTAATTCATCGTGGCGACATTCTTAAAAGCACAGGTATCTTCTTTATCAGCCTCAATTCTTGACTTTCTTACCACAATAGTCTGTAAACATGTTCTTAACTTTGGTGTCATACTGGGGAGTGGTACGGGGACTACGGTTGGTGGGATAGCGAATTTTCTTATTGGTCGGAGCTGGGTTTTTGGTTCAAATCAGGGAAAAATACAGAATCAGGCATTCAAATACTTCATTGTATGGTTTGGCAATCTGATTTTAACAACATCCGGGGTGTATCTGGTCACGCATTACTTTCAGCTCAGTAATTACGTTATTCCAAAGATCCTTGTGTCAGGTGTAATAGGGGTTCCCTACAATTACCTGATGCAGAAAAAATTTGTATTCATATAATGAAAAGAGTTCAGTTAATTGCCACAATTTATACGTTCTTACTATGCTTCTTTGCTGTTGATGCGCTAGCGCAGACGACACTGATAAAAGGAATTGTTACCGATGCTAAGGAAAAGGATCCTTTGCCATACGTTACTGTCCTTTTTAAAGGAACGAGTATCATGACCAGAACAGATGCAGATGGACGTTTTACGATCAGTACCACTGCAGCACATAACACCTTACAATTTAGCTATGTTGGTTACAAGACTGAGTTCTTAACCATCACACCTGCACAGACTCAGGAGGTTTCAATTAAGCTAAACCCTGAAGCAACATCTTTGAATGAAGTGGTTGTTACTGCAGGTAAACGTCCGCGATACCGCAATAAAGAAAACCCGGCAGTCGAGTTGATTCGTAAGGTGATTGATAACAAAGCGATAAATCGTGGAGAACGTTACAAGGCGATTGAATTTGAACAATACGAACGCATGATGTTCTCGATGAGCAACCTGTCTGAGAAGTTTAAAAACAAACGAATTTTCAGGAACTACCAATTCCTGTTTGAGGAACAGGATTCTACGAAAATCGGTGGAAAGAATATCCTACCGGTATATATGGAGGAGAAGCTGTCTCAAAATTACCTGCAACGCGATCCGGATAAGAAAAAGACGATTGTACTGGCAAACAAACAGGTGAACTTTGATAATGCTTTGATTGACAATAAAGGATTGAGTCAATATTTTGAACGCATGTATGCGGATATTGATATTTATGCAAACAACATATCGTTGCTCAGCAATCAGTTTTTGAGTCCGATTGCAGATGCTTCCCCAACTTTTTATAAATTCTTCATCACCGACACCATTAAGACACAGCAACCGAATCTGGTAGAGCTGTCGTTTATCCCGAGGAACAACACAGACTTTCTATTTGAAGGCAAGATGTATGTTACGCTGGATGGTACATACGCGGTTAAAAATGCATACTTAACGATTAACAAGAACATCAATCTGAACTTTGTTCGGGCGTTGGAGGCGACTTTAAACTTCGACAAGAATGCGGATAATCGTTACCACCTTGCCAAGAGTAATCTTGTTGTAGATTTTGGCTTGAACCAAAATAAGGGTGGGGGATTTACAGGTGAGCGTACGGTGGCATTTACAAAATACAAGATCAACAATCCACAGCCGGAGCAGGTGTTCCAGGGTGATGCAGTTGTAATTGCACCAACAGCAACGCAGAAATCAGATGACTTTTGGGCTAGTAATCGTGCCGACACCCTTTCCGAGGCAAACCTGAAGGTTTACCGGAATATCGATACGTTGAATAACATGAAGTCTTTCCAAAAGACCATGGACCTGGTGACCTTATTGTTTGCCGGTTATAAGGACTTTGGACCTTTTGAAGTTGGTCCAGTAAACACCTTCTACAGTTTTAACGATGTTGAAGGCTTAAGGCTTCGTCTTGGTGGTCGTACAACTACGGCTTTGAGCAAGCGCTATTATTTTGAGACCTATGCTGCTTACGGTATCCGGGATGAGAAATGGAAGTATTTCCTGAGTGGAACCTACTCTTTGAACAACAAGTCTGTATACACCTTCCCACAACATTACTTGCGTGCAAGTTTTCAGCGTGACACAAAGATTCCTGGCCAGGAATTGCAGTTTGTTCAGGAAAACAACTTCCTTTTGTCTTTCAAGCGTGGAGAAAACAATGTGTTGCTTTACAACGATTTCTACAGATTGGAATACATGAAGGAATATGAGAATCACTTCTCTTACAATGTTACCCTGAAGAAATGGACACAACGCCCGGGCGGTGTACTGGCTTTTGAGAACTTTATTGATGGGCAGCCGAATCTAGTGAACAACATCACGACTTCGGAGATTGGTGTTGCATTAAGATATGCGCCAAATGAGAAGTTTTATCAGGGCAAGCTTTATCGCACGCCGATCATCGATAAATACCCGGTGTTTAACCTAAGGTATGCGGCAGGCTTAAAGGATGTATTGGCAGGCGATTACAACTATCATAACATCAATGCAAGTGTTGAAAAGCGCTTTTACTTATCGCAATTAGGCTTCTCGGATGTAACTGTTGAAGGTGGATATATCTTCGGCAAGGTGCCATATCCTTTGTTGACCATCCACAGGGCCAATCAGACCTATGCTTTCCAACTGAGATCATACAACCTGATGAACTTCATGGAATTTGTGAGTGATCGATATGCAAGTTTTAATATTGATCATAATTTTAATGGTTTCTTTTTTAATAAAGTACCTTTGCTGAAAAAATTGAAGCTTCGTGAAATTGCTTCATTTAAGATCATCTATGGTGGCTTAAGGGAGGAAAACAATCCTAATCGTGATGCTTCGTTATTGCAGTTCCCAGTGAATGCGCAGGGTGTTAAGACCACCTATTCGCTAAACGGGGAGCCATATATGGAGGGAAGCCTTGGAATTGGAAACATTTTCAAGCTGTTCCGGGTAGATGTAGTGAAACGTTTCAGTTATCTGGATCATCCCGTGGTGTCTGAATACGGTATTCGGGCAATGGTTAAATTTGACTTTTAATAATACAATAATAATGCAGACAGTATCAACGAGAGATCGTTTACAACAGGGAATTTACCTGGTGATTAATCCATTTGTAAAGGGATTAATAAAAATTGGTCTTACGCCAAATGCGGTAACCACCATAGGCTTACTCCTGAACATTGGGGTTGCAGTGGTGTTTGTCTTTGGCGCAGAGCGCAGTAACCGGGGTGACCTGGATTATGTCGGCTGGGCAGGCGCACTGGTTCTTTTTGCAGGATTATTCGATATGCTTGACGGTCAGGTAGCCCGTTTGGGTAACATGAGCTCCAAATTCGGCGCGTTATATGATTCAGTACTTGACCGCTACAGCGAACTTATTCTTTTCCTTGGTATCTGTTATTACCTGGTTTCTCACCACTACTTCCTGAGTTCTCTATTTGCCTTTATCGCAATGATTGGTTCCATGATGGTGAGCTATACGCGGGCCAGGGCCGAAGGGCTTGGGATTGAATGTAAAGGTGGACTGATGCAAAGACCTGAGCGTGTGATTACCATTGGGATTTGTGCGATTCTTTGCGGTGTTATGGGCGGTGTGATCGGTGGTGATTACAAGATCTATATTCCAGGTCTTCCTGTGCAGATCTTCGAGACCATGTCAATCTTTACCATACCGATTACGATTATGGCCTTTATGACCAACATTACGGCAGTGAACAGACTTCGTGACGCTAAGAAAGCATTGGATTTACAAGATAAAAAACAGTCGCAAGCGCCACTTGGAAAGGTTGTTGTGATCTTGTTTATGACATTTGTGGGTTTATTTGCCGGTGGTGCTGTTGCACAGACTGCTGATAACAGCAATCCCTCACCAATAAAGTTCCCAACACCGAAAAGTATACCGCATGAACTGTTTTATTTACAGCGCGACCCAAACACGAATACCGTGATCTACGCGTTGAACTTAAAAGCGGATGGCAAAGTGGATCCGGAAAAACCTATAAATGTTTATTGGATGCGTTATGCGGATAAAGGTCAGAAAGAGGATCTGAGTTATGTTCAACGTAAATTTGCATACGGCGTACAGACCAAGGCACTTGGAAACGATGAGTACGAGATCAGGTTCGTTTCGCACAAGAAACTACCTTTGTACTTGAAGCGGTCGGCGGTGGATAAGAAATACCATGTGTACATAGAGGCAAATGATAAAAAGATCGAGTTAGATCGTGTATTTGTTCGCATTGAAGGCGGATCGTACTGGATACCCAACGTTAGATATGTTGAACTTAAAGGCTTGAATGCCAAGTCACAAACGCCTATTGTTGAAAGATTGAAAATTTAGTGAAAAATGAAAAGGAATTTTGTTTCAAATTCTACTGAATCTGTAAGAATGTTTAAAAATGGATTTTTGGAAAGTTTGTCTAAAGTCCACTACTGGGTACCGCTGGTGGTATTCATCCCGGTGATCGGAGTTTTAAGCTGGCAGGCACTATCTATGGAACAAATGAGTTTGCTAGCTTTTATCGGTTATACCTTACTTGGTTTATTTGTCTGGACAATCACGGAGTATGTTTTACATCGCTATGTGTTTCATTTCTACCCGAGTTCGGAAATTGGTAAACGCATACACTTCATTTTTCATGGCGTACACCATGATTACCCTAATGATGCGAAACGGCTGGTGATGCCACCTTCGGCAAGTATTCCCCTAGCAGCATTATTCTTCGCACTATTCTACTATCTGTTACCATCAAACATTGTTTACGCCTGCTTCCTTGGCTTTATTACGGGTTATCTGGTTTACGATATGACGCATTATGCGTTGCATCATGCAAGCTTTAAAAGCCCTTTCTGGATGAAACTGAAAAAACATCATATGCTGCACCACTATTCGGATTCTACTAAAGGTTACGGGGTAAGCTCCGACTTCTGGGATAAGATCCTTGGCTCTAACTTCTCTAAGAAATAAAATGCCGCTTACTTATTCTGGCGGAAAAACGCTTTATTCACTTCAGGACTTTTTGATAACTACGGCGCTCTCACTGGCCTACCTGGTACTATCGTATATAATGATCGGTTTTAAGTCAGATCAGGTTGTACTGATCTTGATTTTTAACGTTTGTTACTATGCCTCGGCTTATACCAGAAAGTTTATTCTAGGCTTTTCGATCTTCATTGTTTACTGGATCATCTTTGATTACATGAAGGCCTTTCCAAATTACCGCTTCCACGAGGTGAGTACTTTGGAGCTTTACAATCTGGAGAAGTCCTTTTTCGGGATAAATGATCAAGGGCTGTTACTTACACCCAATGAGTACTTCAAGGCACATCATCATGTCTTTATTGATGTTGTAAGTGGTTTTTTCTACCTGATGTGGATTCCGGTTCCACTGGCATTCGCTGCATTTTTATTCTTTAAGAACAGGCACGAGTTCCTTTACTTCTCTTTGAGTTTTGTGCTGGTGAATTTGATTGGATTTGTAATCTATTACTTGTATCCGGCTGCACCACCATGGTACATACAGCAGCATGGGTATGAATTCATTGCGAACACGCCCGGTAATACAGGTGGACTGGCCAGATTTGATGCTTACTTTGATGTGCCGGTTTTTGCTTCCATCTACAGCAAAAGTTCTAATGTGTTTGCTGCGATGCCTTCTTTACACTCCTCATATCCAGTGATAGTATTGTACTATGGTATCCGGAACCGCCTTGGTCTTTTCAACTTATTTTTTGCCATCGTGATGTTGGGTATATGGTTTACCGCAATTTACACCAGCCACCATTATTTACTGGATGTGCTTGCAGGTATCAGCTGCGCGATCGTTTCTATTTACCTGTTTAATTATCTGGTTAAACATACCCGCTTGAAAAAGGTATTGGACAGGTATGCTAAAGCAATTGCATAACATCAGGCTTTTAGCTTGACAGCTGCTATCAGTTTGATCAGCTGCCTGGCTTTTTAAGCTTGCTATTATTTTTAGTTTTATAGAAAAGTATCTGATCTATTATATTTAGATTTGATGCAGGCACTTAGCTGCGCAGGTATTGGAAAAACACATTAAACTATCGGAACTTACGTCCAGCATTCAACGAAAGATTGATGATGCTTTTGCGAATCATGCCTTTTGGGTGGTTGCCGATGTAACGAATCATACCTACAAAGCGGCCAATAACTATCACTATTTCGAGCTGGTAGAAAAAGAAGTCACTTCATCCAGGATTGTTGCCAAGGTTGCGGGACGCGCATGGGGTGCAGGTGCGCTTCGCATTGATCGTTTTGAGCAAAGTACCGGTCAGCGGTTCAGCAACAATGTGCATGTGCTGGTATTGGTTATGGTTCAATATACCCCGGCATTTGGACTACAGTTAAACCTGCTGGATATAGATACGAGTTTTACCCTGGGGCAGTTTGAGAAGATGCGCCTGGCGACCTTGGCGATGCTGCTTAGCCGTAACCCTGACTTCATCAGAAAGGTAGGGGATCAGTATATCACCAAGAACAAGCAACAGGAATTAAAACCTGTTATGCAGTATCTGGCTGTATTGAGTTCTGATACCTCTGCCGGCTACCAGGATTTCAGACATACGCTAGCCAACAATCCCTGGGGTTATGGTTTTAAAATTGACGATTACTTCACGGCAGTACAGGGGGAAGGAAATGCTAAGAACCTGGTTAACCGCTTGATCGATATTTATGAATCTGGCAAACCATACGATGCCGTGATTTTGATCCGGGGTGGCGGTGCACAGACGGACTTTTTGATATTTGACAACTATGAACTGAGCAGGGCGGTGGCTAGATTTCCCATTCCGGTGATCACGGGGATTGGCCACCAGAAGAATGAAACCATCTGTGATTTAATGGCGAATACGGCATTAAAAACGCCCACGAAGGCCGCTGAGTTCATCCTAGCAAACAATCGTGTTTTTGAAGAGAAGCTTATCCATGCGCAGAAAAGGATCATCATAAAAACGCAACAAACAATCCAGCAGCACCAGCACCGTTTGTCTATGGTGAAGTCCTACTTTGTAGGTGACGTACTGGGCTTATTACAACATATGCAAAGTGCCTTATCGAGGTTGTGGGGATCAGTGCTTGCAGTACCTGGGATGTTGTTGCAAAACAAGGAGCGGGCATTGCTGCAACTGCAAAAGGAACTGAAGTCGAATACGGAAGACCTCCTGAAGAATAAGGCATCAAGTCTGCTACTGCTTGAAACCATGATCAGGCTGATGGATCCTGTACACATACTTCGTAAGGGTTTCACCATGATCAAGATCGGAGAAAGAATCGTTACAAATGAAGAGGTGCTGGTACCTGGCACGGAGATTACCATCCAGCGTGCAGCGGATGAAGTAAAAGCAATCGTATCACAAAATCAAGAAATATAATGGAAGAGATTACCTACGAATCAGCATACCAGGAGCTGGAAGACATCACGAGAGCGATAGAGAACGAAGCGGTTTCGGTTGATGTGCTCGCATTGAAAGTGAAGCGGGCTTCCTTTCTAATTGAGTTCTGTCAGAAAAAACTCAGACAAACAGAAGAAGAAGTAGGAAACATCATCCGGAAAATAGAAGGCGATACCAGCAAATAGGTGTATTTGAGCGCTTTTAAAGTCGCAAATAAAAAAGGGTATGATAACGATCGTTATCATACCCTTTTTTATTTGGCAGTATTTGGAATTTATTGTTTTACAAATTCAGTATTTGCATTAAGAACAACCTCATCGCTTAACATTGCATTCGGGTATTTAGCGCCGAAGTTGAAATCAGCACGTTTGATGGTACCACTAACTTTGAAACCAGCGATGGTCTTTTTAGACTGTGGATTTGTGATTACACCTCTAAGTGTTGCATCAAGGGTTACTGGTTTAGTTACGCCGTGGAAAGTAAGGTTTCCAGCAACTTTGTATTTATTGCCGCTTACTTTTTTCACAGAAGTACTTTTGAAAGTCAGCTTTGGATATTTTGCTGCATCGAAAAAGTCTTCAGAAACAAGGTGCTGGTCTCTTTTTTCGTTGTCCGTATTAACTGAAGCAACATCCGCGCTTAGCTCAACAACAGCATCGGTAAAGTCTTCCTTCGAAGCAGTAATTTTAGCGTCGAAATTCTTAAAGGAACCTTCTACGTCTGAAACCATTAAGTGGGTGATTTCAAAGCCTAGCTTAGAGTGCGCTTTGTCTACCATCCAGGTAGTAGATTGGATGCCTTTGAATCCAAAAAGTGTGGTAGCCACAACAACAAATAGTAATGATAGTTTTTTCATCTTAATTTAATTTGTGACAAATATGGAATAATATTTTTCATCTTGTATTGATGTATGTTAAGAAACATTCTGTCATTATTTTTGTAATGCTAGTATATCGCTTGTTCAATCTCTACGTTTAATGAAGTATGCATAAAATCTCTGCCCTGATCTTTGTCCTGTTCTTTCCATTTTGCCTGTCTGCTCAAGAGCTTGATAGTGTTCCAAAAAAAGAGAAGGTGGGCGTAAAACCCTTCATTATACCTGCGGCACTTATTGGCTATGGCTTTATCGCAAAGGGTGACAATTTCATAAATGATTTTGACAAAAGCATACAGCGAAGGTTGCACAGCAGTAATCCAAACCCATCAGAAAGGGCAGACGATATTTTAAGGTATACCCCGGCAGCGATGGTGTACGGTTTGCATCTGGTTGGCATCAAAGGGAAAAACAGTTTAGTCGATGCGACAGGCGTGTACGTGCTATCCACGGTGATCATGGGGGCATCGGTGCAAACAACTAAGCGCCTGACCCAGCATGTCCGACCGGACGGATCAGATCAGCATTCCTTTCCTTCAGGCCATGCGAGCACGGCTTTTGCATCTGCAGAATTCCTAAGGCAGGAGTATGCAGATGTTTCGCCCTGGTATGGCTACGCAGGTTATACTATTGCAACAGCCACGGGTGTTTTGCGCCTGAAAAATAACAAACACTGGTTTGGGGATGTTGTGGCTGGAGCGGGCTTCGGCATTCTGTCTACAAAGGCAGCATATCTGTTGTACCCAGAGATTAAAAAGCTGTTTAAAACTAAACCCGGATCATCATATACGCTTATTCCGGGTTATCAGCAAAATCGTATTGGCCTGAATTTCAATGCTACCTTTTGATTTAGGTTATCTTGTATGGGGGTTGTACCGTCTTAATGCGTCCTTTTAGCATTTGTGGCAAAATAGTTGTGTACAAAATATAAAAATGTTAATTTCGAATATGATCAGAAGAATACATGTACTTGAGGATGACAGTGACATCAGAGATGTTATAGAATATTTGTTAAAGGATGAAGGATATGAGCTACAATTATCTTCTTCATTCAGTGAGTTAAAAAGTAAGTTGAAAGATTCTTTGCCAGATTTGTTTTTGGTGGATGTTATGCTTCCAGACGGTAACGGTATTGAGATTTGTACTGATCTTAAAAATGATATGTTTACCAAACATATTCCAGTGATCGTTATGTCAGCGAATCCAAGGAGTAAAGAGCTTAGTACTCAGGCAAGCGCTGATGATTACATCAGCAAACCGTTTGATGTAGATGACGTGGTAAAGCGTATTGATCAGTTGTTGGACAAAAAAGGAACAAAAGCAAATCCTGGTTCGACTGCGAACGAGATTGCTTAATTAGGATATAATACTGAAAAGCCTGCATCGATTGATGCAGGCTTTTTTTTTGAGGTTTATTTTGCGGATCTTGTTTACAATAGGAGGTCGTTTTTGAGGGACTTAAAAACTAAAAACATAGATGTCACAGGAATTAGAGGTTTGGCAACGCGGGCCGCTGCCAGGGATTACACCGATTTTGCAGCCAGTAGGGCATGCACTGTTACAAGCCCGGGAAGAGGTAGAATTGTATCTTGAAAGTTTTCCCGAACGCTTACTTTGGGTAAAGCTTGCGGGAATGGCTTCTGCCGGCTTCCATTTACAGCACCTTAGCGGGGTGCTCGACAGGGTATTTACATATGCACGTGGCGAAAAGCTGAATGCTTTTCAGTTTGAACAGCTAGAGGCAGAAGGCAAGGATATACCGGAGGGACTTACGGTAACTGCACTGGTGGATCGTTTCCGCAAGCAGGTAGATCAGGCTATGGAGCAATTGAGGACCACTGACCCGGGTAAATTAGCAGACTACCGGGGCGTAGGGCGAGCGGGCCTGCCTTCAACAGTGATCGGGCTGTTGGTGCATGGTGCAGAGCATACCATGCGTCATGTAGGACAATTGATGGTAACTGTAAAGGTGCTGGCGCATGGAGAAGGTGAATAGTTGGCGGGCGGAACTCGACCTCCTGGTCGATATCATCTCCAGAGCTGGTCTGAGCAGTACCATCAAGTGGGGCACGGATGTCTTTACCTATAAAGGGAAGAACGTGGTTGGCATCGCTGGATTTAAGGATTATGTAGCTTTGTGGTTTTATAATGGTGTGTTTCTGAAAGATGCGCACCAGGTGTTACATAATGCCCAGGAGGGGAAGACAAAAGCCTTGCGACAATGGCGTTTTTACAATAAGGAAGACATCGTGGCTGATTTGATTTTTGAATACGTGAAGGAAGCAATGGCGCTTGTAGATGCAGGTAAGCGCCACAAACCAGAAAAGCTACCCCGTCCAGCACTCCCGGATTTGCTGGATGCGGCGCTTGAAAGCAATACAAAGCTCAAGTTGGCTTTTGAGCAGCTCGCTCCATATAAACAGAAGGATTACATCGAACACATCGCTTCGGCAAAAAGGGCTGAAACTCAAATGGCACGCCTTGAGCAGATCTTACCAATGATTTTGAATGGTGAGGGGCTGCATGACAAGTATGGTATAAAATGAAAAATCTTATTTGAAGTTTCTGGCATTCGGAAAAACGATGTGATCTCCATTTTGCCTGATTTGCGTCCGTTTATTTTTAGCACGGAAGTTGTTGCTTTCCACTTTTTCCGCTTGAGCGTTCTTATTTGCTTCCTGCTTTTTATTAAGAAGCAGCAAGCTGGTCAGGTCAAAGCAGCGTTTTACCACCACATGCGTAACCGCACCTTCTCTTTGAAGTTTCCCTTCCACCATGAGTAATTTTGCACCTAAGATTTCTTTCCTGTAGGTCTCGAAAAGTCCCTGGAATATAACGAGGTTTGAGAATCCAGTTTCATCCTCAATGGTGATAAAACATACGCCACCGGCGGTTCCCGGCCGCTGTCGCACCAACACCAATCCAGCTACTTTAACCAGTGCGCTATCTCTCAAATCTGCGAGTTCCTTGGCAGATTTGATATTTAAGGAGCGAAGTTTATCTCTTGTGAAGCTGAGTGGATGTGCTTTCAAAGACAAGGCTGTGGAGGCGTAATCCTGCACCACATGTTCAGCCTGGCTCATAAATGGCAAGGCAATCTGACCTTCTAATGGTGCTTGTTGTGTTTGTCCTTCAAATAACCCAATTGGCATATCGAGCAATGCAGACACCTCCCATAAAGCCTTTCTTCTGTCCATGCCTAAAGAACGAAAAGCATCGGCATCGGCAAGTTTCTCCAGCGTAGCCTGGGATACTCCGGCATGTCTAAGCGCTGGTAGACTGGTGAAATGCTGCTTCCTTGCTTTGATTAAGGCATCCATATCTTCTTCACGAATGCCTTTGATTTGCCGAAAACCCAAACGTAGTGCCCGGTATTTGCCAGATTGTTCTTTAAGGGTATTGTCCCAACTGGAATAGTTTACATCTATGGATCTGACATCAACACCATGGTTCCGTGCATCAATGACGACCTGTGCAGGCTGGTAAAATCCCATCGGCATACTGTTTAGCAATGCAGCAGCAAATACATCGGGATAATAACATTTGAGCCAGGAGGAGACATAGACCAGTAAAGCGAAACTTGCTGCGTGGCTTTCTGGGAAGCCATAGCTTCCAAAACCCTCCAGCTGCTTGAATATGCGCTTTGCAAAATCGGCTGAGTAACCCTTGTTCGTCATCCCTGTAATCAACTTTTTCTCGAACTTGGAGACCAGGCCTTTCAGTTTGAAAGTTGCCATGCTTCTGCGCAATTCATCTGCTTCTGCAGGGGTGAATCCTGCTGCTACAATGGCAATTTTCATAGCTTGTTCCTGAAATAGCGGTACACCTTTAGTGCGTTCCAAAATGCTTTTAAGTTCTTCAGAGGGGTAATCTACTGGTTCTTCACCATTACGCCTCCTTAAGTATGGATGGACCATATCACCCTGAATTGGGCCAGGCCGTACAATGGCGACTTCGATCACCAGGTCATAGAAGTTCTTGGGCTTTAAACGTGGGAGCATGGTTTGTTGCGCTCGACTCTCAATCTGAAACACGCCGATGGTGTCGGCACGACTGATCATGTCGTAAACCCTCTGATCATCCTGAGGAATGTTTGCCAAAGTGAATTCCTTATCGTAATGCTGCTTTGCGAGATCGAATGCCTTTCGGATACAGGTTAGCATCCCGAGGCCTAAAACATCAATCTTCAAGAAACCTAGCGTATCGATATCATCTTTATTCCATTCTATGTTTGTTCGATCCTCCATACGGGCATTAAGAATGGGGCAGAGGTCACTAAGCTTATCCTGGGTAATCACAAACCCGCCAGTATGCTGCCCCAATTGACGCGGGAAGCCCAACATTTGGGAAGTCAGCTGTAAAACTTTCCGTAAGTGCGGATCATTGGGGTTTAGTCCTTGTTCAACGATTCTGGCTTCTTCAAACCATTCATCTGTAAACTCCCAGATTGCAGTGGAAAGTCGGTTGATCGTGTCTACCGAAAGACCCATCACTTTGCCAACATCACGAATGGCGCCTTTCTGATGTTGTTGTGTAACTGTTGCTACTATTGCCGCACGGTCCCGTCCATACTTGGTGTATATGTATTGAATAACTTCCTCCCGGCGTTCATGTTCGAAGTCAACATCAATATCGGGTGGCTCATTCCTGGCAGAGGAAATAAAGCGTTCAAACAACAACTCAAATTTTGTGGGGTCAACGGAAGTTATGCCAAGACAATAGCAAACGGTAGAATTTGCAGCAGACCCACGTCCCTGGCATAGGATGCCCTTACTTCTGGCAAAACGGACAATGTCATGTACCGTGAGGAAGTAAGGCGCATACTCCATCTCAGCTATAAATTTCATTTCATGGTTTATGGCCGTTCTGATTTTTTCAGGAATTTCTCCGATTGCGCTATAACGTTCCCGGGCACCTTCCCAGGTCAGTATTTCCAGCTCTTCCTGTGCTGAACGGCCTTCGGAGGTGATCTCGTCTGGATATACATATTGAAGCTCTGCTAACGAAAATGTACAGGCATCAGCAATTTCCTGTGTTCGGCGGATGGCATCTGGGTATTGTGCAAAGAGGCGTATCATTTCAGTGATGGGCTTGAGGTATCGCTCTGCATTGGCGTGTAGCTTAAAACCCGCTTGTTGTATGGTGCACTTTTCCCGCACACAGGTTAAGATATCTTGCAGTTCCCTTCTTTCGTGAGTGTGGTAATGCACATCATTTGTTGCAACCAGCGGTATACTGAGTTTTTCTGCAAGTTGTGCAAGGCGGTATAGCTTTTTATGATCATCACCCTGGTAATTGCGACTGCCTGCTAGATATAAGTTATTACCCAAGTGATGTTTATAGATCCGGAGTTGTTGCTCAAAGGCAGGCTCAAAATCAAAATGGGCATTCAGGGCATCTGGTGGGATGACGATGAATTTCATGCCTCCAGCGCTTTCAAAAACATCATTTTTATAGAGGTGGCAAGATCCCTTTTCTGTGCGAAGGTTACCTGTAGAAAGCAGTGCGGAAAGCCTGCTATAGGCGGCTTTATTAGTCGGATAGGCCAGCAAGCTCGGGCCATCCAGTAAGTCTAATCGGCAGGCTGGAATGATGGTGAGCGCTTTATCTTTTGAAGCCGCATACGCCCGAACAATGCCAGCTAAGCTGTTTCGATCTGTAATAGCGATCTTCTTATAGCCCAATGCTGCTGCTTGTTCTACAAGTTCTTCGGGGTGTGAAGCACCACGCAGGAAACTAAAATTTGATGTGATCTGAAGTTCTGAATAACTCATGTTTGTTAGGCAAAGAATCCATGTAAGTACCATTGAGAAGGGGTGTCGCTGCCGTAATGCCCAGATCTGAAGATCCAGTAACGCTGACCCAGATCGTCTTCTACTTGATAATAATCGCGGTGCTCTCCGGCATCCGCCCACCATTCCCGCTCGATTCTTTCCGGTCCGTCTGATTTACGCACGTAATGCACTTTGTCCTGGTATCGGAATGACATGGGTGGGTAATCGGGTACCGGGGCGGTTACTTCAATTACGACTGGTGTTTTTAACAGCATGGTTGGGCGTGGACGATCTTTGACCCATGCTGTAGCCGGTTGTTCATCCAGTGCGCTGGCCAGTTTGATGGAACGCTCTGGCCAGTAATGTTCATCCGGCAGGTAACGATGGATGACATTTGCCCCAAGTTTACCGGCAAGGCGATCGAGCAGTTCTGCGACTTCCTGATTATTCAGGCCTTGTTTGCCAGCCCATAACGCTTCTTGTGTGATCGGGGCATCTTCAACCTGGGTCGCATCTAAGGTAAAAAGTTCTATCCCAAACCCCGGCCTGATGGTAGAGATGTGAAGTTCCAGTAGTTTAAACAAATGAGGGCTATGATTTGAAGCCTTACTGGTTCCGATAGAAACCTGTTCTATTTTTCCATCGACCCTATAGCAGGTCAAAATCGCTTTTCGAAGGCCTTTACCTTCTTTTTGAAGGCGCTCACAAAGGCTTTCCAGCATGCGCAAGATGGCCACTTCAATACCAGCAGCCGTGCGAATGGGTTCAAGGCATGGTAGACGTTCCTGAAATGGTTCGGGTATGGATATGGGTTGAAGGTATTCTTCTTCTTGTCCTAAAGCTTGACGTATACGCTTGATTAAATCATCACCGAAGCGCCTTTTTAAAGCTGAATGTGGCATGTTGATAAAGCTGTGCAGCTTGGTGAGCCCTAATTTATGTAAGCGTTCTATGACCTGTGGTTCCAGTCGCAGGCTGGCGGGCGGAAAGTTTAGCAGCGCATGGGCCTGCATTCCGGATTCCACAACAGGAGCAGTATTATCGAAACGGGCTTTAGCCCATGCTGCACCAACGGTATCCGCAATAGCGGCTTGTGTGTGATAACCTTTACTATGTAATCGGGATACAATCTCTTCAAGGTAGGACGCTTCACCACCCCAAAGGTGTGCACAACCTGTAATTTCAAGAATCAAACCATCGGGTAAGTCCACTGCAACAATTGGTGCATAACGTACACACCATTCACCAAGTCCTTTTAACAACCGGGCCTCGCGGCCAGGTTTGGTATCTATTATTTCCAGATTAGGAAAGATGGCTTTTGCGTCTGCCACATTCATGTTCAGGGTTACACCCTCAGCTGCTGCTTCAGGGTTAATGGCCGTAATAATCTTTCGCCCACGTTCCGGTTTTGCAAATGCAAATGGACATCCTTTTAGGGCAGGTCTGCGTAACGTTTGCCAATCCGTAACCAGATAGCGGAACCATATAGATAAAAATCTGGGTTGCATGATTAACCTGTTTTACGTCTTCGTACATCAGAAGTTTCGGCCGCGGTTACAACAGCAAATTGTCCTGCTTTCCATTCCAGCTGCCATACCCCAGGGTTTCCATTTCTTACACGCAGCAATTCTACCTGCCATCTGGGAAAGCCAAGTCCTGGTAATCCGTCAACTTGTTCACTCAGAATAGGTTTTATTTGCCAGCGTGCTACACAAGCTGTAGTGGCTATGCGATCTGCGGCTGTGCGCAAAATAAATCCGGTGACCTGGCTTTTTTCCAGGGCGAGCTGCAATCTTCGGGATTGGGCGAATGTGATGTCACGGACTTCGGCAATCACAGCAGCGAGTTCTTTGCATTTAAGTGCTTCTTCCATTGCCCACAAAACATCACGTTCAGTGCCCACATCTATAAAAATCATTTGATGGGGCTGTACTCCGTATGCGAATAATGCCGTTGGGAAAAGGCTTCTGGATTGACTGATGTAAATGCATGTACCATCATTCTGCATCAAGTGTTGTAGGATCCCCGCGATGAAGCCCTCACTTGAAGCAGCGATCTCCGGGGTTGAGCATAAAAATTCGTGGATTGCAGCGATGGGGAATACTGCATTTGGGAATGCAGCTTCAATTGGGCCAAGTCCAATGCACTGCGTAGTTCCATGGTTTGGTTTGAAACCTTGTAGCAAAAGAATGTCTTTTTGTAATTGGGCTACAATTTCTTGCTTTGTTTTCTCCTGTGCCATAAACTTTGTATCACAAAACTAATGCTAATATTATTAGTATAAAGAATATAATGCTAAAAAAGTTATCAACAAGCTTGTTTATTTCCTTTCAGTACCAGGTATGCCTTTAGGTCGCTCAAAGGTTTTTCTAAGGACTATGGATTTATATACAGGCTGCGTGTAGCATAATCCATACGGTTGTCGTTTACTGAATATGAAAAAAGCATTAATTTTATTGTCAATTGTAGTTGCAGGTTTAAGCAGCTGTAGTACTGTTAAAAATAGCGCCATTTCCGAAGATGTTACCTTAACTGGAACCATCCAGGAATTAGGGATGACTACATTTCAATATGGATCTCACAAGATGAAATCCGCTGATGCGCTCTATGCTTTAAGAAGTTCTAAGGTGCAACTTCAAGATTACCTGGACAAAGACGTTACGCTGAAAGGGACCAAAGTAGCTGGGTATCCAATTGAAGGGGGTCCAACGCTCATAGAAGTTACCTTCATAGCAATCAAATAGCCATAACACATTTAGTGCTTAAAGAAAAAGTCATTCCCAAGGGATGACTTTTTCTGTTTGAAGCTGTGCTTCATGATTATAAATCATTATTGATTATAATGTGTTAATTTTGAATAAATCAAATTCATCATTTTGGCTAAAATCAAAAAGAACTCACATAAAGTATTGTACCGTAAGTATTCCTATAACATCAAGTATGTTATGATGCTTTTAACGGTGTTGTTAATCTCCTTTTTCTTGCCTAAACAACCCCGTTTCAGGTATGAGTTCGAGAAAGGGAAAGTTTGGATGAATAAGGATCTTATTTCTCCATTTAGCTTTGCTATCCTTAAAACGGAGCCTGAAGTCAGCACTGATAAAAAAGATGCTTTAGAAAGTTTATTACCTATTTACCGCTATAATCCGGATTTGATTAACGTCATAGAAGATGCTTTTTTGAATGAGTTTGAGGTGAAATGGCGGGGAAGTACATTTGATGAGCGAGACCGGGAAGCCGTCCGGCAGAGTGCTTTGAGTTTATTGAAGTCGATATATCAGAAAGGTATTATTGCCACACAGCCTAAACATTTAAAAGGGAATAAGTTTTACGACTTCGCATTGCTGAACAATAATGTATCTAAAGTGGTGAGCACGCAGGATGTTTTTACAGTTCCAACGGCGCTTCAGTTTTTCAGTACCAATTTCAAGGTTACGGATTTGCGGATCAGAGAGTTGATCATCAATCTTGTTGAAGATCACCTGCAGCCCAACATCCTTTTTGATGAGAAGATGACGGCCGTGGTGCAGACCAACACGATAAATAGCTTGTCAACCACCCGAGGTATGGTTCAGAAAGGGGAGCTCATTGTTGCCAACGGTAATGTTGTTGATGATGAAACTTTTCAAAAGCTGCAATCCTTCAAAGAAACATACGAGGTGCAGACCAAAACCATAGGCGATAGTAAGCTTGTTTTTCTTGGTCAGCTCATCTTAGTTGGATTCATTGTAAGCCTACTGATGGTTTTCTTGTATATGTTCCGAAAGGACATTTTTGCCGACAATAGGCAACTTTCATTGATCCTACTGGTCATCATTTGTATGTTACTGGCATTAACCTGGGCGATTAAGATCAATCTTCCAAGTTTGTATTATATACCTTTCTGTATTGTTCCGATCATCATCAGGATTCTATTTGATACACGACTTGCGTTGTATCTGCACTTGCTCGTGATCCTAATCGCGGGGTTTTTCGTTCCCAACAGCTTTGAATTTGTATTCTTTCAAACTACCGCTGGGATGGTGGCCATCTATAGCATTAGAAATTTAGTTAAACGTGAGCAATTGCTGCTTTCCGCATTGTTTATTTTATCTGCTTACCTTATTTGTTATGTTGGTGTTGCCTTACTTAGGGAAGGTACAGTGGATGAGATAGAGTGGATCAACTTTGCGCCATTTGTTGTAAGTGTGTTGCTATCACTCATTGCATATCCAGTGATTTATGCATTTGAGCGGGTCTTCGGGATTACGTCCGATGTTGCTTTAATTGAAGTGACTAATACGAACAACAAGTTACTTCGGGAGCTGGCGTTTAAGGCACCTGGTAGTTTTCAGCACTCCCTGCAAGTGGCGAATCTTGCGGAGGCGGCAATATTCAAAATTGGTGGAAATGCATTACTGGTTCGTGCCGGTGCATTGTACCACGACATTGGTAAAATAGAAAATCCGCAATACTTCATTGAAAATAATACTGGGGTTAGTCCGCATGACAAGCTACCTTACGAACAGAGTGCACAAATCATCATTAAGCACGTGCATAAGGGCATAGAGATCGCGAGGAAGCATCAGATTCCTGAGAGTGTGATTGACTTCATTAGAACGCACCATGGAAACACTCGAGTGGATTTCTTTTATCAGAGCTTTTTAAAGAATTCACCGGAAAAATTTGTGGATGAGAACATCTTCCGATACCCTGGACCAATTCCATTTTCTAAGGAAACAGGGGTGTTAATGCTTGCAGATTCGGTGGAAGCAGCATCAAGAAGTCTTAAAAATCCGGACGCACAGCGCATAAATGACCTGGTAGAACGCATCATTGACTACAAACTTGAACAAAAGCAGCTAGATAATTGCGATTTAACGTTAAAAGACCTGGAAACTATTAAGCTGATATTCAAGACAATGCTTATGAGTATCTATCATGTGCGCATAGATTATCCACAAACCACGTAATTTTTTTTTGCAAAGATGTTTGAATTACTATATTTGCAACCTCTTCAAAACACAGCGAAGATGAATAGGAGAGGTGCCTGAGTGGCCGAAAGGAACAGTTTGCTAAACTGTCGTACTGGCAACGGTACCGCGGGTTCGAATCCCGCCCTCTCCGCAGAACACCGTTTCTGGTAACAAAAAAAGCCTCTTTTATGAGGCTTTTTTTGTTTATAACGCATTAGCTATAATCGCAAGCTAAGCGTTCTTTCTTAAGATCTCTAATGGAGGTCTATTCAATGCTGATCTGCTATTTAGAACACCTATAAGGGTGGTTAAAAGTGAAATGCTGAAGAATATACTCACTACGGTTAACCAGTCTGGAGAAAATGGCACCTCAAAGCTAAATTTCGCTAATCCCCAGTTTCCAATTAAGGCAAGAACAATACCTGTAAAAGCAGCTATTGCCCCAAGGAAGAAGTATTCCAAAGCTGTGATCATGAAGACCTGCAAACTACTGGCACCAATGGTCCGCAGTAAAACGCTCTCCTGCATGCGCTGATATTTGCTGATCAAGACAGAAGATATCAGTACAATCAATCCTGTGATGATGCTGAAGCCCGCCATAAAGCGGATCACAAAACCGATCTTGTTCAGGATCTCATCAAGCACATTCAGTATCAGTGCTAAATCGATGATCGAAACATTTGGATACGTAGAAACAACTTTCTGCTGAAATGCAGCTGAAGCCGCGGCATTGGGTACACGGGTAACCAGCACATGAAATTGAGGGGCATCATCAATCACGCCCTTCGGAAAGACCAGGCGGAAGTTCGTTTGTACCCTGTTCCAATCCACTTCCCGGATGCTACCAACAATTGCAGGCACCATTACGCCTTGCACATTAAATAGCAAGCGATCTCCTATGCTGAGGTGTGCAGATTTTGCATACCCTTGCTCCAGGGAAATATGTGCTGTATCCTGCGCTTGTCCCTGCCATTTACCTTCTATCAATCTTTCACTTGATGTAAGACTATCTCGGAACGTAACGCGCAATTCCCGGTTGTAAGCTCTGTTGGAGTACTTGCGTGTAGAATCGTTTTTGTTCTCCATGGCATTCACGCCGTTGATTTCCTGCAAACGCATGGTTACAATCGGTACTTCCTGAATTAATGGGAGTCCTTTAGACTTGGTGAGTTCAGTTATCGCTTCGCGCTGTTTCGATTGAATATCGAAGATCACCATGTTTGGCTGGTTCTCGCTTGTTGATAAGGTAATCCGATCCATCAAGATGGACTGTACAAAGAATAACGTACAGATGAATGTTGTTCCTAATCCGATAGACAAAACCAGGATGGTTGTCTGGTTATTCGGCCGGTAAAGATTAGATAACCCCTGTCTCCAGATATAGCTCCAGGAGGAAGGGAAAAACTTCCGGATCAGCCAGACGCTTGCTGCTGCAACACCATAAAGTACGATGAAGCCGATAACAAGGCTAATGGAAAAAACTAATGTTTGTCGCCATCCATCAAGTTGCAACCTGGCGAAGCACGTGATGAATCCAAAGATTAACAAGTAAACAAACCAGCGCCATGGATCCTTGCTTGTAGATTCCGTATGGTCTGATACCCTTATGGTGTTCAGCGGTGATACTTTCCTGATGGATATTAGTGGTAAAAGCGAGAAGAGTATGGATATTATTACACCCAGTAAAATGCCTTGTCCGATAGCTTTCCAGGATAATGTAACCTGAAGTTCCAGCGGAAGGAAATCTTTGAATACAACAGGCAGTACTTGCTGTATGATTGAGCCAAGCGCTGCACCTGCAACGGCGCCAATGAAACCAATGATGGTAATTTGTATCAAAAAGATTAGGAATGCCTGTTTGGAGCTTAAGCCCATACACCGTAGGATGGCAATGCTCTGCATCTTCTCTTTTACATAGATGTGAACGGCGCTTGCCACACCGATACACCCGAGGAGCAAGGCGATAAACCCTACCAAGGAGAGGAATTTCGTAACATCAGAAAAAGACTTTCCTGTGCTTTCCTTTTTCGACTTTATGGTGTCCTGATCCAGATCGTGGCGCTCAAAAGCAGGGGTCAGTCGGGTGACCATAGCCTCCACATCTGTTTGTGGTTTCAGTTTGTAGTAGAAATTGTAGTTTATTCTACTGCCTTTCTGCGCCAGATTCGTAGCCTTCAAGTACCTTAAAGGCATGAACACGGAAGGTGCTATTGTGCTTGAGAAACCAGTTTGACCTGGCGCCTGATTAAGAATACCTGCGATTCTAAAGTTGACTTTCCCGATCTGCACGGAATCACCAACCTTTGCCTGGTATTGCAACATAAGTGTTTTATCAACAAGCACGTCCTGTTTGTCACGGAAGGTTTTTGCTGCGGATTTAGGCGTAGTTTCTATGTCGCCATAGAAAGGGAAATTGCCGCTTAAAGCTCTGATTTGCACGAGCCTTGTGCCACCGCCCTTCATGAACAGGATCATGGATGGAAAGCTTTGTTCTTCACTATAAGCATCCGCCTGCTTTCTAAGCGAGTCCGTAAATTTCCTTGCTGCAGCGTCAGGAGATTTATTGGTCCTCACGTCTAAGTCGGCACCGATAAGCGTGGCGGCCTGGCGATCGATATCTTTGGTTAAATTATCACCTATGCCATAGATCGCCACAAGGGCAGCAATGCCCAGGATCATAGAAGAGATGAATAGAAATAGTCGGGCTTTATTCTTCCGGCTGTCGCGCCAGGCCATTAAGAAGAGCCAGGAAATGTTCAAGGGTTTGTTTTCCATAGCTACAGACTATCGTTTAAGATGGCGCCACCTTTTAAGCGTATAATTCTGTTTGTTTTAGAAGCAAGCTCCAGATCATGGGTAACCAGAATTAAGGTCGTTCCGGCATCTCGATTGAGCTCAAAGAGAAGCTTTTCTACCTTCTGGCCGGTCTCCGTGTCAAGGTTTCCCGTTGGCTCATCGGCAAAAAGGATTTTAGGACTATTGGAGAAAGCACGTGCAAGTGATACACGTTGCTGCTCACCACCGGATAATTGTGAAGGATAATGGTGGCCCCGTGCTGCCAGTCCAACTTTCTCCAGTAAAGTTAAAGCGCTGGCTTTTACATTCCGCTCACCTCTTAACTCAAGTGGTACCATAACGTTTTCAAGTGCGGTGAGTGTCGGTAGAAGTTGAAAGTTCTGGAATATGAAACCCACGTGTTGGTTCCTTACACGGGCACGTTCGTCTTCACTGAGCTCATCCAGTTTTATCCCGTTTAATACTACGGAGCCGCTGCTCGCCCGGTCTAAGCCGGCGCACAAACCCAGGAGCGTCGTTTTACCACTCCCTGATGGCCCTACAATGGAAACAGTAGAACCCTGTTGAATTTCGAAGTTGATGTCGTTTAATACGGAAAGTGTTTTCCCTTGTGCAGGGTATGTTTTGCTGAGATTGCGGACGCTTAAGATTTCTGTCACAGTACTTTATTAATTTTTAAATTTAAAACCTAAATCTATTGGATATGTTTTGGTATTTCCAGTTACTTTGCGATCATGACACTACACAGATTTTCAAAATTCGGATGCCTCATGTTATGTTTTCTAGTAGCCTGCGGCAATAATACGACTACAAAGACGGATGCGCCAACGGTTAATGTAGAAAATAAAATACAGGAAAAAACGAAGACGGTACTTTTCTTTGGAGATAGCTTAACTGCAGGCTACGGTCTGGAGGACCCAGAAGCTGCATTTCCATACTTGATTGAACAAAAGATTGATTCTTTGCAGTTACCTTATAAGGTTGTAAGTGCGGGCTTAAGTGGTGAGACATCTGCAGGAGGGAAGAATAGGATAGACTGGCTGTTGAAGCAGCAGATGGATGTGTTTGTGTTGGAACTCGGTGCCAATGACGGTCTCAGAGGCTTGGATGTTCAGGAAACCGAACGCAACCTGCAGTCTATTATCGATCAGGTTCAGGCAAAGTTCCCAGAGGCGAAGATCGTTGTCACTGGCATGATGGTTCCACCTAGTATGGGTGCCAAATACGCAAACGGGTTCAAAGAGATATTCCCAAGGTTGGCAAAAAAGAACAATGCTGCTTTCATTCCATTTTTACTGGAAGGCGTGGGGGGTGTGCCTGATCTGAATCAAGCAGATGGTATTCACCCGACCGTTGAAGGCCACAAGATTTTGGCTGAGAATGTCTGGTCAACGCTCAAGGATGTATTATAAACACTGTCCGTCGTTTCTTTTTATATAAAATGGACAGAAAAAAATTCCTATCCGTTACAGGTCTGCTTACGGCCGCCACATCTATAGAAGGGTTCACCTCGGGCGACAAAGCGCTAAAGAAATTCATTGTTCCGCCTTATTTAAAACCTGGAGATACGATTGGGATCACGAGTCCTGCGGGCTACATAAGCCTCGAGGCAATACAGCCTGCGAAATTACTCATGGAGCAATGGGGCTTTAAGGTGCAGGTTGGTGAAACCATTGGCAAACGGTCTTACACCTTCGGTGGAACTGATGCAGAGCGTAACGCTGATCTGCAGGCCATGATGGATGATTATTCGCTTAGCGCCATTATGTGCGCAAGAGGAGGCTACGGACTGGTGAGAATCATTGACGATTTGGACTTTTCCAGGTTAAGGAAAAACCCGAAATGGATAATTGGATTCAGTGATGTCACGGTATTGCACAGCCATTTACATCAGGTTGTGGGTATGGCTTCTGTGCATTCAAAAATGTGTAACAGTTTTCCGGATGTCTGGGCATTGGCAGAACCGATCCAGGTGGAAACAATCAATTCAATTCATGCTGCACTTACCGGGAGTAAGATGAAATATGAAGCAGCTTATATTAAGTATAATCGTATGGGCACAGGAAGGGGCATGCTAATCGGAGGCAATCTTAGTATTTTAGAAACGCTTTCGGGTACCGCCTCTGCGATGGATACCCGCGGCAAGATTCTATTTCTTGAAGATACGGGGGAGTACCTATATAGTATAGATCGGATGTTGTGGAACCTAAAACGCTCGGGTATGTTGAGCGGTTTGGAGGGTCTGATTATCGGGAATTTTAAAACAAAAGCTGATGACCCAGAAGAAGCATTTGGCAAAACCATCTATGAAATCGTGCTTGAAAAAGTGCAGGACTATGGTTTTCCAGTTTGTTTCGACTTTCCTGTGGGGCATCAGCGTAGTAATTTTGCACTAAAGTGCGGCGTGATGCACGAGCTTAGGGTTATTTCAGCAGGTACACAGTTGCGTGCTTTAGCTTAGGTGGCAATCAGTCCATCATCGGCTTTATCTTCTTCTGGCTTTTGTGAATTTCCAAGATCGGTTTTTGATGGCGTTCCGGTTAAGGAACCATCATTGTCTGGCATTTCCTGATCTCCGTTGTTCGAGTGGTTTAAGTTCTCTACGCCAGGTAATTCATCCGTATCCCGGTGTTCTGTTGTGCTGTTGTAATCGGGGCTGGTTAGATTCTGGGGATTGTTTATGTCATAGTTCTCGCCGCCTGGCGCATTTTCTTTCGGATTTTTATCGTTGGTTACCATAGGTTTAAGTTTTTCTGGTTAAAATATTTACTTTAGTATCTTAACAAAACCATTAAAAAATGGTTTTAATAACTAAATAAGCATGTAAAAACCTTCAATTGATGAATAATTGATTTGCAGGAAATCCAATAATTATTAACTTTAAAACATAATCAAATAACTAATTTCAAAAGAGCATGGAAAAATTTTCAAAACTAAAGGAACTTGTTGCCGGTGTTGAAGCTGACGCGGACAAATTTTATAACTCAGGTAATGGTGCTGCTGGTACACGTGTACGTAAAGCAATGCAGGAATTGAAAAACCTGGCACAAGAGATTCGTACTGAAGTAACCGAGAAAAAAAATAGCGATAAGTAATCTGCTTTTGATAAAAAAAGGCCCGCATTAGCGGGCCTTTTTTTATTTTCATGATTTTTGCTTTGTTACCATGTTTGAAATAGGATCTAAGCGTTTACACGCTGATGCCTAGCATTTTAGTATATAATTTAATTTCAACATCTTGGAAAAGACATCAACTCAGAAAGACAACGAGAAGAAGGTGGCGGCGGCTGCCGCGGTGAAATTTGTACAAGAGGGGAGTATCGTCGGACTTGGAACCGGATCATCTGCGTTTTATGCAATTCAAGAAATCGCAGCACTTGTAAAACAAGGCATGCACATCCAGGGCGTAGCAACATCTGAGCACACCGCATACCTCGCTGAAAGCTTAGGTATTCCTGTTCTTGGTTTTGATGAAGTACATGCGATTGACATCACCATAGATGGAGCGGATGAATTTACAACGGACCGAAAGCTTATAAAAGGTGGCGGTGGGGCGCTATTTAGAGAAAAGATCGTAGCATCTATGTCTAAACAGGAAATCATCATCGCAGATGCTTCTAAGCTGGTTAAACAACTCGGTGCGTTTACGATCCCCATTGAAGTTATTCCACTGGCAACAAACTACGTCTTACAGGAACTTAAGCTGATGGGGGGAAGCGCATTGCTGCGTAAGAAAAGTGGACACCTTTTTGTAACTGATAACGGTAACCACATCATTGATGCAGATTTTGGTCTGATTGATCATCCTGAAGCGTTGGCTAAAGCATTGAACAACATTGATGGTTTACTTGCACATGGCATCTTCATAGACCTTGCCACTAAAGTTATCATGGCGGATGGTGATGATGTAGTTTACTTTTAGGACGTCTTAATTAAATTCATGGTAAATCGTGTTAGTATATTAGGTTGTGGCTGGTTTGGGACTGCTCTCGCAGCACACTTGCTCAACGATGGGTTTGATGTTAAAGGTTCGGCAACAAGCAAAGAGAAGGTGAGTGTCCTTCAACAACGTGGCATCCCGAGCTATAATATTAGACTAGATCAGGAGGTAAGTCTCCTTAGTCCTGATTCGGATTTCTGGTTAAGTGATGCACTCATAATTTCATCCAATGTGAAGCTTGCTGCAAATGAAGGTTATCGCTCCGGCATGCAAAACCTTGTTCAACAGGTGAAATCAACAGCCATCAAAAAGATAATTTTCATCAGTTCTACCAGCGTGTATGGTGATCACAACGCGGTTGTAGATGATCATACAGCCTGCAGTCCGGACAGTCCCTCTGGAGCGGTGCTGCTTGAACTTGAGTCTTTACTACAAAATATTCCAGGTGTACAGTTTGTCTCGCTGCGTTTCGGCGGTTTGGTGGGACCGGGAAGATTGCCTGGATCTTTCTTCGCGGGCAAAAAGAATATCCCAAATGGGTTAGCGCCAGTAAACCTTATCCATCTCGAAGATTGTATTGGAATTACAGCTTTATTGTTAAGTCTTGAAAACCTGCCTTCAAGTGTGAACGGGGTATCACCGGATCATCCTTCAAGAGCCGAGTTTTATGTGCTTGCTGCACAGCAGCAAGGTTTGGAAGTGCCAGAATTCATAATGGAAAAAACGGATTGGAAGATCGTCGGAAGTAGTTTTCTTCAAGAAAGGGGATATGCCTTCCGCATTAGCGACTGGAAAACCTGGTTGACATCTCTTTAATTTTCTGAGTTCCTAAAATTGTGATTGTATTAGTCAATTCAGTTAAGCTGTAGTTGCACTAACCGGTTCTAATGAAAGTATAGTTTTAATAACCGGTTACAATAAAGTGTAGTTGTAAAAGCCGATTACAATCGAAGTACAGTTGCACTAGCTGCTTACAATTAGAGGCTGCGGCACTCAAAATTCCTGTAAAAAAACAAACCCCTGTAAGAAAACTTACAGGGGTTTGGAACTAAGTATTTCGTACACCCAACAGGATTCGAACCTGTGACCGACGGTTTAGAAAACCGTTGCTCTATCCAGCTGAGCTATGGGTGCCTATCCGCTTGGAGCGCCAAAGATAGACGTTCAATCGAACTTCAGCAAATGTTAATTGAAAATATCTTCTATTTTACTGATTTGCAGACTCAAAAATTAAAGACCGCTTCTTTTCAGGATTATTTTCCGCATAAGATAAGATCAGATTGACAATATAGTCGTTTGATGGGTACGGCTGTAAAGCAGACTTTAGCATTTCGAAATCATTGACATCCGAATGGAAAGATACGTAGCCCATGCCATGAAATTTCCCGTTCTCAATCCATACGCAACTTTGCTCATCTTCAGTGCGCCCCTGATCAAACACCACGAAGGAAGGAAGCATCAATTTAAGGTGGTTTATAGCTTCCTGTACACGTAAGTTATAGGCGGTGGAATCTTCAGTCCCTAAACACGCACCCTCACAAAGCCCATGCTCATGACCTGTGCAGGCAGTTCGGTTACGTTGTACAAAACACAGTTTCTCACACAGACGGAAGTCACGGATCAAGGTTTTAAGCAGGTTGTGCCCATCCAATATGCTGTTGAAGCTGTAAAGTGATGGACATTGCTTTTTGTATTTGTCTATGCCCAATCTGATGTAGCCATTCTGATCGACGTATTCGTACAAGGCGTATTTTTGTTCAAATCGCTTGAGTGCACGGTTATATTCTGGCCAGAACTTTTGTATTTGCGTTGCTTCCAGAATCAGGGCCATCAGTTCTGTGCCACAAATATCATAATCAATATTGTGTATATTTTTTAGGAATTCCTGGCGCTGTTTACTGCTGCTGTTCCCACTAAAATGAGAACAAACACGTTTCTTTAAGTTTTTAGCTTTCCCGATATAAATGATCTTTCCCTTCTGATCACGGAAATAATAAACCCCTGGTTGTGAAGGCAATCGATCAATGTAATTTCTGGAAAGATGCGGCGGTAAAACCTGCTCCTTAGATGCTTTTTCCAGGGAACGCGATATGTGTGATTCCACATCAGCATCCAGTAGCTTTGCAAAGAGGATGGCCGTCGCTGCAGCATCCCCGCCAGCCCGGTGTCGATTTTCTAAGTTGATGTCGAGTGACTTACAAAGCTTGCCTAAGCTATAGGAGCTTAAACCAGGGAAAAGCTTGCGACTTAATCTAACGGTACATAACTTCTTACAGTTCAGGGTGTGCCCGGATAAGGAGAGATGATGCCTGATAAAAGCATAATCGAAATTCACGTTATGGGCAATAAAGATCTTATCATGTAGCAGCTCATAAATATGAACCGCAACTTCTGAAAAAGTAGGGGCCTCGGCAACCATTTCGTTGTTAATGCCTGTAAGTGCCTCAATATAGCTGGGAATAAATTGCTCAGGGTTGATTAAGGATTCCCAGGTTTCTACAACAGTGTTCCCATCCATGATATGGATGGATATCTCTGTGATGCCATTTCCGGAGGGGTACCCACCAGTTGTTTCAATATCTACAACGGCGTATTTCATCTTGTTTTTCAATATAGGTTCGATTGCATAAAGATGCTAATAAACTTAGTATATCTTAAATTTATTGCAATAAATGACAATACTGGCATACAAATGGCTTGTACCTCAGCGAAATGAGGGTAATTAGATGAGAAAAATATTAGCGGTTGATGATGATAATGACATACTAGATGTGATCAGAATCATCCTGGAGGATGAAGGCTACGAAGTTGCTACTTTAACTAACGGCAGAAATATAATTGATTCCATAACGAACATCAGGCCTGATCTGATTCTACTTGACGTTATGTTATCCGGAATGGATGGGAGAGAGATCTGCAGGACGATAAAAGAAAATCTTTCTCTGAACCCAATTCCCATCATCATGATCTCTGCAAGTCACAACCTTCAGAACTTTAAAGCCCTACCTGGCCCACCCAATGGGTTCATACCGAAACCGTTTGACATAGACAAGTTTGTACATGTGGTGAACGGCCATTTCGCAGCTTAAACAGCTTCAATTATTATTTTTAAAAATATCTTAAACATTGCTCAAACATGTTTGTTTAGTATCCACTAACCAGGTATGTTATGATGAGCAACTATTTAAATCTGCAATTTGATTTAGCGGGTAAGCCTGTTTCGGGCTTTTGTATGCAAATCCATGATGATTTTCACGAGACTTACGCCGTAGTTCTTGATGGGTATCATTCCTTTTGTGTATGGCTGGATGGTAATGCAAATTGGAAGTTTTCCAAATACGCCAACATCGAGCCAGGCATTCTGGACAAAGTTATCACACAACTGAAGTCGCTTAAGCCAGGCAACTAGTCAGACTCCTAATCCTTCTTCTAATAAAACATTGCTTACCCGAAAAACAGGTAGGCCAGGCTTATTGCTGTGATTACACCAACCAAATCAGCCAGCAACATTGCACCGATGGCGTACCGGGTATCCTTTACATTTACGGCTCCGAAGTATACCGCTATCACATAAAAGGTAGTGTCTGAACTTCCTTGTAAGATACTGGACAACCTGCCTGCGAAAGAATCTGGTCCGTGTGTGGTCATGGTATCAATCATCATACCTCTTGCCCCGCCACCGCTTAGCGGCCTGATTAAGGCAGTCGGAATGCCATCTATGAACCGGGAGTCCACCTGAAAAAACATGCATACCTGCTTCATTCCATTTATGATAACGTCAAATGTACCGCTTGTGCGTAGCAAACTAATGGCAATCAGCATCCCAACCAAGTAAGGAATAATGCGAATAGCCGTCTCGAAACCGCCTTTTGCGCCCTCAACAAAGGCGTCAAACACGTCGATTTTCTTGTAAACAGCACCCAATACGATTAGAAAGAAGATGAGTAACAATAATCCGTTACTGAGTATACCTGAAAAGGATTGCAGACCGGCGGTGCTTAATGATGTCAGATAGAGAACCAGTAATGCGATAACGCTTGATAAGCCAAGAACCCAGATTAAAATCGCAGGTGCAAATACATTGATTTTTTGTTTGAAAGAGACGATTAGCATCGCAGCAATTGTTGCCACAAAAGTGGCGATCATGCAGGGAATAAAGATCTCCGTAGGATTCGCTGCATTCAGGGAGGCCCGAATTGCGATAATGCTCACCGGTATCAGGGTCAAACCAGAGGCATGCAGACATAAAAACATGATCTGGGCGTTAGAGGCACGGTCCTTCGTTGGATTGAGCTCCTGCAAGCTCTCCATAGCCTTTAAGCCAAAAGGGGTGGCTGCATTGTCGAGGCCTAACAAATTAGCCGAGAAATTCATAACCATGTGCCCCGTGGCCGGATGTCCTTTTGGAACGTCAGGAAACAGCTTTGAGAAGAAAGGCGCAATGATCCTCGACAACAGTCTGATCCCACCAGCGCGCTCCGCAATGCTCATGAAGCCCATAAAAAGCGCCATGATGCCGATCAGCTTCAAACAGATATTTACCGCCGTCCAGCAGGTCTCTATAACACCATCAATATGAAGTGGATTTCCGGGGTCATCGGCTTTGCCAACAATCATCCAATTAAAAATATCGAATTGTCCCAGGAAGAAACATTTAATACATGCAACGAAGATCGCAACAAGGATGAAGGCGGACCAGATTCTGCTTAATGCCATTTATGAATTTGAAAGTCCTAAAATATGACTTTTGATTGCAATATCCCGTTTTTGAAGCTTAAAACAGGTTCTTTTCCACGCATCAGGCTAAAGTTTGCTGGCTCGTCGTATACGATGCTACCATCCAGTTGCAGGGTGCTTGCCTCGAAAACCTCGTGGGCACTCATCGTATGTAGATCCCCAATATCTTCAATGGTGTAAAAACGATCAACCTGAGTACCCCCGACTCCAGGACTAGGTTTATAGTTTATGCCTACGCTAGTCTTAAGTCCATTAACTTCAATATCATGAATTATCAGGTGAAATAATGTCTTGCTATTCTTAGGAATATTAAAGTAGTTGTCTAAAGGAACCGCTTCATATTCTGCTGAACTGATGGCCTTTAAACCGGCAAGTGTCGCTCCAAAGACCATCTTGCGAACCTGCTGCGCTTCTACATCTCCAATGATGGTTCCGCCTTCAATTAATATGGTGGCTGTACCTGATGCTTGAAAGTTATCGCCAAAAGCCCTGGGTTCATATGTATCGTCAAACAAGCCCATTTTTCCGGGCAGCTGTGCTTCCAACGACGCCTTCATACAAGCAATGACCTGCATCGCGTGCCTGCGATTGGTGTTAAGGCTACAGCCCTCGTCAAACGCAGGCGCTAAGAATGAAACCGCTGCGGGGTTTGTGGTATGTTGTACGCCCCATAGGTCGGATTGATCGTGTAGATTAAAGCCAAAGTCAGGTTGAATGTTCGCATGCACCGCTTTCAGGATTTGAGCTTCAGTACTCTTTGCAGACAGGTAATCACGGTTAATGTCAAGCTGCTGCGCATTCCGACGGGTAAACCGCTCCGCACCATCTGGATTTACCATGGGCAGCAGAAAAAGCGTACAGCTAGACAAAACCTCAGCAGATAAGGATGCAAACGCCGGATGCTTCAGGAAATTCAGCAAATCAATAATGGCCATCGTTCCTGTAGTTTCATCGCCATGCATCTGGCTCCATAAGAATACCTTCTTAGGACCACTTCCTAAACGAAGCAGGATCAGTTCCCGACCTTCTACAGAATGACCTACAACCTCCTGCGCGGTAGTAGACGCATGTTTGGAGCGTATCGAAACAATGTCCCGGTGTTTAAAGAACCGGTCTTTGAGCTTTGTTTCTATGAAAGTACTATAGGAGTTTAGAATGGGTGAAAGATCCATCATCAAAGGGTAGAAATAAAAAAGCCACTGCCGGATGGTCCGGCAGTGGCAAAGCTAATATTTTTGTGATTATGGTTTGGCGTCCGTAAGTTCAAATCCCCAGTTGCTGCCCTTTTCAGTCGCAGGTACACCGGTAACCATCCACTGAGGTGCTTTGGCACCTTTTAGATAGTGGTCAAAGAACTGCTGTTCACGAATCGAAATGTCCTTACGATTCTGGCGTTGCACCAGGTTGTGTGCTTCATTATTGTAAACCAATAACCATGCTGGCTTGCCAAGTCTTCGCAGACCAGTAAACATCTCGATGCCTTGGTAATAAGGAACGGCGCCATCTGCATCGTTAGACATAATCGCCACTGGCGTATTTACTTTAGGAAGGTAGAAAAGGGGAGAGTTCTCCATGTAAAGTTCAGGCTTTTCCCATAGGGTCGCGCCGATACGGCTCTGCGTTTTTTCATACTGGAATTGTCTGCTCATACCACTTTCCCAACGCATGCCACCATATGCGGAAGTCATGTTCACTACTGGTGCCCCGGCCCAGGCTGCAGCGTACATGTCTGTTTGCGTAATCAGGTATGCCACCTGGTAACCACCCCAACTTTGTCCCTGAATACCAATCTTGGCGCCATCTACCCAGGCGTTTTTCTTCAATTCCTCAACACCTGAATTGATGTATTCCATTGCTGATTTTCCTGGATAACCAGTTTCGTAGCTGATATCTGGCGCAAATACCAGGTATTCATTGCTAACGAAAAAGGGAATATTCAATCTTGATGGGGTAGGCGCTGGTGCCTGATAACTGTATAATCCATCTGATAACTTCTCATAGAAATACACGATCATCGGATACTTCTTATTTGGGTCAAAATTCTCCGGCTTATATAGGATCCCTTCAGATTTATAGCCTTTTGGTGTCGTCCATTTAACGAGTTCTGCCGTTCCCCAGTTGTAGTTCTGCTGTTGCGGGTTTGTTGAACTTAGTTTAACCTCGGCTTTCAAATCCAAAGAGCTGAACACATTCGGAGAATTGGTGTAGTTGGCTTTTTCGTAAACTACGCGATCTGCATTCTTTGCCTTTACGAGATCAGAATATTTGAATTTTGCCATAACCACAAGTTCAGGATTCTTTGTATTACCTAAGTCCTTCTTGAAAAAGCCATTTTCTTTGGTCACGTTGTTAAATGCGTCTAACCAACTTGTGCCTTTTTTAATAAACTCCTCTTCAGGATCAAGCTTCTGATAACGCAGGGTGATTTTATTCTGCCGGCCATAGCCATTTGTTACGTTCTTCGGCGCAGACTTGCCTTCAGGTGAAAACGCCCAGATATCATATCGGTCATAAATGTAAACGAGTTTGTCGTTGTCAGCCCATCCAGCCATACCGTAGGAAGAAGGATCAGCCGGCACATCGTTATCCTCATCTGCAAATTTCTCTTGTAAGTCTTTGTTCAGGTGCACGGTCTTACCGTTAGCTACCGTATAGCTGTACCAGCCAGACGTACGTTTGTCGAAGTATAAAATGTAATTTCCGTCAGGAGAGGCGGTCACCATACTGTTCATGCCTGAAAGAATTTTCCTGCGTTGACCGGTTTTTACATCAACCATGTAGATGTCGCGAAGGCTCTCCGCTGTCCATTGCATCTGAATCCTGTTTCCTGCATCTGTGCTCGCAAGTACATAGGATGCATCACCTTTTTTAACCAGGTTAGCATCTGGAACATTTAGGTCTGCAAGCGGAATAATCTTTGGATCGCTGTTGAATATATCAATTACACTCAGGTAGCTTCTCTTTAGTTCACGATCCATATTCTTCAACTGCATAGGTTGCAGGTAATCGTCTTTATATCCCCAAATATCCAGTTTGGCATTTTCGAAATCAACCAAAGTCGTGTCTTTTGGCTTTTTGATAGGGGCAATGCCGAAGTACAGCTTCGTTGCATCTTTACTAAATGTCAGTTTAGCATCTGGACTTACATTCCATTTGGTTGGCATTCCAGGAATTTCATTGTCCACAAGCACCTGAGCCGTGTCCAGATTCAGAGAGTTGTAGTATACATGATAAGATTTAATCTCCTGCTTTTCGGGATCCATCTCACCAACAAAGGCAAGTTGTTCACCATCCTCATCGAAGACAAAGTTCTTAAAAGTACCTTTTCCTTTGATCAAGGTTTTCAAACCGCCCTTTTCCGTATTGTAAACAAACACACCCGCTGGCGCAGCTTTGTCCTTCTTCGATCCACTTGCAGCGAAAATCAACTGCTTACCATTTTTGCTGAAGCTGTAGTCTGTTACATACTTAAAGGTCCTTGTCGTTCCGGTAATCAGATTTTTAAATATCAGGTCCGTGCCCTCAGCTTTTTTATCTGCACCAGGTTTATCATCATCTGCAAACAACAAATCCGTATAGTCTTTTTTTACAGGCGTTGATGTCGCCGTTGCTGCGGACGTAGCTGTGCTGCCTGCTTTTTTAGTCGTATCAAGCTTGTCAAGGTGATAAGCTAACAACGCGGTACCAAGTTCTGGCATCTTGAAAGATTTAACGCGTGCAACTTTAGTCACTGCTCCGGTGGTTAGGTTTATATAACCCAGAGAGTCTTTGGGCATGTCGTCCGCCTTCTTTTTCTTGATTCTTGCCGTTCTCGTTTCTTGGTAAAGAGGCTTGATGGTAAACCCAGCGAATTTACTGTCGGCACTGAACTTAACGCCGGTTCCTCTTGGAACCACAACTTTCTGGTTTGTGCTAAAGTTGCTGAAGTACTGCTTGGCATCGCCTTCCTGCTGTGCTACATTGTAGGCGGCCCATAAACCGTTGTCTGAGATTTGTTTAGTCGCTATACTTTCCCAGCTGTCATATACCTTGTGATCCAGGGGCTTCTTTTGCGCATGGGCAAGGCTGACAAAAAATAATAGAATGATGGTGATTGATTTGTGCATATTCAGAATGATTCACATTTAGAATATAAAAATTGCAAATTCCTAAGACATACATGGCTATGTACGTCAAATTTTACAGAAGAAAATACAGCTTATAGATGAATAACTGTGAAATGCTCCTAAATGATGTAGAAATCTGGAGCATAGCGGCTCAGTTTTCGGAATGCTGACCCGAAAAAGAGGAAGAATAAGTAGCGCCTAAGGTCAAAAGATATGAACAGGTGTAGCGTAAGCATATTTTTAAGCTTACATAAAAAAAGCACCCCGGAGGGTGCTTCATATTATTTTGTGTTTTTTCCTTGAATTTTCGCCTGTTGTTGCTGACGCATATAGTCATCAAGGCGTGTCTGGAATTTAGATTTCTTTTTCTTCTCTTCAGGTTTAGCTTTATTCTCCTTTAGGATCGCGTGAATCTTTTCGTCATTCACCATGGTTCTGATTAAGAATTGCTGACCGAAAGTAAGCATGTTCGCAAGGAAATAGTAGTAGTTCAAACCAGCAGGGTAGCTGTTCAAAACACCTAAGAAAACAATCGGCATAATGTATCCGATGTATTTCATCTGGCCCGTTGCTCCAGAAACCTGGTTATTGAAATAAGTAAAGATCAATGTTGAGATGGTCATCAACACACACATTAAGCTTAAGTGATCTCCAATAAAAGGAAGTGTGAATCCAAACTTCACAAACTCATCATAGGTAGAAAGGTCATTCATCCAAAGGAAGCTTTGGCCACGCAATTCAAATAAGTTCGGGAAGAAGAAGAAGAAAGCCATAACAATAGGTAACTGCAACAACATCGGTAAACAGCCTCCCAAAGGATTTACGCCTACTTGTTTGTACAGCTTCAAATATTCCTGTTGTAAAAGAGTAGGGTTATCTTCACCCACCTTTGCTTTGATCTCGTCCATCTCTGGCTTCAAAATTCGCATCTTAGCCATAGAGATGTATGACTTATAAGTTAACGGAGATAGTACCAGTTTTAACAGAACAGTTAGTACCAGGATAATTAATCCATATCCCCATCCAAAACCTTCAAGGAAGTTGAACACTGGTAATACAATGAAACGGTTGATGTATTTCAATGGCCAGTAACCCATTTCCACAATCTTCTCAATATCGTGTCCTTGTTTCTGCAGCTCTGAGAACTTGTTGTTACCGAAGTAAAAACTCATGCCGTAGCTTTGAGCTGCCAACTGGTTGAAAGGAAGTTCAAGGTTTGCTGCGTACCATTTAACCTGGCCCGGAGCGGTAGTCACCTTAACTTCAACTTCACCCTTGGTAAAACCATCTTTAGGGATGATAATTCCCGAAAAGAAGTGCTGCTTGAAAGCAACCCATTCGATTTTACCTTCTGTTAGTTCTTCTTTAACATCTTTCGAGAAATTCAGGTGATCAGGATTCTCGTTAACGTATTTGTAGTAAGGTGCAGAGTAAAGCTGCTCGTTTGCTACAGATTTCTCTTGTTCAAGCAGGATCGCCTCCCAGTTTAACGTGATGGCGTTACCTTGAATTAGCTGATTAAATCCGTTTAAGTTGATGTTGAAAGTGACGTTATTGGTGCCTTGCTTTAAATCATAGAAATATTCCAGGTACTTATCACCACTGTAATTTGCACGCATGGTTACGCCCGTGCCATTCGTTGTTGAAGTAAAGTATAGGTCGTTGGTATTTACAATTTTACCATTAACGTTCAGCTTCAAGCCAAATTTATTCTCGTTGCCAGAGAATAAAATCAAAGGCTTGCCCTCGTAGGTTTTCTCATTCTTAACCTCTACAGACAAAATCTTACCACCTTTGTTGGTTAGGGTAAGTTTCAGTTTATCATTTTCTAATACTGTAGTTTGCTCAGTTCCGGTCAGATTAGCACCGAAGGGGCCTTTCAAAGCGTTGGAGTCAGGCGTAACAGGCGCGGTTGCTTGCGCAGCAGCCGGCATTTTAGTAGTCGCAGCATTATTGCCGGTTCTTTTGAGTGAATCAGCAGTAATCCTTTCCGATTCCATCTTTAACTCAGCCTCGGTAGGCTTGAAAAAATAGAATGATCCTGCTAAAACAATCATGATCAGGAATAATCCTGTGAACGTATTTCTATCCATTATTGATTTTTAAACGAATTAATTGGTTTTTTTCTTCGCATACTCCATCGCAGCGGCGACAAATTTAATAAAAAGTGGATGCGGATTAGCAACTGTTGACTTTAATTCTGGGTGAAACTGGCCACCCACGAAAAACGGATGATTTTTAAGCTCTACAATCTCCACTAAACCGCTGTCTGGATTGATACCCGAGGCTACCATTCCGGCCTCTTCGTACTGCTTCAAATATTGATTATTAAACTCAAAACGGTGACGGTGTCTTTCTGTGATGTGCGCCTTTCCGTATGCTGAAAAAGCCTTAGTGCCTTTTTTGATGTCACAAGGATAAGATCCAAGACGCATGGTACCACCTTTGTTGGTGATGTTCTTCTGATCTTCCATCATGTTAATCACCGGATGTACGGTGTTTTCGTCAATCTCTGTGGTATTTGCATTTTCCAGGCCGATCACATTTCTACCGTATTCAATCACGGCACACTGCATACCCAGACAAATACCAAAGAAAGGTACATTATTTTCACGCACATAGCGGATGGCATCAATCTTACCTTCAATACCTCTGCTTCCAAAGCCAGGCGCTACAAGTACGCCATGTAGGTGTCCGAGCATCTCCTTTGCGTTCTCAGGGTAGATACCTTCTGAGTGGATATACTCAACCTTTACTTTACATTCATTTTTGGAACCTGCATGTATAAAGGCTTCTATGATGGATTTATAAGCATCGGGAAGTTCAACGTATTTACCGATCAGACCGATTTTAACTTCAGATGTCGGGTTCTTTAAGCGACCTAAGAAGTCTTTCCAAAGATCAAGATTAGGCTCATTCTTGCTAGGCAGTTTAAGCTTGCTAAGTACAGTTTTATCTAATTGCTCCTTCAGCATCAACAATGGAACATCGTAAATGGTCGAAGCATCGATGGATTCAATTACCGCATTCACGTTCACATTACAGAACAGAGCAATCTTCTTGCGGATGTCTGCATTGATGTGATGTTCGGTGCGGCACACCAGAATATCTGGCTGAATGCCGTACTCCAGCAATGCTTTAACCGAATGTTGCGTTGGTTTTGTCTTTAATTCACCTGCTGCTGCAAGGAAAGGGATTAAGGTCAGGTGGATTACAATAGCGTTGTTTGAACCAGCTTCCCATTTAAACTGTCTTACTGCTTCAATAAATGGCAACGACTCAATATCTCCAACTGTTCCACCCAATTCCGTGATCACAATATCAAACTCACCACTTTCACCCAATATTCTCATATTGCGTTTAATCTCATCGGTAATGTGTGGTACCACCTGAACGGTTTTACCCAGGTACTCACCTTTACGTTCTTTATTGATCACGTTTTGGTAAATACGACCTGTAGTGATGTTGTTCGCCTGAGAAGTAGGCTTGTTTAGAAAGCGTTCGTAGTGCCCAAGGTCCAGATCCGTTTCCGCGCCATCCTCAGTAACATAGCATTCGCCATGCTCGTAAGGGTTTAAGGTTCCCGGGTCAATGTTAATGTAAGGATCAAATTTTTGAATGGTTACATTATAACCTCGTGCTTGTAAAAGTTTGGCAAGTGATGCGGAGATGATGCCCTTTCCTAAAGAGGAAGTAACACCGCCCGTAACAAAAATATACTTTGTCATAGTGTTGAGTTGGAAAAAAGCTTAAAGGCGCCTTTTTAATTGTTTTTGTACGGGATACAAAGCTAACAATTTTAACTAAATGGCCTGCCTATCTTTTGTAAAAATGCAACTCAACAGGTGTTAATGGGGACAATTTAATGTCGTTTACAAGATGCTAAATGCTTCTTTCTAGCAGCATTTATAATAAATCTTAACTTTTTGTTCGCGCGCAGACCAGGCAATGTAAACCTTGTTTTCCTGCCCAAGGCGGTACTTAAATCCGTTAAGGCCAGACTGTTTCAATTCGGCAAAAAATGCCTTATCCGGAACGAACTGGTCAGGATCCTCGCTTTCCGTAACGGCAGGTTCCAGGAAGTTTTCATCTTCGAAAAATGTTTTCAATTCTTCCTGCAGGAAGGCAATTTGCTTATCCTCTTTTTTCAGGTCTACAGTTTGTTTATAGCCGTCTATTAAGGTTTTCCCGTCAAAGTTCTGCGTGTACAACTGTTGCCCATTGTGCCCAATGATGCTGAACTTCAAAACCATATCCTTAGGTTTAGTACCGGTTAATACCACACGGAAGGTGTCCAGCTTTTCTAAATCACTGAAAGGCTTCACAATCTGATTAACTTGCTCGTGAACAGTTGTTTCTGTAGTCGTAGATTTAGGATCACTTGAGCAACTTGCAAGTGAAAGAATGCCAACAAAGAGCAGCAGGGCGTTTAATTTCATAGGGGGTAACTTGTATTAAATCTTTAATATAAAGACTTCAGTTTTATTAGATCTTCCGGTGCATCGACAGCGATAGTTTCAATATCGGTGGTGCGCGTTTGAATGGTGTATCCATTTTCCACCCATCGCAATTGCTCAAGGCTTTCAGCCATTTCAAGCAGGGAGGGCTGGAGTTTCGTGATTTCCAAAAGCGTTGGCGCTGTGTAGCCGTAAATACCAATGTGTTTGTAAAATTGATGTTCTGCTAACCAGAAATCGTTTTCCTTGCCTCGAATGAATGGAATGGCTTGCCGGCTGAAATAAACAGCCTCTTTAGAAGCGTTTAAAATTACCTTTGGAATGTTGCTGTTGAAAAGCTCCTCATCACTAACAATCTTCTTTACCAATGTTGCAAGCTGCACCGTACTGGCATCAAAGCAGGAGATGAGCAGGTCAATTTGCTGAGGGTCGATATATGGCTCATCACCTTGTATGTTGATGACCACATCGTATCCTGTTTCTTTAAGGATAACTTCTGCACAACGGTCGGTGCCACTCTGATGGGCTGCACTGGTCAGGTGAAAACGGCCTCCAAAGTTACTCACCTCATCGGCAATGCGGACGTCGTCGGTGGCCACAATAACCGCATCAAGGCGGGATGACTTAGAGGCCTGTTCATATACCCGCTGAATCATACTTTTACCATCTATGTCTACCAGGGGTTTCCCTGGAAATCTGCTGGAGCCGTATCTGGCGGGTATAATGCCTATGATCTTCATTAAAATAGTCCGTGAATTTCTGCCTCTATCTTTTGAATAATAACGCCTAAATCTTCCGGATTGTTTGTGAAATCAAGCTTGTCTTTATCAAGGATTAGCAATTTGCCTGCGTTATAGCCCTTTATCCAGTTTTCGTACTTCTCGTTCAGCTTAGATAAGTAGTCAATTCTGATGCTTGCCTCGTAATCACGGCCCCTGCGTTGGATGTTATTTACAAGCGTAGGCACCGAAGCTTTAAGGTAAACCAGCAAGTCTGGTGGCTTAATAAACGATGTAATGTTGTCGAAAATGGCCCGGTAGTTTTCATAATCACGGGTGGTCATTAAGCCCATGTCATGTAAGTTTTCAGCAAAAATATAGGCATCTTCGTAAATCGTTCTATCCTGGATAACATTCCTGGAAGAGCTTTGAATGTCCACAATCTGCTGAAAGCGGCTATTTAGAAAATAGATCTGCAGATTGAAGCTCCAGCGCTTCATATCTCCATAAAAATCCTCTAAATAGGGATTATTGTCTACAGCCTCGAACAAGGGTTCCCATTGATAATTCTTAGCAAGTAATTCTGTAAGCGTTGTTTTTCCGGCGCCTATGTTTCCGACAATTGCGATATGCATGTATTTGTATTTAGATGATGAAGGCCTGAGACTAAAATGGTTTGAAACCAATAAGTGATCTTACTTCCTTGATGGTCTTCTGGGCGCTCTCTCTTGCCTTTAAGGCACCATGTCTGGCAACCTGACGCAAATAGGAGGTATCTTTCGCAATTTCCTTAATCTTCTCCCGGATCGGGGTGTTGAAGATGATCATGTCTTCAGCCAATTGCTTTTTAAAATCGCCATAGCGGATTGCACATTTGTTATACTGCTCATCAAAGTGGTTAACCGTATCTGCTGGCGAAACAATTTTCATCAGGTTAAACAGGTTCTCAATGGCTTCAGGTTTTTGCTGATTTTCTTCTGTCGGACCGCCATCGGTAACGGCTTTAGAAACCTTTTTACGGATGATTTCTGGACTATCAGAAAGATAGATGCAGTTTGCATCACCTTCAGATTTACCCATTTTGCCTTTGCCATCTAAACCTGGAACTTTCACCAGATTCTCAGAGTAGCTGAATGCGAAGGCTTCAGGGAAAGTTTCTGAATTGTATAGACGGTTGAAGCGATTGCCAAAAGTTCTGGTCATCTCCAGGTGTTGCTCCTGATCTTTTCCCACTGGTACTTTTGTAGCCTTGTGGATTAGAATATCTGCAGCCATTAAGGTCGGATAGGTCAAAAGGCCTGCATTTACGTTATCGGGTTGAGAACGAACTTTATCTTTAAATGATGTACTGCGTTCGAGTTCACCCATATACGCATTCATATTCAGGTAGAGATATAGTTCTGCAACCTCAGGTACGTCAGACTGAATGTATATTGTTGATTCTTCAGGATTTATGCCGCAGGCAAGATATTCCACAAGTACATGTCTCACGTACCCATGTAAATCTCCCGGCGTGGGGTGTGTAGTCAGTGAATGTAAATCAGCGATGAAAAAATAACAATTATAATCATGCTGCATTTTTACAAAGTTCGTTACTGCTCCAAAATAATTACCCAGGTGCAACTTACCTGTCGGGCGAATCCCACTAACTACCGTTTCTTTCATGGGCCGAAATTAACAAAAAAGGCTTATTGAATTCAAATAATTCAATATTTGACCTTAGCACACCAATTCTCAATTCTATTCCATTCTGGCAATACCCTGAATGAATAATTCTTTACTTTTGAGCAGATGATTAAACTTCTAAGGCACGCTCACCGGATTTATTTTTTACTGATCATACTTGTATTTTCAATCCTATTCTATCCACTATACTGGCTTGCGGCCAGAAAACCCAGGTGGTACGGTATCTTAAACAAACTTCGGGTTTACCATAGCAAAATCTGTAGCATCCTTGCGGGGGTTCGTTTTCGTTTTACCTTCGAACTGCCTCTGGATCCGAAACAGCACTACATCTACTGTGCAAATCATACCTCTAATCTGGACATCATGATCCTCTGTATCCTTGCGCAGGGCAGATTTCACTTTATGGGCAAGGCGGAGTTGGAAAACAATCCCGTGCTCGGCATTTTCTTCAGGACGATTGATATTGCGGTAAACCGGGAAAGCAAGATATCTGCATTTCGTGCGTTCAAAAAGGCAGGAGACAACCTGGCGAATGGCATGAGCCTGCTGATTTTCCCCGAAGGTGGCATTCATGATGAACACTATCCACCACAGCTGGTGCCCTTTAAAAATGGTCCCTTCCGCCTGGCGATCGAAAAACAAGTGCCAGTATTACCCATCAGTATTGTAAACGCCTGGGCGCTAAGCTGGGATGATGGTTCAAAATATGGCAGCCGCCCGGGTGTTTGTGATATATATATACATAAACCTATCTTTACAGAACATCTGGAGATTAAACAGGATGACCAATTGAAACTGGAAGTCTTTAATACCATAAACAGTAAACTCGTTCGCACATGAACATCAACGAAGAAACCATACATAAAGTAGCGAATCTCGCAAGAATTGAAATCAAAGAAGCCGAGGTTCCAGGACTCATCGACGAAATGAGTAAAATTTTAACTTTTATGGAGCAGCTAAACGCGCTGGATACTACAGGCGTGGAGCCACTCGTGTACATGAATGAAAGACATAACGTATGGCGAGAAGATAAAGCGAATACCGAGATCGCTGTTCATGATGCCTTAAAGAATGCCGCTGAACACAATGAGCGCTTCTTTATGGTTCCAAAAATTATAGAAAAGTAGGGCAACTTGTAACATAATGCCAGGTACTGCAGTCTTAACCCCAAAACTAAAAGCTTTTCTATGGAAACTCCATTAATCGTCATCAAAGATATCGGTCGTAAATATGTAATTGGTGCAGAAGTTATTCATGCATTGAAGTCGGTTTCACTCGATATCAATAAAGGTGAATTTGTGGCATTAATGGGCCCCTCTGGTTCTGGAAAATCAACTTTGATGAATATCCTGGGCTGTTTGGATACACCAAGCAAAGGTGATTACATCCTGAACGGCACCAATGTGAGCCACATGACCGACAATGAACTTGCGGAAGTTAGAAACAAAGAAATTGGCTTCGTTTTCCAGACATTCAACCTACTGCCACGCTCCACAGCCTTGGATAACGTTGCGCTTCCATTGATTTACGCAGGTGCGAATAAGGAGGAGCGCGATCGCAGGGCAACTGCTGCGCTGGAGAATGTGGGTCTTGAACACCGGGTGACGCACAAGCCGAATGAACTCTCCGGTGGACAGCGCCAAAGGGTTGCTGTGGCACGTGCCTTAATCAATAACCCTTCAATCATCCTGGCCGATGAGCCAACCGGAAATCTTGATACCAAGACTTCCATCGAAATTATGGGCCTTTTAGAAGAAATTCACAGTAAAGGCAACACCATTATTCTGGTTACGCATGAGGAAGATATTGCACAACATGCACACCGCATCGTTCGTATGCGAGATGGCCTGATTGAAAACGATTATTTAAATACAGACATTAAAACGGTATCCCCAAGATTATCTAAATTGCAAGCGTCGGGTGACGACTTTGAACAAATTTGATAATTCATGAAGATATATACCAAAACAGGGGATAAGGGCCTCACTTCACTTATTGGAGGCACCAGAGTACCAAAACACCATCTTAGGATAGAAAGCTACGGCACCGTTGATGAACTGAATTCATACATCGGGCTTATCCGCTGTCAGCCTTTAGCTGCACACGAAATAGATGTCTTAAAGGAAATCCAGGATCGGCTATTTACCATCGGCGCAGAGCTTGCTGCAGATCCTGAACGTTCAAAAAGGAAGCTTCCGGATTTAAACACTGAAGACATTACGCTGCTGGAAAGAGAAATGGATCAGATGAACGAAAGTTTACCGAACCTGACGCATTTCGTACTCCCTGGTGGTAATTCAACCGTCTCTTTCTGTCATGTAGCACGTTGCATCTGTCGCAGGGCAGAGCGCCTAGCGGTACACTTAGCCGCAGAAAGTCACGTGAATGAAAATATTTTGATCTATTTAAACCGGCTTAGCGACTACTTGTTTGTACTTTCAAGAAAAGTAAATTTTGACGCTGCTGAACCGGAGAATATATGGATTCCAAGGATGTAGCGTTATAGGGAAAATAGTTTGTTCTTATGAACATTTTTATTATACTTTTGCGGAAATTAATAATTTGTATATAAAAATCGAATAATATGTATTGGACACTAGAATTAGCATCGCATTTGGAAGACGCTCCATGGCCTGCAACAAAAGACGAATTGATTGATTACGGTATTAGATCAGGTGCACCAGTTGAGGTAATCGAAAACCTGCAAGCGCTTGAAGATGATGGCGAACCTTACGAAACGATCGAAGAGATTTGGCCTGATTACCCTACAAAGGATGACTTTTTCTTTAACGAAGACGAATATTAACATATAGACACATAATTAGCCTTGCGACGCAAGGCTTTTTTTTTGGAACGAAGATTGTAATAGAACTGTCAGCAGCCTAACAGCTGAAAGAAAATTACAACCTAACTAAAAAATTAAAATTATGGGAAATCTACTCTATTTAGTGGCCGTAGTACTAGTGATACTATGGATTATTGGCTTCTTCTTTAACGGTTTTGGCGATGTAGGTGGTTTAATCCACGTGCTATTGGTGATTGCAGTTATCGCGATTATATTGAAATTAATCAATAGAGCGACCTAATATCCAGGTTCAAGATATTTAAGGCTTCTGATTATTCAGAAGCCTTTTTTGTTAGATAGTATGTCGCAATGTCCAGATCCTCCTGAAAGGTGATCTTAATATTCTGACGCTCCCCCTCAATAAGGTTAATGGCCGTGCCCATATGCTCCACTACAGATGCATCATCGGTAAATTCATTTCTAAAAGGTTGCAGGTATGCCTTTTTAAGTAACTTAACATCAAATACTTGAGGTGTTTGAATCAAGGCAACCATATTCCTGTTCAAAGCTTCAGAGCGCCCGCTAGGGCCAATCTTTCTGATGGAGTCGGTTGGTTTGATGCTTACAACCACATTCCCTTGTGCTTCAGCAGCTACATAACTTCTCTTTATCAATTCGGGTGATACCAGGGGTCTTACAGCATCATGAACGGCTACAATCCCATTTCCCTTTATGGCACTTAATCCATTGCTCACGGAGTGAAAGCGTTCCGTACCGCCGCTTACCAACTGATGCGGCATGGTGAAATTATACTGGTCACAAAGGCCTTCCCAATACGCATGCTGGTGAATATTCAACACCAGAATCAACGTAGGATTTAAGCCACAACGGAAAAAAGCTTCCATCGTGTGCATTAGAATAGGTCGCCCTTGTAGCAATAAAAATTGCTTTGGCACCTCCGCATTCATCCTGGATCCGGAGCCTCCGGCTACAATAATCGCATAATAATTCATTCAAATAGGGCATTAAACAAAAACGGGAGACCTTAACCTGTCGGTTTAAATCTCCCATTTTAGCATTTTGAATATAATAATGTCTTAAATAATCAACATTGCGTCCCCATAACTATAGAAACGATACTTCTCTTTTAGAGCCACTTCATAAGCATTCCGCACATTTTCAAAGCCTCCAAATGCACTTACCATCATCAATAGCGTAGATTCCGGGGTATGGAAGTTTGTGATCATTGAATTCGCAATGTTGAATTCGTAAGGCGGGAAGATGAATTTGCTGGTCCAGTCATTCGCTGCTTTAAGTGTTCTTGCAGAAGATACTGCAGACTCAATAGCGCGCATAGAGGTGGTACCTACGGCACAGACTCTGCGTTTTTTTTCTATTCCCTGGTTAACGATGTCCGCATCTTTCTGGGAGATAATGAACTGCTCAGAGTCCATTTTGTGTTTCGTTAAATCTTCAACTTCAACTGTTCTGAACGTACCCAGACCAATGTGTAAAGTAACTTCCGCAAAGTTGACACCCTTAAGTTCAAGGCGTTTCATGAGCTCACGGCTAAAGTGCATACCTGCAGTAGGGGCAGCTACAGCACCTTCATGCTTGGCGAAAATCGTTTGGTAACGTTCTTTATCCTGAGCAGTTGCCTTGCGTTTGATGTATTTAGGAAGTGGCGTTTCGCCTAATATCTCGATGTTTTTTCTGAATTCTTCGTCAGTACCATCAAACAGGAAACGAATGGTACGGCCACGTGATGTTGTATTATCAACAACTTCTGCAACCAAAAGATCATCGTCGCCAAAATACAACTTGTTTCCTACACGGATTTTACGAGCTGGATCAACAAGAACGTCCCATAACCGCAACTCCTTGTTTAATTCGCGAAGCAAAAACACCTCGATGGTTGCACCAGTTTTCTCCTTGTTGCCATATAAACGGGCTGGAAAAACCTTAGTGTTGTTTAAAATCATTACATCCTGGTCATCAAAATAGTCCAAAACATCCTTAAAGATCTTGTGTTCAATTTTGCCACTATCCTTATGTAAAACCATTAAACGAGCCTCATCACGTTGGTCGGAAGGCGTACTGGCAACTAATGATTCGGGTAAATTAAACTTAAATTGTGATAACTTCATGTTTCGATGTACTAATTAAAGCCGCAAAAATACGAAAATAATTCCATTAGAATTGATATATTTTTTGTAAAGCGTCCAACATTCAGGTCATATTTAAAGCCGCAATTGTAAATGATCAGAACCAAGGATGGCAAGCGGCCTACCAGCCCTACATAAGGGGTCTCCAGGGTGGTGGCCCTGTTAACCCCCTGTATGGGCCCTGTTGGGACCCTGTCGGAACCTTGTAAAGCCTTGATCTTTCCCACATCTTTTCCGTCCATATTTTTAATATATTGCTGTAACCTTTTTACCTATTGGAGGTCTAATTCATAATTATGATGATAATCAGACTTATCGGAGAGAGCTTCCGCTTTGCGGCAGACGCCTTGCGGCAAAATAAGCTTAGAACAATGCTGTCTTTACTCGGCATCACCATTGGGATATTTACAATTATTTCGGTGTTTTCAGCAGTAGATACGCTGCGATATAAATTGCAGTCCAGCGTAGATAAGCTCGGTTCTAACACCTTATTCGTACAGAAGTGGCCATGGATCTTTGGCGGTGATTTCCAGTGGTGGAAGTTTGTTAACCGCCCACAACCCACCATGCGCGACTACAATGCACTGAGAGACCGTCTGGAGCACGTAGATGGAATTTCTTTTGAAGCAACGGCCGCCAACCGGACGCTCAAGTACCGGAGTGGATCTGTTGAAGGCGTGAACGTAATGGCGGTTTCTCCGGATTTCAATAAAACCTGGACGCTCGATTTTCAGGAAGGCAGATACTTTACAGAAAGTGAAGGCCGCTCCGCAAGTCCTGTAATTATCATTGGCGCCGAAGTGGCAAACGGCCTCTTTGATGGTGAAAGCGCCATCGGCAAGCAAATAAAAGTGTTAGGACGCCGTATGACTGTCGTTGGTGTATTCAAGAAAGAAGGTGATGATATGCTCGGTATGTCTCAGGACAACAATGCCGTGATTCCGCTGGTATATGCAAAAGGATTGTTTGATATTGAAAATGAACAATATCAACCGCAGATAACGGTGAGAGGTAAGGAGTCTGTTGGTCTGGAAGAAGTGGAAAGTGAACTTTATGGTACCATGAGATCGATCCGGAAAATTCGCCCTGGCGCTGAAGATGACTTCTCCCTTAATAAAACAACGATGCTTTCCAACCAGCTTGATATTATGTTCAAGATGGTGAATATAGCTGGCTGGGTGATTGGTGGGTTCTCCATTTTGGTCGGCGGCTTCGGTATTGCAAACATCATGTTTGTATCTGTGAAGGAGCGGACAAACATCATCGGGATACAAAAATCATTAGGTGCGAAAAACTACTTTATCCTACTTCAGTTTATGTTTGAAGCCATTGCTTTGTGTTTAATGGGCGGATTACTAGGACTGTTACTGGTCTTTATGGTTACGCAGGCATTCACGCATTTGGCTGACTTCGAGATCATACTTGACATCAACAATGTGATCATGGGGATCAGTATTTCAGTGATCATCGGTGCGATTTCAGGCTTCTGGCCTGCATTCTCCGCCTCACGACTGGATCCGGTTGAAGCCATCAGGTCTTAAATTATAGACCATGAAAAAAGGGGGTATACTTTGCAGGAGGCCACTGAAAAAGTCCTTTTGAATTAAAGGGTAAAAAGGAGCAGAAGACAAAGGTTTTCTGCTCCTTTTTTTGTATCTTAAAGTAGGTTTAAAAGGCATTTAGATGTTAGTTCAACAGCAAAAGCTTCAATTCAGCACATTTTCGGGGCTGTATGATTTGATTGTTCCAAAAGATAATCTTCTTCGCAAGATCAACGATCTTATTGATTTTAATTTTATTTATAAAGAGTTAGTAGACAAATATTGTTGTGATAATGGACGTAGGGCAGAATGCCCTGTACGCATGTTCAAGTATCTGTTATTGTAAA
>Ga0265798_10000403_pt1 | contig 75745 bp, 72 predicted proteins | sample P3T30metagenome_FD_192430 | JGI IMG/M metagenome (GOLD analysis project Ga0265798, IMG submission 192430) | Plant litter microbial communities from East Loma Ridge, Irvine, California - P3 T30 | ecosystem: Environmental > Terrestrial > Plant litter > Unclassified | place: USA: California... | reverse complement strand
TGATCCAGGCCGGCATGATCGGCCTGCTCGACGCGATCAACCGCTACGAGGATGACCACGGCGCCCAGTTCGAGACCTATGCCGTGCTGCGCATCCGCGGCGCCATGCTCGACGAACTGCGCAGCAGCGACTGGATGCCGCGCAGCACGCGCCAGAACATGCGCAAGGTCGAGAGCGCGATGCACGAGCTGCAGCAGCGCCTGGGCCGTCCGCCGAGCGAATCCGAAGTCGCCAAGTCGCTCAAGCTGTCGCTGGAAGACTACCAGGACATGCTGGCCGACTCGGGCGGCCACCAGCTGGTGTACTACGAGGATTTCCACGACGACGACGACAACGGCAACTTCCTCGACCGTTTCGCGGTGGACGATGCCGACCCGCTGCGCAGCCTGATGGAGACCGACTTCCGCCAGGCAGTGATCGACGCCATCGACAACCTGCCGCCACGTGAGAAATTGTTGATGGGCTTGTACTACGAGGAAGAATTGAACTTGAAGGAAATCGGCGCCGTCATGGGCGTGAGCGAATCGCGGGTGTCGCAGCTGCACACCCAGGCCGTGGCGCGCCTGCGCACGGCACTACGGGAGCAATTGTGGACTGGGCCAGCGTAGCCGGACTGGTGCTGGCGCTGGCCGGCATTCTGGTCGGCCACTCGCTCGACGGCGGGCGCTTCAGTTCGCTGGTGCAGCCGGCCGCGTTCGCGATCGTGGTGGTCGGCACCTTCGGCGCCGTGCTGCTGCAGAGCGAACGGCGCACGTTTACCCGAGGTCTCGGCATGCTGCGCTGGGTGTTCGTGCCGCCGCGCGGCGAGCGCCAGAAGCTGTCGCGCGAGATCGCGCTGTGGAGCCTGTCGGCGCGGCGCGACGGGCTGCTGTCGCTGGAGCAGTACATGAGCAAGGCCGAGCCGTTCGTCGAAAAGGGCTTGCGGCTGGTGATCGACGGCATTCATCCGGATAAAGTGCGCAGCTTGCTCGAGCACGAGATCAACGGCTACGAATTCGCCCAGCGCCAGGCGGCGCGGATCTGGGAATCGGCGGCCGGCTATGCGCCCACGATCGGCATCCTGGGCGCGGTGCTGGGCCTGATCCACGTGATGGAAAACCTGTCGGATCCGGCGCGCCTGGGTTCCGGCATCGCGGTCGCATTCGTCTCGACCGTGTACGGCGTCGGCCTGGCCAACCTGTTCTTCTACCCGGTCGGCAACAAGCTGAAAGCCATCGTCAGCGACAAGGTGGCGCAGTACGAGATCCTGACCGAGGTCTTCTACGACCTGGCCAGCGGCGACCATTCGCGCGTGGTGGACGAGCGCGTGGCCAGTCTTCTTACCCATCACTAGACCCCAGGCATGGCGCGCAAACGCTACGATGACGACGTTCCGAGCGAGCACCACGAGCGCTGGCTGATCTCGTACGCCGATTTCATCACGCTGCTGTTCGCCTTCTTCGTCGTGATGTACGCGATCTCGATCGTCAACGAAGGCAAGTACCAGCAGCTGTCCGAGGCCCTGGGCGACGCCTTCGGCGGACGCGGCGCTGCAACGCAAGTCAACACCAACGTCGAGCCGGTGCTGCCGCTGTCGCACATCGTCAACCGCAAGCGCAACGAAGCGGCGCGCCGCGAGCACGAACGGATGGCGGTGCTGGCGCGCGACCTCACGGCGACCTTGCTGCCGCTGGTGAAGTCGGGCCAGGTGCGGGTGACCCAGAATGCGCGCGGGGTCAGCGTCGAGATCAATGCCAGCGTGCTGTTCGACCAGGGCCAGGCGCTGCTGCAGCCGGAAGCCAGCGAGATCCTGCAGGCGGTCGGCGGGCTGCTGCGGAACGACCCGCACCGGATCGAGGTCGAAGGCCATACCGACGACGTGCCGATCGCCAGCACCGTGTATCCATCCAACTGGGAACTGTCGGCCGCGCGCGCCAGCAGCGTGGTGCGGCTGTTCATCGACAGCGGCGTGGTCCCGGCGCGTCTGTCGGCGCTCGGCTTCGCAGCCACGCGCCCGGTGGCGCCGAACACCGATCCGGTCGGGCAGGCGCGCAACCGGCGGGTGGCGGTAATGATCCTGGCGGCATTGCCTGAAACAGGCGGTAACATTCTTCCGTAAATATCGCGCGCGCGGCATGCCATAATCGTCATTGCAATATTTGCTTTCAATCCACAAACGGGCGGCGGCCCAAGGGAGCGGCAATGCATGTCGAACGTAGCAAGGCGCTGCGCATCAAACAGACCATGGTGGCCTGCGCGCTGGCGCTGGCTGGCTTGATGGGAGCGGTGAAGGCCGTGGAAGCGAAAGTCGACGTGAGCCACCGTCTCGAAGTCGAGACCGGCGCCCATAGCGTCAAGGTGCGCGTGCTGATCGAGAACCGCGGCGACACGCCGGTATGGATCCCGCGCGAGATTGCGCTGGGCGACGACTTGAGCGCCCCGCGCTTCCTGCTGCGCACGCGCGAAGACGATGTGGCCTACACCGGCCGCATGGTCAAGCGCGCCGCCCCGGGTCCGGCCGACTACCTCGAAGTCAAGCCGCAGACAACGCATCTGAACACCATCGACATCACGGACGCGTATGCGTTCAAGCCGGGCAAGCACAGCTACGAGATTCAGTATGCGGGGCCATGGCTGACCAGCCTCGGCAGGCTCGATGCCGCCAGCATCAAGCAGAGCCCGGCGATTCCAGTCAAGTTTTCGTTTACCGGACGCTAGGGTTCGCCTCGGCGGCCCCCGCGCTGTGCCTCACGGCGTCTTGCAGTTTGTAGCGCTGGCAATCAACGTCGCTCCGCAACTCGTTTTGTCGCCGTCGAATGCGATCTTCCGGCCATCGACCTTATGGTGAGCGGAACCGCTCTTGATCGTGCAGCCGGTATGTCCGGCAATCGGACAACTGCACAGGTCGCCGACGCAGGCGACGGGAATGCCGCCGACCTTCAAGTGACTTGCCTGGGCGCTGAGCACCTTGCCGCCGTGCGTGGTGGCGTCGCCAAGCCGGATGACGTTGCGCATGTTGGGTCTCCCGTGTCGATAACGAATCAGTCCGCGACAGCTTCGTGTTCCGGCTGCGCCTCCGTGCCCAGCACCGAGGCGACCGTCGGCGGCTTGTAGTTCTCCGGATCGATGCTCGGCTGGACCATGTGCTTGAACACGTTCAAACCCTGCTTGTTGCGTTTTCCTCGGCCGGTGGACTGATGAAGACGATGCTGGCGCCGGTTGGGTCGCGCAGGTTGATCGCCGCCGACGGGCCGCCCTCGATATAGCTGCCCATGACGCCGACCGCCATCTGCACGAAGAAAGTCGCGGCACCGGTGTTGCCCATGCGCCGCTCGGTGCCGATGAACTGCGCCGTCTTGCCGCTGTCGATGGCCGGACCGCCCTGGGCCGCGTATCCATGCAGCAGGCTTTCCAGTGCGCTCAGCTGTTCGGTGTTCTTGTCGAAGGCGGCGATGATGCGCGCTGGTCCGCCGGTTCGCGCGGCGTCCGGTAATGTTTGCAGCGCCTGCTGCCAGCCGGCTTCCAGGATTTTTTGGCGTGCGTCGCGGCGTTTGACGGGCTGGCCATGCTCGTCCTCGAACTTCACGAAGACTGGACGGTGGACGAAGCCGAGCGAGGGGAGGCGGTCGAAGGCTTCCATCTGGTTGCGGTTCCAGGGGAGGGGGAACCAGGGGGTGGGTTTCCAATCTTTGGGAGGGTGGTTGATCCAGCGTTTAAAGGTGTCGAGCACGGTGCCGTCCTTGTGTTCATACACCGGGTGCTTGGCGAAGGCAGCAGCGGCGGAAAGCCATTCGGCGGTGGTTGGCTGTCTACGTATTTTCAGGTCACCATACGCTTCCTTCATCGATGCTGGTGGTGGCGAAGTTTTTTCAAGGCCAAAATACATGAAACGCAAATTTTCCTGAAGGTAATCGTTTTCCGGATCGTCCCATACATATGGGCGCAACGGTTCGACTCGCTCTCGCCGGGCTAGAACGAAAACCGCGGTTGCATCAGAATATCTGGGAATGTAATACCCGGTCTGTACAAGACGTTCACTACGGAATGGCAGACCATCCGTGAGTTTATAGATGGCCAAGCCGCCATCGCTTTGGCCCGATGCGGCTGCTGTCACGATGCCGCACCACCGGCGCAGGTTTCCACTGTCGGTGACGACCTGCAGTTCGAGTGGTGCGCCAATGCAGTCCTTGAGCGGCAGCGTCGCACTTTCGGAAATGCAGAGGATGTGGAAGGTGAACCCGCCGCATATCGACTCGCTGCCGCTTACCTGCTGCGGCAGCAGCGCGCATTCGTTCTGTGCGCCAGGGCGCTCCAGGACGAGGCGCAGCGGACGGTTGTGTGTGTCGAGCCGGTAGGACGCCTGGGCAGCTGCGAGCGCGGCCGTGTAGTTTGTCATTGTCATGGTTCCTCGAGCGTTATTGGCATCACTGCTGCGGCGGCGTGTTCTCGCCAAAATACTCATGCGAATCCGCGTTGTTGATCGCGCGCTCGGGCGCCGTGCGCGCCAGCTCGGCCGCGCCCGCCTGGCCGTACACGTGGTCGTCGGTAGCGGCCACCACGTCGAAGTGGCTCAATTCGTGCAGCAGCGTACCGCCGCGCGAATCGGTGCCGGTGACTGCTGCGGCCCAGAATGCCTTGCACACCCAGACCGTGTACGGCCGCGCCGGATACACATAGGCGAAAAATGGTTCGTTGCAATCGCAGTCGATCTTGACCGGCTTGGTCTCGAACGCGTCCTTGATCGCTGCGAAGCTGGCGCCGACCCTGGCGCCGCGGGCGGCGTCCGGCGCGCCAAACCAGCTCGTGTAGCGGGCGCCGTATTCCTTGCCCGCGCCCAGGTAGGCGTGGCTGTCGGCCGCCATTGCACGGCCAGCGTCCATTGCCGTGGCCAGCTGCTCTTGCTGGGCGTTCGAACAGTTGCTGGTCGAGAGGCCCGCGCCGGTGGCTTCCGGCGCCAGGACGGCGCCCTTGCTGCCGCGCGGCAGGCGGCCGTCGATCCACAGGTTGACCTGGTTCGAGACCAGCTCGCCGGCCAGCGGCTGCGGCGTGGCCGGGCTCTTGGCGGTGGCGGCGGTCGCCGGCACGGCGCTCGCGCGGTAGCGCACGGTGTAGGCGCCGGTGACAGTCATCTCGTACAGCCTTGATAGCTCGACCGTCTGGGTCAGCGTCGCACCCGGCTCAATGCGCAGGAAGTCGGCCGGGCCGGGCGCGGCGCGCTTGATGTGGCGTCCCAGATAGGTCACCCGCTGGCCGTCGCGCCGCACGTCGAACAGGGCATCGTCGATGCTGTCCAGCGGCGTGCGCCAGCGCAGCACGTATTGGGCGCCGGCTGCGGTGTTGGTCAGGGTGACGCGCACCAGCACGTCTTCGCCGCGCTTGATGGTGGTTTGTAGCGGCGTCAGCGTGACAGTCACACTGGCCGAAGCCGGGCTGGCGAGGGCAAAGGCGGCAACCAGCGCGGTCGTGCACAGTGCCATACCGGGCAGTGGCAAAGCAGGGCAGGGGTTCATGGCTTCTCCTGGAAGTATGTCCATCAACCACTTTCTGCCCACGTGCGCGAAATGTATTGCGCCTCTTCAATAGCGCAGCTCACATAGTCTGCACAGAGAACCACCTCCCAGTCACAGCGGCAAATAAACAACAGCTTATGGCCCAATGACCATAAATTGCTTGGCAAAGGCTATGGCGCTGTCACCGTTAGCTATGGATGAGCATTGAACTGTCGAGCTGCCATGCGGTCCAATCCGTATCGGCATCGAGACGGAGCAATCATGAAGAGCCCAGGTTTCAAGAGGTGGTTCGCGCGCCTGCCCGCGCTCAACCAGCCGCAGCGCCTGCAGGTGCTGCATGCCCTGCGGCCGACCGCCGGCCTGGCACACATCATCGCGCTCATCGAGCAAGCGCGATCAAGCGAGCGCCGCTGTCCGCGCTGCGATAATCCGCACTGGCAGCGCCACGGGCACGCCAACAACCTGCAGCGCTATCGCTGCCGCGAGTGCGGCCGCACCTTCAACGATCTGAGCGGAACCTCGCTGGCGCGCCTGCGCCTGCGCGAAAAATGGATCGACTATCTGCAAGCGCTGCTCGCATCGCGCCCGGTGCGCGCAGCGGCCGACGATGCCGGCGTGCACCGCAATACGGCGTTTCGCTGGCGCCATCGCTTCCTGCACCGGGTCAGGGACGACGGCCCCCGGCAACTGTGCGGCATCGTCGAGGCCGATGAGATGTTCATGCTCGAATCGCAAAAAGGGGCGCGCACGCTCGACCGGCCGGCACGCAAGCGCGGCGGCGCGGCGCGCAAACGCGGCATTTCAGGCGAGCTCGACTGCATCCTGGTCATGCGCGACCGCGCCGGCCAGACGGCCGATGCCGTCACCGGACGCGGCCCGCTGACCGTGCGCCAGGTCGAGCGCCACCTGCTGCCGCTGCTCGAGCGCCAGGCGCTGCTGGTGACCGACGCCAACGCCACTTATCGCAGTCTGGCGCGCAAGCACGGCATCGCGCACCAGGCGGTCAACCTGTGCGCCGGCGAGCGGGTTCGATCTGGCAAGGCAGGCGCGATGCACGTGCAGAACGTCAATGCCTACCACCAACGCCTGCGCCAGTGGATCGCCCGCTTTCATGGGGTGGCCTCGCGCTATCTGCCAAATTACTTGGGATGGCGTCGGGCGCTCGATGGTCAGCGCATTGCTACTGCTGAACAATTGTTTTGTGTCGCAATCAAACCCATCAATAGCGTGCAGTGACAGCGCCAAGGCTATCGCTTCATGCGCCTGGTCGTGCCGCAAGCGATCGAGGCGCAACGTCAGGCAGCCGAAGCCGCCTGCCGTTGCGCTGGCGCGAAGGGAGAAAGGTCAGGAAGTACGGTGCGGACCGTTGCCCGGCGTGCCCGAGCTCTCGGCGCCGTCGGCCAGGCGTTTGCTGACTTGATCGTCGCTGGCGCGGCCGACGTAACCGTCTTTCGCGCCACCGGCGGTGGCGCCGCCGGCGCCGCCATTCGCGGCGCCGCCGATCGCCGACTGGCTATTCTGCGCTTCGGATTTGCCCAGCACGCCGCCCGTGATCGGGCCGCCGGCATTGCCGTGGCTGGTCTGTGGGGCGCCGGCCGGGCCGACGTTGCTTTCCGGCGAAGCCTTGGCGAAATTGCTTTGAATGCCGGATTGGCGCGAGCCATCGGCGTTGGCCGCGCCGATGCTCGAGTCGCCGGCGTCGTCGTCGGCCACGAAGCCGGACAGCGAATCCGGGCCGCTGGCGCGCAAGCCCTGTTCGCTGCTGCCGGACTGGTCGGCGCCCTGGCGGTTGCCTGCGCGCTCGTCGCGTTGATCGTCACGTTGATCGTCACGCGCGTCGTCGCGGATGTCCTTCGAATCCTGCTTGCTCATCATGATCTCCTTCGCTCTATGTGTTCGATGGAATGATGTGCGGTGTGCTTGCGGCTTTCCCAATAGGAGGGTTTGCCGCCGCGGCGTAGGAATCGACGGACGACGCTTCAGCGTGCGGCAGCGGCGGCGCGCTGCAGCACCTTGAATTGCGCCGCCATCATCACCTCGTTCGGATCGTGGCCGGCGCGCGGCACCACGATGAAGTCCTTGGCCGGCGCCTCGATCGCATCGAAATAGCGCCGCGCCACCTGCGGACTGGAAAGCAGGTCTTCCTGCCCCATCACGAAGTACACCGGCAGCGCGAAGCGGGTGCCCATGCGGTACAGGTCGTAGCGCGAAAACATGCCGTCGCCCTTGTAGCCGACGAAATGGATGAACGAGTAATCCTCGCCCGCCGTGTAGTCGGCTTCGTACTTGGGCGTGGTGTACAGCGCGGCCGGTTGCCACCACGACTTGGGCGCCGGATCGGTGACCCGGGCCTCGACCTGGCGGTCGATGCGGCGCGCGATGCCGAAGGCGCGCGGGTTGGTCCAGGGCGGCGCGCCCAGCGCTTCGAGTTTGGCGATGGCGCCGATGTCGCCGGCGGCGCGCACGGCGCGCAGCAGGCCGTCGTAGAACGCCGTTTGATTGGCCTTGTAGTCGACCACCTGCACCGCGCCGAGGTAGGCGTCGAACAGCTGCGGGCGCGCATGCGCCATCTGGATGCCGAGCATCGAGCCCCATGAGCTGCCCCACAGCAGCAGCTTGCGCTTGCCGAGACGGCGCGTCACGTACTCGGCCACCGCGATGCCGTCCGCCGAAAGTTGTTCCATGGTCAGCGGCTGGTCTTCGGGCATCGGCTTGCGGCTGTAGGTCATGCCGGAACCACGCTGGTCCCAGTGCACGATGGTGAACTCTTTTTCCCACGCGCCGAACAGATTGTGCGCATACGGCGTCAAGGGATTGCCGGGGCCGCCATGCACCATCAGCACGACCGGATTGGCGCAGCGCTCGCCCTTGATGGTGACCCATTGCTCGATGCCGTTGATGGGTATGAAACCCTGTTCGTCGATGGCCTTGGCCGGGTCTTCGCAGGCGGCCTGGACCGCGCAGGGCAGGGACAGGCACAAGGCATACATCAGGGCGGCAATTCGTTGCATCGGCGACTCCCTGGCGATCGAATCGTCCAGAGTATGCAAAAAGGTTTTAAACGGCAAGATATTGCCGCCGGATGCAGACAAATACCCGTAACGGTCAGCCCGCCTTGCGCGCGAGTGGGACCGACGCCTCCGGCGTCCGGAGGTCCGGCGCCAGCGCCAGGTACGGTTCCGGCGCCAGCGCATGCACCCGGTTGCGCCCGGCCGCCTTGGCCGCATACAGCGCGGCGTCGGCGCGCGCCAGCGCCGCCTGCACGGTTTCGCCGTCGGCCAGCACGGTGACCCCGATGCTCAACGTCAACGTCAGCGTCAGCGTCAGCGGCGGCTGGCCGGACGCGGCCGGCAGGGCGGCGGCGGCGGCGCGCACCGCCGCCTGCAACTTGTCGCCGACGCTGGCGGCGTGGCCCAGGCCGGTATCCGGCAGCAGCACCGCGAACTCGTCGCCGCCCAGGCGCGCCACGCAGTCGACCGCGCGCAGCGTGCGCCGGGCGTGCTCGGCGACCAGTTGCAGCGCCAGGTCGCCGGCATGGTGGCCGCCGCTGTCGTTGATCGCCTTGAAGTTGTCGAGGTCGATCAGCATCAGCGCCAGCGGCCTGCCGCCGCGCCGGCTGCAGGCGCGTTCGCGGTCGGCGATCTCGAAGAAGGCCTTGCGCGACCAGGCGCCGGTCAGGTGGTCGTGGTTGGCGGCGAACTCGGCGCGATGCACGATGTGGCGGTGGGTGGTCAACAGGCCGCCCAGGATCAGGGCCGGCAGCGCCAGCGCGGCGGCAGTCAGGATCGCCACGCTCCAGACGCTTGGCTGCAGGAGCGAACCGGGCGTCTGCTCGGCGCCCAGCAGCCAGGCCATGCGCGCCGCGTGCCCGAACGCGACCAGGGCGCACATGCCGAGCACGAACCAGTACACGTGGTGCGGGCGCTGCCAGTCGCGCCGTCCGGCCAGTACGGTGCGGCCGATCTCGAGGCATACCGCCGACTGGAACAGCGAGATCACGGCGCTGCGCCCGGCGAACGAATCGGCGACGTCGTGGAACAGCGCGATCAGCAGCCCGACCAGCGCCACCAGCAGGCTCAGCAGCAGAGTGCGCGGGGCGCGCCCGGCCAGCACCCGGTAGCCGGCCACCAGCGCCGCGCCGGCGCCGGCATACGCCACGTTGGCCACCTCGTAGGCCAGGAGCGGCGGCAATTCGCGCCCGAAGGCGTACAGCACGTTGCCGGCAATGCCCAGCAGCGCCGCCAGCAGCAGGGCGCGCATGCCGCGCACGCCTTCCGCCGCCACCGACGACAGCGCCAGCAGCACCAGGAAGCAGAGCAGGGACGCGATCAGGAATATCTGCTGGGTGGCGAGCATGAACGAAAAGGATATGGGGGCGCGCCGGCGACGGCGTGAATAGAGGCAATTCGGGAGCAGGCGGTATTATGCCGCCCTTATGCCGGCCTGCGGCATACTTTTCGGTGCCATATTTAAAATACCGTGTCGCACGGCAGGGTGACCGGTTTGCCGGCGCAGCAGCGGCGACGCAAAAAGGCCGCTTGCGCGGCCTTTCCGGTATTCCTGGACCTGCAGAGAAGTGTGGTCAGCCCACCACGAAGCGCTTCGACGCGCCCACGCCCAGGGTCTGGCCGCTGGCGCCGTAGATCGCGCCGGCCGGGGCGTTGGTCGGGGTGCGCATGGCGTTGAGCACGCCCTGGTTGTGCGCCAGCTGGCGGTTGATCAGCATGCCGTTCACGCGATTGAGTTCCTTGGCTTCGCGCGCGGTGGCCAGCATCCCTTCCCATTCGCTGCGCGCGGCGCCGTTGCCGCCCACTGCCAGCCATGGCTCCATGCCCGCTTCCGATCCCGTGCAGCCCGCCGCCGCCAGCGCACCGTGGCGCTGGCGCGACAGTGTCGCCAGCTCGGCCACCAGCGCATTCTTTTGCAGCGTCAGTTCGGCCAACGCGTCGGCGTCGAGCGCGACCAGCATCTGCTGTTCCTGCTTCATCAGCGCCACGAGGGCATTGAGGTGTTGGTGTTCTGCGGCGAGCGTCTGGGTCGGGCTGGAGATCATGGATTAGCGTTGTCGTGAATGGAGCAGGTCGCGCACGGTGTCGAGCAAGCCGTCCGCCACCTTCTCGGAGTTGACCTGGAACTGGCCATCGGCGATGGCCATCTTGATACGTTCTACTTTCTTTGCATCAAACACTTGGGCCCCGCCGCCCACCGCATTCGCCATTGCCTGGCCCTGCGAGGACAGCCGGATACTGTCGGTTTGCGCCGCGGTCGGCGCGGTGCTGGCTGCCTTGTCGGCGCCACGCGCGGTAGTGGTCTGCGTGGTCGCCGGCTGTAACGCCGGGTTGTTCTTCAGGGTATCGTTAATTTTCACAACATCATCCTTCTCTGTTCGGAGCAGAAACTCCGGGATCTGTCTGCTGTAACGGCGTTGCCGCCACAAACTTTAGACCCTGGCAAGAAGGAATGATGCTATTTCTTTACAGCATTATTTCAACGAACCCGCCAGTGCGCGCGGTGCCGCTGACCACGATCCCCGACGCCGTGCGCACCTGCGCCACCTGGCCGTCGCCGGCATTGTTGATCGCCTTGCCTTCGCTCGAGACCGAAAAGTTGGATCCACGCGACACCAGTTGCACTGCCTGGCCCTGCTTGATCACCGGCTGGCTGCGCAGCGTGTCCAGGCGCAGCGCGGTGCCGGCCGGCAGCGACACCAGCGGGGTGCGGCCGATCGCCTGCGCCACGTCGGTGACGATGCCGTTCGGCATGGCGGCGATATCGCCCTTCATCACCGTCAATTGCCCCTGTTCCAGCGGCTGGCCCTGGGCCAGCGGCACCGCGGCGACGATGTAGTCGGCGGTCACGCTGACCTGGGCCTGGATATAGATGGTCCAGGACGGCGCGGTGCAGCGCACCCCGACCGTGGTCTTGCCCCAGGGGCGGGCGCCGGGCTGCTGGAAGGCTTCCGGCGCCGGGCAGGCGGCCAGGCTCAGGCGCTGGTCGACGGCGCCGACCTTGACGCTGACCGCGCCCGGCAGGCCGGCGCTCTGGGTCTGCAGGTATTGCTCGGCCACGCCGCGCAGGGCGGCCAGGTTCTGGCGTCCGGCGGCCGGGGCGGTGGCGGCCTTGGCCTGTACTTTAGGCGGAACCTGCGCTGGGACGTGAGCCGATACCTGCGCCTGGGCAGTGCCAAGCGCGGTACTACATAACAGCGCCAGTAGCGAGCACGCAACGATCTGTCGTTTCATGGGAGGCGAATGTGAAAGAGATCCGGGAATGCTGCTATCTTAGGTCGAATGATGCCCTAGCGAAACTTTGAATAGCCGGGGTTTGCCGGTCCTTCTCGCTCGATTGGTGTTGCGAGCGGGCACGTAAGATTCAACCTGTCCCAACAAGCACACCCCAGGAGGCGGCATGATCGGCAAACTCGACGACTACATGCGGTTTAACGAAACGGCGCTGTCGCTGCGCTCGCAGCGCCAGGAATTGCTGGCCTCGAACATCGCCAACGCCGACACCCCGAACTACAAGGCGCGCGACATCGACTTCGCCAGCGCCCTGAAGGGCGCCCTGGCCGGCGGCGGCAATGCCGGCGCACTGGCCGCCACCGATACCAGCCACATGGTGCAGGGCAAGGCCACCGGCGACACGCTGGCCAATGGCACCCCGGTACTGTACCGCGGCGTAACCCAGGGCAGCGTCGACGGCAACACGGTCGACATGGACGCCGAGCGCAACCAGTTTGCCGACAACGCGCTGCGCTACGAGGCCGGCATCATGATGATCAACAGCCAGATCAAGGGCCTGCTGGCCGCGATCCAGGGCCAGTAAGAGGGGTAATCCAGCATGTCGCTCTTCAATATCTTCAACGTGGCCGGCTCGGCCATGAGCGCCCAGTCGCAGCGCCTCAACGCCACCGCCAGCAACCTGGCCAACGTCGACAGCGTGACCAGCCCGAGCGGCGAAGCCTACCGCGCCAAGGCGGTGGTGTTCGAGTCGGTCCCGACCGCTTCCGGCGCCACCGGCGTGCGGGTGCGCGAAGTGGTCGAAGACCCGTCGCCGCTCAAGCAGGTGTACGACCCCAAGCATCCGATGGCCGACGACAAGGGCTATGTGTCGATGCCGAACGTGAACCCGGTGGACGAGATGGTGAACATGCTGTCGGCCTCGCGTTCTTACCAGAACAACGTCGAAACCATGAACGCAGCCAAGAGCATGCTGCTCAAGACCCTGACCATCGGCCAATAAGATTTGACTTAGCGACCCCCTTCGACCCCATGACCTCTCCAATCAGTTCCTCGACCGCCAACATCAACGACTTGATGAAGACCATGAACACCAAGGCCCAGGAATCGGCCGATGGCGTTCAGGCCGACACCGACAAGTTCATGACCCTCCTGGTGACCCAGCTGCAGAACCAGGATCCCCTGAACCCGATGGACAACGCGCAGATGACCAGCCAGCTGGCCCAGCTGCAGACCGTCACCGGCGTCAACAAATTGAACACCACGCTGGAGTCGCTCAAGGCCAGCTACCAGTCGAGCGAATCGCTGGCCGCGACCAACCTGATCGGCCACGGCGTGCTGGTCGAAGGCAATGGCGTGCAGCTGGCCAAGGGTCAGGCGATCCTGGGCGTGGAGCTGGCAAGCCCGGCCGACAAGGTGCAACTGGTGGTCAGCGACGCCGGCGGCAACGAAGTGGCCACCATCGACCTCGGCGCCCAGGAAGCGGGCATCGTGCCGGTGGCGTGGGATGGCGTGCCGGATGCCAAGAATGTCGACGCCGAGGGCAAGCCGATCGCGCTGGCCGACGGCAAGTACACCTTCAAGGTGGTGGCAACCCAGGGTGGCGAAGCGCTGACCGACGCCAAATCCCTGTCCTTCGACAGCGTCGCCAGCGTCACCACTGGTGGCAAGGATGGCGTCAAACTGAATCTCCCGGGTGCAGGCGCGGTTGCCTACGCCGATATCAAACAAGTCCTGTAAGCCGAGCCGCTTACTCCTACCTCACTTTTTAGGATACACACATGTCTTTCCAACAAGGCCTGAGCGGCTTGAACGGCGCCGCCAAATCGCTGGACGTTATCGGTAACAACATTGCCAACTCGAGCACCGTCGGTTTCAAGGGTTCGACCACCCAGTTCGCCGACGTCTACGCCAGCTCGCTCAACGGCGCCGGCGGCATGACGCCCGGCATCGGCGTGAAAGTCTCGGCCATCGCCCAGCAGTTCACCCAGGGTAATATCGAAACCAGCAACAACCCGCTCGACATCGCCATCAACGGTTCCGGCTTCTTCCGCATCGAGCAGGCCGGCGTGGTCCAGTATTCGCGCAACGGCCAGTTTTCGCTGGACAAATCGGGCAATATCGTCAACGCCCAGGGCGCCAAGCTGACCGGCTATGGCCTGGGCGCCAACGGCCAGATCGCCGCCGGCGCGCCGGTGCCGCTCAAAATCGACACCTCGGACCAGCCGCCGAAGGTCACCTCGAAGATCGATATCGAACTGCAGCTCGACTCGCGCGAAAAGGCAATCCCTCTGCTGCCAGGCTTCGACGTCGACAATCCCGACACTTATACCAAGCAAAGCGCGATGAGCGTGTACGACACGCTGGGCAATCCGCACACGCTGTCGACCTATTACGTGAAGTCGTCGACTCCCAATACCTGGGACGTCTACACCAGCATGGATGGCTATGAAAACACTGCCCTGAGCGCGGCTGGTGTGACCCAGACCAATGGCACCGTTACCGCGGCCCGTGACGCTTGGGATAAGGCGGCCGCAGCCGACAAGACAGGCGCTCTGAACAGCTACGTCACGGCCGCAGCCACTGCTGTGCGTGAAGAAGCGCTGAAGCTCGATCCAGCCATGAGCGCCGACGACCAGGCTGCGATTACGGCAGCTGCAGAAACAGCCGCTAAGGTGCCCGGCACTACGCCGGAACAGATCAACGAGGCTATGCTCAAAGTGCTGAAAGTTGCGCCTAAGCCGGTTGGCACGTTGAACTTTAACAATAACGGTGGGCTGAACATGGCGACCACCGGCAACACCCCCGCCGTCAACGGCCAGTTCAAGATGGACCTGCAAGTGGTGCCGTCGACCGGCGCCGAACTGAAGATCCCGGTGACCTTCGACTTCGCCGGCACCACCCAGTACGGCACCACCACCAGCGAGAAGCGCCTGGAGCAGGACGGCTACAAGGCCGGTTCGCTGCAGCGCTTCAGCACCGGCCAGGACGGCACCATCCTGGGCCAGTACAGCAACGGCCAGGTCAAGCCGCTGGGCCAGGTGATCCTGGCCAACTTTACCAACCCGAACGGGCTGGAGCCGCTGGGTAACAATGCCTGGGCCGAATCGCCGAACTCGGGCGGTGCCCTGATCGGCACCGCCGGCACCGGCGGCATGGGCGTGCTGCAGTCGTCGGCGACCGAGGCGTCGAGCGTCGACCTGACCGCCGAGCTGGTCAACATGATCACCGCGCAGCGCGCCTACCAGGCCAACGCGCAGACCATCAAGACCCAGGACTCGGTGCTGCAGACGCTGGTGAACCTGCGTTAATAGCGCGTAGGGTGGACGGGGGCGCCTAGCCGGGTTTCCCGTCCACGCGTTCAACCACACCAAGCATCACCGCAACAAGACAAGGACCGCACCATGGACCGCCTGATCTACACCGCCGCCACCGGCGCCAAGCACATCCTCGAGAAGCAGGCCACGACCTCGAACAACCTGGCCAATGTCAGCACCACGGGCTTCCGCGCCCAGCTCGACATCTTCCGTTCGGCCCCGGTGCAAGGTCCCGGCCTGCCGACGCGCGCCTTCGTGGTCGACTCGACCGCCGGCGCCGACTTCTCGGCCGGCGCGCTGCAGGTGACCGGGCGCGACCTGGACGTGGCGGTGAAGGGCGACGGCTGGCTGGCGGTGCAGATGCCGGACGGCTCCGAGGCCTACACCCGCAACGGTTCGCTGCAGATGAGCCAGAACGGCATGCTGCAGACCGCCTCGGGCCAGATCATCGCCGGCGAAGGGGGCCCGATCGCGATTCCGCCCGACGCCACCGTGACCATCGGCGCCGACGGCACCGTCTCGACCATCTCGAACGTCGACCAGCCGGCCGCGGCCAACATCATCGGCCGCCTGAAGCTGGTCAATCCGCCGGCGGCCGACATGGTGCGCGGCGACGACGGCCTGTTCCGCATGAAGGACGGCAATCCGGCCCCGGCGGACGCTGCGGTGCAGGTGGCTGGCGGCGCCCTCGAAGGCAGCAATGTGAATGCCGTCGATTGCATGGTCGACATGATTGCCCTGGCAAGATCGTTCGACACCCAAATGAGCCTGTTGAAGAACGCCGAGAATAACGCCGCAAAAGCCGCCCAGATCCTCGCTATGAATTAAGTGTTGCCCCGGCATAATTCTATTGTGCGTGGCGGGAATCTCCTGCCGCCAATAGGAGATTGCCACCATGATTCGTTCGCTGTACATCGCCAAGACCGGTCTCGAAGCCCAGCAGACCAACCTGGACGTCATTTCCAACAACCTCGCCAACGTCAGCACCAACGGCTTCAAGAAGTCGCGCGCCGTGTTCGAGGACCTGCTGTACCAGAACGTGCGCCAGCCGGGCGCCCAGTCGTCGCAGCAATCCAATCTTCCTTCCGGCCTGCAGATCGGTACCGGTGTGCGCACCGTCGCCACCGAGCGCATCCACACCCAGGGTAACCCCCAGCAGACCGGCAACGACAAGGACGTCATGGTCAACGGCCCCGGCTACTTCCCGGTGCTGCTGCCGGACGGCACCCAGGCCTATACCCGCGACGGTTCGTTCCAGAAAGACCAGAACGGCCAGCTGGTCACTTCCAGCGGCTTCGTCGTCCAGCCCGCCATCACCATCCCGAACAACGCCGAGTCGATCTCGGTCGGCCGCGACGGCACTGTGTCGGTCAAGATCGCCGGCGAAACCCAGCTGACCCAGGTCGGCGCGCTGCAGCTGGCCACCTTCATCAACCCGGCCGGCCTCGAGTCGCGCGGCGAGAACCTGTACGTCGAGACCACTGCCTCGGGCAACGCCAACCTGAACGTGCCGGGCACCAATGGCGCCGGCGTGGTGCTGCAGGGCTATGTCGAAGCGTCGAACGTGAACGTGGTCGAAGAGATGGTCAACATGATCCAGACCCAGCGCGCCTACGAGATCAACAGCAAGGCGATCACCACCTCCGACCAGATGCTGCAGAAGCTGGCGCAGCTGTAATTCCGATTTTCATCTTCCTTTGAACTCTTCTTCGGCTTACATGAAACTTCTGACTTCGTTCGCTGCGCTGCTGCTCCTCGCCGGTTGCGCCACCGCTCCCAGCACCATCGTGCAGGGCCCGACCAGCGCCCGTCCGATGCTGGTGGAAACCGCGCCGGGCAGCGACGGCGCCATCTACAACGCCGGCAGCTACCGTCCGATGTTCGAAGACCGCCGCGCCCGTCACATCGGCGACCTGTTGACCATCAACATCAGCGAGCGCACCACCGCCAACAAGAACGGCGCCAGCTCGGGCAACAAGACCGGCAGCGCCGAGTTCAAGGCGCCAGGCCTGCTGGCCGGCAAGATCGGCGCGAATGTCGGCCTCGAGTCGGGCACCAAGTACGCCGACGGCGACACCCAGAGCGCATCGAACAACTTCACCGGCACGCTGGGCGTGACCGTGACCGAAGTGCTGCCCAACGGTAACCTGATCGTGGCCGGCGAAAAGCAGGTGGCGATGAACAAGGGCACCGAGTTCATCCGCTTCTCGGGCATGGTCAGCCCCGACACCATCCAGCCGGGCAATATCGTGTCGTCGACGGTGGTGGCCGACGCCCGCGTCGAGTACCGCACCAACAGCCGTCTCGACCGCGCCGAAGTGACTTCGATGCTGTCGCGTTTCTTCCTGTCGATGCTGCCGTTCTAAGTCTAGGATTGATTGTCATGCGTAAGTTCCCATCCCTGCTGCTGTTGTGCGCTGCCCTGGCCGGCGCTGGTCTGGCTCCCGTCGCTCATGCCGAGCGCCTGAAAGACCTGGCCAATATCGGCGGCGTGCGCCAGAACCAGCTGACCGGCTACGGCATCGTGGTCGGCCTCGACGGCACCGGTGACCAGACCAGCCAGACCCCGTTCACCGTGCAGTCGATCAAGGCCATGCTGCAGCAGAAGGGCGTGAATCTGCCGGCCGGTACCCAGCTGCAGATGAAGAACGTGGCGGCGGTGATGGTCACCGCCTCGCTGCCGGCCTTCGCCCAGCCGGGCCAGACGCTGGACATCACCGTGTCGTCGATCGGCAATGCGAAAAGCCTGCGTGGCGGCACCCTCCTGATGGCGCCGCTGCATGGCGCCGATGGCCAGGTGTACGCGATGGCCCAGGGCAGCCTGGTGGTGGGCGGCGTCGGCGCGCAGGCACCGGGCGGCGGTGCGCAGGTGCAGGTGAACCACCTGTCGGTGGGCCGCATCTCGGACGGCGCCACGGTCGAGCGCGCAGTGCAGTCGAACCTCGGCGCCGACAACCAGATCCGCCTGGAACTGAAAGAGACCGACTTCGCCACCGCGGCGCGCGTGGTTGAAGCCGTCAACGACCAGTTCGGCGCCGGCGTCGCGACCGCCCTCGACGGCCGCGTGGTGCGCGTGCGCACCCCGTCGTCGAGCGACCAGCGCGTGGCCTTCATCGGCATGCTGGAACAGATCGACGTCAAGCCGACCATGGCCTCGGCCAAGGTGATCATGAATGCGCGCACCGGTTCGGTGGTGATGAACCGCGCCGTGATGCTGGAAGACTGCGCGATCTCGCACGGCAACCTGTCGGTAACCATCGGCGGCGACGCCAACGTCAGCCAGCCGAACCCGATGAGCCGCGGCGCGACGGTCGTGACCCCGAACAACTCGGTCGAGATCAAGAAAGACCCGGGCAAGGTGCTGGCCATCAAGGGCGGCGCTTCGCTGGCGGAAGTGGTGAAGGCGATGAATTCGATCGGCGCCACCCCGCAAGACCTGCTGGCCATTCTGCAGGCTTTGAAGGCTGCCGGCTCGCTGCGCGCCGAACTCGAGATCATCTAATCCAACGGACCTGACCCGCATGATCGCTTCGAATACCACCGACCTGTCGAACAAGTTTGCCCTCGACACCAACAGCCTGAGTGCCCTGAAGAAGGACGCCAAGGCCGGGGGCGCGGGCGCGCTGAAAGAAACGGCGACCCAGTTCGAAGCGATGTTCATCAACATGATGATGAAGAGCATGCGCGACGCCACCGTGCAGGACGAGGACGGCCTCGGCAACAGCCAGCAGACCAAGACCTTCACCACCATGCTCGACCAGCAGACCAGCCAGAACCTGGCCAAGCGCGGCATGGGCCTGGCCGACGTGCTGGTGCGCCAGCTGAGCAGCCAGCAGATGGGCCAGCAGGCGCTGGCGATCGGCGCCGAAGGCAATGGCGCCGGTGGCGCAGCCGCTGCCGCTAACCCGTTCGGCAATGCCGCCGCCATGCTCAAGAGCGCGGCCGCGGCCGGCGCGCAAACGTCGGCATCGGACGAGGTCGCCAAGCTGCCGGCCACCACCGAGAGCGGCCGCATCCAGGCGCCGCACGTGCGTGCGTTCCAGGAAAAGCTGCACAACCACGCGCTCGAAGCCGAGAAGACCACCGGCGTGCCGGCCAGGTTCATGCTGGGCCAGGCTGCGCTCGAAACCGGCTGGGGCAAGCGCATGATCCGGAACGCCGACGGCAGCAACAGCCACAACCTGTTCGGCATCAAGGCCGGCCCTGGCTGGAAAGGCAAGGTTGCCGAATCGGTCACCACCGAATACGTTAACGGCCGTCCGCAGACCCGCGTCGAGAAGTTCCGCGCGTATGACTCGCCGGCCGAGTCGTTCAAGGATTATGCCAATATGCTGGCGCGCAATCCGCGCTACGAGAAGGTCATCAACAGCGGTGGCGACGCCGCCGCCTTCGCCCACGGCCTGCAGCGCGCCGGTTACGCGACCGACCCGAACTACGCCGCCAAGCTGACCCGCGTCATCAAGAATTCGCTGGCCTGAGCGCTGGCTTGAGCGGCCGAGCCAAGGCATTTAGCGTGGTAGAAATACCACTATCAAGTTTTCTGAATTGCTGCCGTAGACGGTATTGTTAAAGAGAGAAAAAAGTCATGTCCAGTCTCCTCGCCATCGGTAAAACCGGCCTGTTCGCAGCGCAGGCAGCCTTGTCCACGACCGGCCACAACATCACCAACGCCAACGTGGCCGGCTTCAGCCGCCAGGGCGTGGTGCAGGCCACCAGCGTCGCGCTCGACACCGGCGTCGGCTTCGTCGGCACCGGCACCCAGATCGCCCAGATCAAGCGCTACAGCGACGACTTCCTGAACAACCAGGTGCGCACCGCCCAGGCCAGCACCAGCGGGCTGGAGTCGTACTACAGCCAGATCAAGCAGATCGACAACCTGCTGGCCGACACCACCTCGGGCCTGTCGCCGGCGATGCAGGATTTCTTCGGCGGCGTGCAGGACATGGCCGCCAACGGCGCCTCGGTGCCGTCGCGCCAGGCGATGCTGTCGTCCAGCGAAACCCTGGCCACGCGCTTCCAGGCGCTCGATGCGCGCCTGGGCGAGATCCGTAGCGGCGTCAACGCCCAGATCGAGACGGGCGTTACCGCGATCAACACCTACGCCAACCAGATCGCCAAGCTCAACGAGCAGATCGGCAACTTCGCCACTACCGCCCAGCGCGCGCCGAACGACCTGCTCGACCAGCGCGACCAGCTGGTGCTGGAACTGAACAAGTACGTGAAAGCCAGCGTCCGTCCGGGCGACAACAACAGCCTGACGGTGTCGATCGGCAACGGCCAGCCGCTGGTGGTGGGCCAGGACGCGTTCCAGCTGGCGGCGGTGCCGTCGTCGACCGACCTGAGCCGCGTTGAAGTCGGCTACCAAACCGGCAACAAGGTCACCATCCTGCCCGAAGGCGCCCTTACCGGCGGCGAGCTGGGCGGCGTGCTCGAGTTCCGCACAGGCACCCTGGACACGGCCCAGAGCGCGCTCGGCAAGGTCGCGATCGGCCTGGCTTTCGAATTCAACCGCCAGCACGAGCTGGGCGTGGACCAGAATGGGCAGCCGGGCAAGAAGTTCTTCGAGGAAGCGCAAGCGTTTGTAGGCAAGAGCATCAACAGCTCGCCGCTGAGCGAATCCTCGCTCAAGGCCAAGGTTGTCGATCCGTCCAAGCTGACCGACAACGACTTCGAGGTGCGCTACAAGGAAGGCACTTACAGTGTGATGCGTCTTTCCGACGGCAAGGAAATGGCTTCGGTCAAGCCGGATGCGGACGGCGTTGCCAGTGTCACGTATGGCGGGGTCGAGTTCAACTTCAAGGGGGTACCACGCGACGGCGACAACTTCGTGGTGCGCCCGACCATCAACGGCGCCGCCGACTTCAAGGTGCTGGCCAACGACGTGTCGCAAATCGCCGCCGCCGCGCCGATCGCCACCAGCGTGGACATGAAGAACACCGGCACCGGCAAGATCAGTGCAGGCGTGGTCGACAAGAATTTCCTGGGTGCGGGAGCAACGACGTTGCCGGTCACGCTCAGCTACAAGAAGGAAAACGAAAACGACAACGCCCTGATAACCGGCTTTCCGGATGGCGCCATCGTGACCGGTGTCGACAGCACGGGCAAGCCGCTCAATAATGGCAACCCGATCCCGCTCGACCAGGTCGAGTTCGTGGACGGTGCGACCTATTCGTTCGGCGGCGTCAGCGTGACCCTGACCGGCGCGCCCAACAACGGCGACAAATTCACGATCGCCGACAACAAGGGCGGCATCGGCGACACCCGCAACATCGCCGCGCTGGGCCAGCTGCAGACCAGGAACATCTTCAACAACGGCACCGCGACGCTGCAATCGTCGTACGCCCAGATGGTCAGCACGGTGGGCAACAAGACGCGCGAAGTGCAGGTCAATGCCGCCGCCGGCAACGCCCTGCTGCAGCAGTCGCAGAACGCGGCGCTGGACGTCTCGGGCGTCAACCTGGACGAAGAAGCCACCAACCTGATCAAGTACCAGCAGGCCTACCAGGCCGCCAGCAAGGTGATGCAGATCGCCGGCACCATCTTCGACAGCCTGCTGTCGATCGGCCGCTAAGCGCGGCGCCTGAAGGATACGGAGTAAATCATGCGCGTAAGCACCCTGAACCTGTACAACACCTCGTCCAGCCAGCTCAACAACCTGCAGAGCGCGCTGGCGCGCACGCAGATGCAGCTGTCGACCAACCGCCGCGTGTTGACCCCGGCCGACGATCCGGTCGCCTCGGCGCGCGCGCTCGAAGTGAGCCAGTCGCAGGGCCGCAACGAGCAGTTCGCCACCAACCGCAACAGCGCCAATTCGTCGCTGTCGGCGGTGGAGGGCGCGCTGCAGAACGCAGGCGAGCTGATGCAGGAATTCCAGCGCATCGTGGTCGACGCCGGCAACGGCACCATGCTGCCGAGCGACCGCGAAGCGCTGGCGGTCGAGCTCGAAGGTCGCCTGCAAGACCTGTTCGCCGTGGCCAACACCTCGGACGGCAACGGCGGCTATCTGTTCTCGGGCTACAAGACCACCACCTTGCCGTACACCAGCTCCCCGGGCGGCGCCACCTACCAGGGCGACCAGGGCGTGCGCCAACTGCAGGTGAGCGACTCGCGCAAGATGCCGCTGTCGGCTTCCGGCAGCGCCGTGTTCGACGCGATCCCGACCGGCAACGGCGTGTTCCAGACCAGGGCCGACGCCACCAACAAGGGCGCCGCGATCATCTCGACCGGCTCGGTGACCGACCGCGGCGCGCTGACCAGCACGCCGTATGAACTGACCTTCGACGTCAGCGCCGCCACCCCGCCGGTGACCACCTACACGGTCACCAACAAGACCACCGGCGTGGTCGGTCCGGCCCAGCCGTACGAAGCAGGCAAGGCGATCTCGTTCGACGGCATGTCGTTCGACATCAAGGGCGCGCCGGCCAGCGGCGACAAGTTCAGCGTGGCGCCGAGCGAAAAGGAATCGGTGTTCACCACCGTGACCAACCTGATCACCGCGCTGCGCACCCCGACCGACGGCTCGACCGGCAAGGCGGCGCTGACCAACAGCCTGAACACGGCGCTGAACAACCTGCAGCAGGGGCACAGCAACGTGTTGACGGTGCAGGCCTCGGTCGGCGCCCACATGAAGGAACTCGATTACCTCGACAGCGCCGGCGACGACCTGGCGGTGCAGTATTCGGCCACCATGGACGACCTGCAGGGCCTGGACATGGTCAAGGCGATTTCGGACTTCTCGCAGCAGCAGATGACGCTGCAGGCGGCGCAGATGTCGTTCAAGACGATGTCGGGGCTGTCGCTGTTCAACTACCTGTAATCCCGAACCGCGTCAGCGACGTAAAAAAACGGCATTTCCGCCAGCGCGGAAATGCCGTTCTCACGTTTACCAGAGTTAGCTTCGCTGTCGGCCGCGTCCTTATTGGGCCGACGCTTTCGGATGCAGTTCGGCTCCCCTGGCCTGCGGCTTGGCGCCGGTATTGCCCGCCGACTTCTGCGCCGGCGCGGCATCCCCCACCTTCGGCGCCGGCTTCATGCTCGGCGTCTTGGTTGCCTCGGCGATCTCGGCGCCGCAATTGGTGTCTGGCGCGCGGTCCACGTTAATCAGCGGAATCAGGGCCGCCACCGGCGTCACTGCCGCCAGCGCCAGCGCTGCGCCACCCTTCAATGCCAGTGGACCCACGTGCGGGCCGACCTTCGGATCGGTGAAGCTGCCGCGCGCATACAGGGGCGTACGCAGCGACAGCACGCGCGTGCCCTTGGTTTTCGGGCGCACGTCGACGTCCAGCTGTTCTTTGGCCAGGTCGACGTAGCCGCTGGCGTTGACCACCGCTTCTTCGCTGTCGAGCACGAAGCGGTCGATGTTGGCTCGGCCGTTGCGCACCGTGGTCTGGGCCGCAACGCAATTGAGCATGGTCTGCTTGTCGCCGAAGATCTTCACGAACACGGCATTGGCCACGTTCAGGCCGGCCAGTTCCAGGATGAAGCGGCTGACCGTGCCTTCGGTCACCACGGCGTTCAGCTCGCCCTGCGAGGTGCCGAGCATTGCCGCCACCGAATTGCCGCGTCCGGCCAGGGCGCCGTCGCCGTTGACTTCGCCGAAGCTGGCCTGCATCGACTGCAGTTTCGGGAACAGTTCGCGGATCTTGAGGCCGCGCGCCGCGATACGGGCCGAGGCGTCCAGCGTCTTGTCGGTGCCGTCCAGGCGAATGTTGGAGGTGATGCGTCCGCCCGCCATGCCGAACGAGAGCGGGGTCAGGGTCAGCACCTTGTCCTTCATGCGGATCGTGGTTTCGATGTCGCTCAGCGGAATGTCATGGGTGCGCACGATGCGCTTGCCGCTGAATTTCACCTCGGCGTCGAGCGCGCCCCATTTTTCGGTATTGAACTGGTCCACCGGCAGCGCCTTGCCTTCGGCCGGGGCCTTGACCTTGCCGGCAGCCTTGGTGCCGGCGCCGGTGTCGGCGCCCACGGTCGGGCCCAGGTCGGCCAGGCGCAGCTGCTGCGAGGCCACTGCGCCGCTCAGCAGCGGACGGGTGGCGCGCTGGGCGTAGGTGAGGGTGCCGCCGATGTCGCTTGCGCCGACCTTGCCCTTGAAATCCTTGTAGGTGAAGGACCAGAAGTCGCCGTTCTTCTTGCCTACTAGGTGCCCGCTGGTGGAATAGGGCGGGGTTTCCGGCAGCAGCACGCCGGTCAGGGCGTACAGGTCGGCCATGCTGGCGCCGCCCAGCTGCATCTGCAGCTCGAAGCCGGTGATCGAGCGCGGATTGCGGATCGTGCCCTGCAGGCCGATCTTGTTGTCGCCGATGTCGGCCCTGGCTTCGATCGGGAAGGTGGTGTGCTCGTCGGTCAGCGACAGCACCGCACCGGCGCGGCCGCCGCCGCTGATCCTGGCTTTGTTGTAGGTGCCGGCGAGGGTGAAGGCCAGGCCATAGGGTTGCACGCCGTCGTCGGCGGTGGCGTTGTCGGCGGCATTGGCGTCGATCGACTTGGCTTCGGCGCGCAGATCGAGGCCGATCGGTTCGTCCACGTAGCGCACCCGGCCGCTGTTGAAGGCCAGGCGCTGGATGTCGACCTTCCACTCGGACGGGCCATTGTCCTTGAAGGTCCAGGAATTGCGGCCGTCCTTGCGCCGTTCGACGGCGACAACCGGCGCCGCCAGCTGCAGGTCGGTCAGGACCGCGTTCTTGCCCAGCAGCGGCAGGATGTGGAAGGCCGCTTCCACGCGCTCGGCGCTGGCCATTTCGGCGCCGACCGTGCTCCATTCGGGATTGCTCATGTGGACGTCGTTGGCGAACACGCGCGGATGCGGTATCCAGCGGCGCCAGCCTTCCTGGCTATATTGGTTGCGCTGGAACTTGACGTCCAGGTCGCCGCGGATGGCAAATTCGCGTCCGGTGGTTTCCGACACCTTGCGGTTGATGTACGGCCGCAACATGTTCCAGTCGAACAACAGGAAGAACAGGATGACGATGACGATGATGCCGAGCAGGATGCCGCCGGCGATTTTGACGGGTTTCGATGTTTTCATGGTAGCTAGGCCATAGAGTGGCTTGGCGCAAACGAAGCGCGCCCCGAAACCTCAGGCTACCCCTGCAATGTGGTTTTGTTTGTTAGCTAAATAGCATTGGCGAGAAATTACGCTGTCCGGCGTGTCATTGCCGGGGCGATCGTTCCTTAGCAACGCCGTCGGCGGAGCGCGCTGGTCAGCGGCGCGCCGCGATGTCCGCGATCAGGCGCTTGAGTTCGGCGAACCCGGCCGGCTTGGTCAGGTGGGCGTCGAAGCCGGCGCGGTGCGCCCGTTCGCGGTCCTGGGCGCCGCCCCAGCCGGTCAGGGCCACCAGCATGACGCCGTCCAGCGCCGACGTGCGGCGCACGTGCTGCGCCACCTCGTAGCCGTTCAGGCCGGGCATGCCGATGTCCAGGATCGCCAGGTCGGGCGGGGCGGCGCTGATCCGCGCCAGCGCGGCGCGGCCGTCGTGTACCGCCTCGGGCGCATGGCCGGCCGCGCGCAGCAGGCTGACCAGCATACCGGCGGCGTCGACGTTGTCGTCCGCTACCAGCACGCGCAGGCCCGGCAATCGTGCGCTCGCACGTTCCTCAGGCAGACGCAGATCGCCCGCAGCGCCGGGCGCGCAGTCGGGCGCCAGTGGCAGCGTCACCGTGAAGGCCGACCCCTGGCCTGCGCCCGGGCTGGACAGGGCAATCGCGCCGCCGTGCATCTCGACCAGGCTGCGCACCAGCGACAGGCCGATCCCCAGCCCGCCCTGGGCGCGGCCCATGTTCTTCGACACCTGGCTGAACATTTCGAACACGCCGGCCTGTTCCTCGGGCGCGATGCCGACCCCGTTGTCGGCCACCTCGACCTGCAGCGCGCCGCCGCTGCTCGTCACGGTAAGGGCGATGCGGCCGCCCTGCGGGGTGTACTTGGCGGCGTTGGTCAGGAGGTTGACCAGGATCTGGGTCAGGCGGGTCGGATCGGCCTGCACCATGGCCGGGTGGGCGAGCGGCGCCAGCGCAAAGTCATGGCGTCCCGCCGCCAGCGCCGGGCGCACCGCCTCGACCGCGTTGTGCACGGCGTCGGCGATGTCGATGCATTCGGTCTTGAGCACGATCTTGCCGCTGTTGATGCGCGAGACGTCCATCAGGTCGTCGATCAGGTGCACCATCTGGCGCAGCTGGCGGTCCATCATTTCCAGCAAGGAAGCGTTGCCCTTGGCCGCGTCGTCGCTGCGTGCGCGCCGCTCGTTCAGGCGCATCAGGTCGAGCCCGGTGCGCAGCGGCGCCAGCGGGTTGCGCAGCTCGTGCGCCAGCGTGGCCAAAAATTCCATCTTGCGGCGGTTGGCTTCGGACAGGTCGGCGGCCAGCTGGCGCAGGTTTTCCTCGGCCTGCTTGCGCGCGGTGACGTCGGTGAACAGAATCGCGATGCGCAATTCTTCCGGCTCGCCCATCGGGGTAGCGTACACGTCCCACCAGTAGCCCATCGCCGCCGAATGCTCGATGAAGCGTTCCGGTTTGCGCGACAAGGCAACCCGGCCATAGATCTCGATCCATTTCATCTCGATGTCGGGCACCATCTCGCGGATCGTGCGCCCGGCCGCATTGACCAGGCCCGACTGCTCTTCGAGCGCCCGGTTGACCACCTCGAAGCGGTAGTCGGCCGGCTTGCCGTGGTCATCCAGCAGCACGCGCAGGAAGCCGAAGGCCTGGTCCATCGAGGTGATCAGGGTGTGGTAGCGTTCCTCGGTCAGGCGCGAGGCGTCCTGCAGCGCGCGTTGGCGCGTGATGTCGAGCACCACGCCGTTGAGGGTGGCGGCGCGGCCGTCCTCGTCGTAGTCGACCCGGCCGCGCGCGTTGACCCAGCGCCAGCCGCCCGGCACGCCGGGATGGGCGATGCGGTAGGTCGAGCGGTAGGGCTCGCCGGTGTCGATGGCGTGCTGCACCTGCAGCGCCATCTCGTCCATGTCGTCGGGATGGATGTTGGCGCTGTATTCGGACAGCGGGGCGCCGCTGGCGAGCGCGTCGGCGATGCCGAACAGCTGGGTCAGGTTGCGGTCGCCCATCACGCGATCGGTCTGGATGTCCCAGATCCAGCTGGCCACCTCGGCCGCCGACATGGTCGCTTCGAGCCGCATGCGCGCCTGGCTGAGCGCCTGTTCGCTGCGCTTGCGTTCGGTGATGTCGGCGGCGGTGCCGGTGACGGTGGCGCCGCCGTTGTTACCATCGGCGTCACTGTCGCCGCTGCGCGACTGCAGGATCCCGGTCAGTTCCAGCCAGCGTTCCTCGCGTTCCGGCAGGCGGCAAAAGCGCCCGGCGAAATAGAAGCGCTCGCCGTGCTCGAGGGTGCGGCGCGCGGCCTGGCGAAAGCCGGCCACGTCGTCCGGGTGCAGGTAGTGGGCCATCAGGCGCGCCGCGTTGATGTCGTGCTCGGGACCGGGCACGCCGAAGATCTCGCGCATGCGGCCGTTTTCCCAGGTCACGATATCGTGCCCGACGTCCCAGCTCCAGATGCCGAGCTGGGCCGCTTCGGCGGCCAGGTGCAATTGCTCCTCGGTCTTGCGCAGGCGCTCGCGCGCGCCGGCGGCGCGGCGCGCCACCACGCCAAAGCCGATGAGGGCGCCGTCGCCGTCCACCATGCGCGTGACGCTGGCGTCGCAGGCGACCTCGACGCCATCTTTGTGCAGCAGCCGGCGCAGGCCGGGTTCGCCGGTCCATTTCTGGTCGCCGAACAGGATCGCCAGCGGGCGACCCTGCGCCTGCAACGCGCTCCAGCCGAACAGGCGCACCGCGCCGGGCGACCAGTCGAGGATCAGGCCGTCGGGGTCGGCGACGATCAGCGCGCTGTCGCTGGCCTGCTCGGCCAGCAGCTGGAAACGTTGGGCGGAACTCAGTTGGTGCATGGAATCGGGAATGCTAGCCGGGAGCGGTGGTCACCGGTGCGTTGGCCGGCGGTGGGGTGATAGTCGAGCCCGGTGCACCGGGTTGCGGATTGGCGGCGCGCGGCAGCGAACGGCCGGCCTCGACGCCCTGGTTGAACAGGTTGACGATCGGCGTACTCAGGTAGGGCAGGGACAGGCTCAGGGTCAGGAAGCCCACGCCCAGCGTGATCGGAAAACCGATGCCGAACAGGTTCAGTTGCGGCGCGGCGCGCGTCAAAATGCCGAGCGCGACGTTGGTGATGAGCAGGGCGGCGATGATCGGCAGCGACAACTGCAGCCCGGCCGAGAAAATCCGTCCGCCCCAGCGCGCCAGCTCGAGTGGCGCATTGCCCGAGAACGGGGTGCTGGTGATCGGCATGGTGATGAAGCTTTCGGCCAGCGCTTCGAGCAGCACCAGGTGGCCGTTGACGGCGAGAAAAGCCATGGTCGCCACCAGCGCCATGAACTGGCTCACCGCCGACGAACGGCCGCGCGTGGTGGGGTCAAAAAACATGGCGAAGCCCAGGCCCATGGTCTGGCTGGCCACCTCGCCGGCGTACTCGATGGCGGCGAACACCAGGCGCATGGCGAAACCCATCGCCAGGCCGATGATCATCTCTTTCACCAGGATCAGGAGGCCCGCCCACGAGGTCGGATCGGCCGCCGGCACGGCCGGCACCAGCGGCGCCATCACCAGCGCCAGCAGCACGCCGAGCGAGACCTTGACCGAGACCGGCACGCTGGCATTGCCGAACAGCGGAGACGCGGCGATCAGCCCCAGGATCCGCGACAGCGGCCACAGCAGCCCCGCAACCCAGGCGTTGAGCTCCGCCGCAGTGAGCGTCAGCATGCCGCCACGACCGGCACGCCGATGCTCACCGTAGGGTTGGCGGCTGTGCCGCCGACGCGTTCAATCACCGCCCGCATAACCACAACCGCTGCCCGCACCACCATCTCAGCCGATCAACCCCGGAATCCCGGTAAACACCTGCCGCATATAGTCCAGCATCACCGACAGCATCCACGGCCCCGCCACCACCAGCGCCACGAACACGCCGACCAGCTTCGGGATGAACGACAGCGTCGCTTCGTTGATCTGGGTCGCGGCCTGGAAGATGCTGATGATCAGGCCGATGATCAGCGCCACCAGCAGCAGCGGCGCCGCCACCATCAGGGTCACTTCCATGGCCGTGCGGCCCATCGTCATCACGCTTTCGGGAGTCATCGCGGCCTTCCTAGTAGAAGCTCTGGGACAGCGAACCCAGCAGCAGTTGCCAGCCGTCGACCAGCACGAACAGCATCAGCTTGAACGGCAGCGCGATCACGGCCGGCGACATCATCATCATACCCATCGACATCAAGACCGAGGCCACCACCATGTCGATGATCAAAAACGGTATGAAGATCGCGAAGCCGATCTGGAACGCCGTCTTCAGCTCGCTCGTGACGAAGGCCGGAATCAAGACCCGCAGCGGAATGTCTTCCGGCCCCTGCAGCGCTTCCGAGCGCGAGATCTTGACGAACAGCGCCAGGTCGGACTGGCGCGTCTGCTTGATCATGAATTCCTTGAGCGGCACCGCGCCTCGCTCCATCGCCGTCGTCATCTGGATTTCGTTGCGCTGCAGTGGCAGGTAGGCTTCGCTGTAGATGCGATCGAACGTCGGGCCCATCACGAAGAAGGTCAAAAACAGCGCCAGCCCGACCATCACCTGGTTCGGCGGCGCGGTCTGGGTGCCGAGCGCCTGGCGCAAGAGCGAGAGCACGATGATGATGCGGGTGAAGCCGGTCATCATCAACAGCGCGGCCGGCAGGAAGGTGAGCGAGGTGAGCAGCAGCAGGGTCTGGACCGGCAGCGAATACGCGGTGCCGCCGCCGGGGGCGGTGCTGGTCTGGAAGGCCGGGATGCCGGGCTGGGCGATGGCAAGCAGCGGCAGCGCCACCAGGCTTGTTGCCAGCAGAAGGTGTTTAATTCGCATTACGCTTGATGCTCCGTTTATCGCCACGGTTGTCGATCGTTTTCTTGAGCCAGTCCGAGAAGCTGGCGGCCGGCGTGCCCCCGGCGGCCGGCGCGATGGCCGCTTCGCCTTCCTGGCGCGGCATGGTGTGCAGGGCATTCACGCGGCCCGGCGCGGCGCCGACCACGATCCACTGGTCGCCGACTTCGACCACCATGATGCGTTCACGCCCGCCGATGTTCAGGGCGCCGACCACGCGCAGGTTGGCGCTGCTGCCCATGGCCTTGGGGCCGTAGCGTTTCATGAACCAGGCCAGGCCCGCCAGCAGGCTGAGCACCAGCAGCAGGGCGAAGATGGTCTGCAGCAGGCCGCCGGCGCCAGGGCCGCTGGTGGTGGGCATGGTCACTTGCGGGCGCGCGGGGGCGGGCGTGACGGTGGCGGGGGCTGGGAAGGTAGCGGTGGCCGGCGCGGCGGCGGTGCCCGGCGATACGGTCGGGGCCGTTGCAGGGTTGTCGCCCGGCAGTGGCGCGATCGGCGCTTCGTTGGGTGCGGCTTGCGCGGTTTCAGCTGCCGGCCGCGCCGAAGCGGGAGGACGGCCGGTGGTGGTCTCGCCCGGGCGGCGCGGGTCGGCCGAGTCTGGCTGGGCGGCCGGCGCCGGCGCATGGGCCGGCAACTCGGCGGCGGTGTTCTGCGGTGCTGCCGATGCCATCAATGGCAAGACTAGTACTGCCAGGGCGAGACGAGGGATCATTTATTCAATTTACGAATCCGTTCAGATGGCGTGATGATATCAGTGAGTCGGATCCCGAACTTGTCATTCACGACCACCACCTCGCCCTGGGCGATCAGGCAGCCGTTGACCAGCACGTCCATCGGCTCGCCGGCCAGGCCGTCCAGCTCGACCACCGAGCCCTGCGCCAGTTGCAGCAGGTTCTTGATGGCGATCTTGGTGCGGCCCAGTTCCACGGTCAATTGCACCGGGATGTCGAGGATGAAGTCGATGTCGTTCGGCGTGTCGCTCTTGGCGCCCTTGTTCGAGAAATCCTTGAACACGGCGGCGGCCGCCGCCGGGGCAGTGGCCTGCTGGGTTTGCTGGCGCTCGAGCGCCGCCGCTTCGGCCGCGGCCTGCTCGGCAATCGCCGCGCCCCAATCGTCGTCGATGTGGTCCTGGTCGTCCTGGTTGTCAGCCATGCTGTTCTCCTGTATTGCGTGGCCGGCGCATGGCGCCCTGGCCGATATGGATAATCTACCTGTTACTTGCTGAACGTGTCGCTATTGGCGAGCAGCTTCTCGACCTTGAGCGCGTACTGGCCGTTGTTGACGCCGTAGCTGCACTCGATCACCGGCACCCCGTCCACTGTCGCTTCCAGCATTTCCGGCACCACCAGCGGGATGACGTCGCCCACCTTCATGTTCAGGATCTCGTCGAAATTCGCCTTGCCGTGGCCCAGCACCGCAACCAGTTCGACCTCGGCCACCTGGATCTGCTGCGTCAGCAGGCGCACCCAGCGCTTGTCGACTTCCAGCGCCTCGCCCTGGATGCTCGAGGTCAGCGCATCGCGGATCGGCTCGATCATCGAGTAGGGCATGCAGAAGTGGATCTGGCCCGACACCGAGCCGAGCTCGACGGTGAAGGTGCACGACACCACGACCTCGTTCGGGGTCGCGATGTTGGCGAACTGGGTGTTCATCTCGGACCGGATGTACTCGAACTCGATCGGGTACACCGGCTCCCACGACTTGCCGTAGGCCTCGAACACGATGTCGAGGATGCGCATGATGATGCGCTGCTCGGTCTGGGTAAAGTCGCGTCCCTCGACGCGGGTGTGGAAGCGCCCGTCGCCGCCGAACAGATTGTCCACCAGCAGGAACACCAGGCCCGGGTCGAACACCATCAGCGCGGTGCCGCGCAGCGGCTTCATGTGGATCAGATTCAGGTTGGTCGGGACCACCAGGTTGCGGATGAATTCGCTGTACTTGGAGACCCGCACCGATCCAACGGACACTTCGGCGCTGCGGCGCAGGAAGTTGAACAGACCGACCCGCAGATACCTGGCGAAACGCTCGTTGATGATCTCGAGCGTCGGCATGCGGCCGCGCACGATGCGTTCCTGCGTTGCCAGGTTATAGGTGCGGACCCCCGAGGTGTCTTCAGGCGTCGCAATGTCGTCCTGATCGCCGTTGACCCCTTTTAAGAGGGCATCGACTTCTTCCTGGGAGAGGAAATTATCGGCCATGGTGCTTGCTATCGTCGAGTGCGTTTACTGGATGATAAACGAAGTAAATAATACGTCGGACACTTCCTGTTCGTCGCCATCTTTCTCGAAGGGCTCGGTGATCGATTCCTTGAGCTCGGTGGCCAGCTGCTGCTTGCCCTGCACGGTGTTGATTTCGGATGCTTTTTTGCCCGACAACAGGAGCAATACGCGGTTGCGCACCACCGCCATATTGTCCTTCACCAGGGTCGCCTGCTCGGCGCCGGCGACCTGCAGGGTGAACTGCACCTGCAGGTATTGCTCGCCATTTTCCGGCTGCAGGTTGACGGTGAAGGCTTCCACCGGCACGTATTCGGCCTTGGCTTCAGGATCCTTCTTTTTCTTTTTCTTGTGTTCCCTGGCCGGCGCTTCTTCTTCGCCGTGGGCCGCCGTCGACTGGCTGAAATACCAGCCGCCGCCCGCACCCGCGCCAAGCACGAGAACGGCGGCGAGGATCATGATGATGAGCTTTTTCTTCGAGCCGGCTGGCGCCGCTGCTGCCGCGTCCGCTTTCGGATCAGCCTTCATTTTCGGGTTCGCTTTCAAGATAGGTCGTAGTGAGCTGGTTGATTGGGTGGGACAACATTATGCATTGTCGCGGAAAGATGCGGTGCGGCAAGCATTGAACAGAGGGGAGAAGAGGGGGCAATTGCGGGTTTTTCCGAAGTGGCTGGATGTCGCTGACGGTCGCACCCGGCCACCAGGCTGAAACCGGCATCGGTTCCGATGGCAGCGATGACGGTTCAGAGGGAACGAAATTGCTTAGGCAAACAGGTCGACCATACCGCGATCGCCCAAGGCAACCGTACGCGTCGACCTTGGCGCCACTTCATTCACGGCGACCTCGCCCTGGCCGGTCCCGGCCAGCCCATTGCCGCCGCCATTGCCGTTACCACCCTCGGCACGGCGCTCGTTATTCTGCGAACCCTGCTGGTTGGCCGCACCCGCATCCACCGTCGCATTGCCCAGCGCGATGCCGCTCTCGCTCATCATCTCGCGCAGGCGCGGTATGGCGTTTTCAAGTGCCTGGCGTACCTCCAGCTGCTGCGAGGAGAAGGCGACCGTGGCCTGGTCGTTGCTGACGTTCAGCACCACCTGCACCGGACCGAGATCCGGCGGGTTCAGGGTCAGGGTGGCGGCTTGTTCCTTGCCGATCATGTACACGATGCGCTGGCTGACCTGGTTGTCCCAGGCCTGGCTGCCGACCCGCGCCGGGATGCGGTCGCCGGTGGCGGCGGCCGGGTTCTGCACCTCGGCCAGCTTGGCGGCCTGGGCTTGCAGCTGGGCCAGCGGCGGCGCGGCTTCCTCGGCCGCGGCAGGCGCGGCCTGCTTGGCGTCGCGCAGATGGGCGCTGAACTGGGCCAGGTCTTGCTGGCCATCCGGCAGGGCGGCATCCTTCGGCGTTGCGATGGCGTCGGTGGCGTCGGTGGCGGCCGGCGCCACGCCGGTCGCCAGCTGCAGGCCGGATCCGCTGTCGTCGGCCGTCGCCGCGCCGGCGGCCGCAGCGTCGGCGCCGGTGGCCATGCCTTTCATGTTCTGCAGCGCATTTTCGAGCGCGGTCAATTGCGCCTGGCCGGCGCCGCCGGCGGCCGCGTCGGTGGCAACGGCGGTGTTCGCAACCGGCTGCTGCAGGCTGGCCATGAAGGCCAGCATGTCGGTCACCGGAGTGGTGGCCGCTTCGGCGGCCGCGGCTGCTGCGGTGGCGTCGCTGCTTTCCTCGGCGCCATCCTTGCTGCCGGCCGGGGCGGTCTTGGGCGCACCGTCGGCGGCCGGCTTGGCGGCGGCCTGGTGCGCCGGTTCGCGCGCGGCGGGCTTGTCGGCCTGGGCCGGTTTCGACTGCTGCTGGACCGGCTTGGGCTGCTGAGCGGGCCTGGGCTGCTGGGTCGCGGCCGGTGCAGGAGCAGGCGCCGCCGGTTGCGGTTGCTGGCGCTGGGCCAGTTCGCGCGAGAACGTCGCGCCGAAGCCGCCGCCTTCGGCCTGCTTGTCGGGCGAGGAGGTGCGGTTGGCGTTGCTGGCGCCGCCGAGCGCATTCGCGCCGGAGACCTGGAACGGGAGGGAATTGGTTTGCATCGTCATTGTTGGCTCGATATGGTCAACGGTGGATCAACGGTGGATCAGCGCTGCTTGTAACGGGCGCCACGCGCCGCGTGGTCGTCCATCATCTTCTGGTCGCGCTTGTTCTGGATCTTGAGCGCCTCGCTCGCCGCGCGCTCGTTCAGCGTGCGGTACGACAGGCGCTTGCGCTCGCTTTCCTGCCAGGTCGCGCGTTCGGTGTTCGCCTTGAACTTGGCGTGTTTCAGCACTTCGCGCTGGCCGTTCAGGGCATTGTCCAGCTTGCCAATGAAGGCCACGAAGTTATGGTACGCAAAGGGCGTGATGCCGGCCACCTGGGCCGCATCGAGCTTGCGTGAGTATTCGTCGCGGTAGCCGGTCAGCATCTCGAGCTTCTGTTCGGCTTCCTCGACCAGTTTCAAAGCAGCGCCCAGGCGCTTGGCGGCGTCGTCGGAGTCGCGCTGCGCCAGGTCGATCAGGGTGTCTAGTGCGGAAGCTTGGGCCATAATGGATCAGATTGTACGGCTACATGCTTCCGGGCAATCGTCAGAATAGCGAGGTAAGTCGCCCCAAGCTCTCGCCCAGCGAGGCGTTGTCGTGGATTTCCTGGCACAGGAATTCCTCGATCACGCCGTGCTTGGCGATCGCCTGGTCCAGCACCGGGTCGCTGCCGGCGGCGTACGCGCCGACGTTGATCAGGTCGCGCGAGCGGTTGTAGCGCGAATACAGTTGCTTGAGCTTCCTTGCCGCCAGCTGGTGGTCGTGGGTGGTGATCGAGTGCATCGCCCGCGAGATCGACTGCTCGATGTCGATCGCCGGATAGTGGCCGGCCTCGGCCAGGTGGCGATTGAGCACGATGTGGCCGTCCAGAATACCGCGCGCCGCATCCGCGATCGGATCCTGCTGGTCGTCGCCTTCGGACAGCACGGTGTAGAAGGCCGTGATCGAGCCGCCGCCTTCCAGCCCGTTGCCGGCGCGTTCCACCAGCACCGGCAATTTGGCGAACACCGACGGCGGATAGCCCTTGGTGGCGGGCGGCTCGCCGATCGCCAGCGCGATCTCGCGCTGCGCCATCGCGTAGCGGGTCAGCGAGTCCATGATCAGCATCACGTTCTTGCCCTGGTCGCGGAAGTGCTCGGCGATCGCGGTAGCGTACGCCGCGCCTTGCAGGCGCAGCAGCGGCGGCGAATCGGCCGGCGCGGCCACGACGGCCGAGCGGGCGCGGCCTTCCGGCCCCAGGATCTGGTCGATGAATTCTTTTACTTCGCGGCCGCGTTCGCCGATCAGGCCGACCACGATGACTTCGGCTTCGGTGTAGCGCGCGATCATCCCCAGCAGCACCGATTTACCGACGCCGGTACCGGCGAACAGGCCCAGGCGCTGGCCGCGGCCCACCGTCAGCATGGCGTTGATCGCGCGCACGCCGACGTCGAGCGTATCCTTGATCGGGGCGCGGTCGAGCGGGTTGACCGGGCGGGCATTGAGTGGACCGACTTCGCTGGTGCCAAGCGGGCCCATGCCGTCGAGCGGACGGCCGGCGCCGTCGACCACACGGCCGAGCAACTGCATGCCGACCGGCAGGTGGCGCGCCCGGTCTTGCGGACGGCGCCGCGCATGCGGCACGCTGCCCGGCGGCGGCAGCACGCTTTCCACGGGAAACACGCGCGAGCCCGGCACCACGCCTTCGGTATCGCTTTGCGGCATCAGGAACAGGCGCTCGCCCTCGAACCCGACCACTTCGGCTTCAATGAAACCCATCGCGGTCGGGATGGTGGCGGCCGCGCCCACCGCCAGGCGCAGGCCGACGCACTCCATTACCAGGCCGGCCACGCGCGTGACGCGACCCGAGATCTGCATCGGCTCGGCGAAGCTGACCAGGGTGTCGCAGTCGGCCAGGTACGATTTCCAGCGCGCGGTATGGCGGTCGCCACGCGGCGTGTGGGCGTCGGTACGCGGGTCTGCCATTACTGACCCAGCCACTCGACGTTGCTGTTCAGCGCGTGGGTCAGGCGCTGCCAGCGCGCCTGGGACTGGGCATCGATCTGGTTACTTGCGGTCTCGACCTTGCAGCCGCCGCGTCCCAGCTGGGCGTCTTCGCGGATACGCCAGCCGCCCTTGCTCAGTTCGTCGGCCATGCCCTCGCGCACCAGGATCGCGTCTTCGGGATGCAGCGTCATCACGGCCGGCTGCTGCAGTGCCGGCAGGCGGTCGATGGCGTCGCGCACCACGTCCAGGATCAGTTCGGGGCGCACATTGAACGCCGTGTGCACCATGCCGCGCGCCAGGCGCAGCGCCAGTTCGAGCACATCGGTGGCGATGGTCTCGTCGGCCTTGCCCACCGCGTCGCTGAAGGTGGCGGCGATGGCGCGCAAGTGTTCCAGCTCTTGCTGCGCTTCCTGCTTGCCCTGCTGCGCGCCGTCGGCGTAGCCCTCGGCATGACCCGTGGCGCGGCCTTCTTCCAGCCCCTGCGCGTAGCCGTCCTGGCGCGCCGCTTCGCGCATCGCTTCCAGTTCTTCCACGCTCGGCAGGGCGATCTGCGGCATGTCGATCGACGGCGGGACGACGGCCGCCGAGGCAGCCACAGCCGCCGCTTCTTCGGCCGCGATGCGCTGGGACAGGGTGCTCGGCCGGTTGTCGCCGAACGAGGTCATTTCCCAGCGCTGGTAAGCGCTTTGCTGTTCTTTCGGAATAGCCATCAGACGAACGAATCCTCTCCTTTACCACCCAGCACGATCTGGCCTTCGTCGGACAGGCGGCGCACGATCTGCAGGATCTGTTTCTGCTGCGATTCGACTTCGGACAAGCGTACCGGACCCTTCGATTCCAGGTCTTCGCGCATCATCTCGCTGGCACGCTGCGACATGTTCTTGAAGATCTTCTCGCGCAAATCCTGCGAGGCGCCTTTCAGGGCGACGATCAGCATTTCGCTCTGCACTTCGCGTAGCAGCAGCTGGATGCCGCGGTCGTCGATGTCGATGATGTTGTCGAACACGAACATCTCGTCCATGATCTTCTGCGCCATGTCGTTGTCGTAGTTCTTGATGTTGTCCATCACCGCCTGTTCCTGCTCGCCGCTCATGAAGTTCAGGATCTCGGCCGCGGTGCGCACCCCGCCCAGCGACGACTTCTTGATGTGCTCATTGCCCGACAGCAGCTTGGTCAGCACGTCGTTCAGTTCGCGCAAGGCAGCCGGCTGCACGCCGTCCAGGGTCGCGATCCGCAGCACGACGTCGTTGCGCAGGCGTTCGGTGAAGTTTGCCAGAATCTCGCAGGCCTGGTCGCGCTCGAGGTGGACCAGGATGGTGGCGATGATCTGCGGGTGCTCGTTGCGGATCAGTTCGGCCACCGAGACCGAGTCCATCCACTTCAGGCTCTCGATGCCCGAGGCGTCCTTGCCACCCAGAATACGGTTGAGCAAGACTGCGGCCTTGTCGTCGCCCAGCGCCTTGGTCAGCACCTGGCGGATGTATTCGTCCGAATCGAGGCCGACGGTCGAGTGCAGGTTGGTCTCTTCGACGAACTCTTCCAGCACCTGTACCACCTGGCCGTGCTGCACCGCCTTCATCTGGGCCATCGCGGCGCCGAGTTTCAGCACTTCGCGCGGGCCGAGGAACTTCATCACCTCGGCCGCTTCGGTCTCGCCCAGGGCCAGCATCAGGATGGCGGCCTTGTTGGTAGCGTCTTTGTCTTTATCACTCATTTGAACCCAACCATCCTTTGATGACGTTTGCAACGATACGCGGATCCTGCGCTGCCAGCTCTTTTGCCAGCTTCAGGTTGGCGCGGTAGCCCATGTCGCGGCGAATCTTTTCTTCTTCCTCGAGGTCTTCCTCTTCGGCCTCGGCGTCCTCGGCGTCGGCGTCGTCGCCATCCTTCTCCTCTTCTTCCTCTTCCTTCGGCTCTTCCGGCATCGCGGTCGCTTCGTCGAACTTCTTGATCGCCGGACGCAGCAGCGGGCGCAGGAAGCGGTAGTACAGGAAAGCGATGACGGCGAACACGAAGGCGTAGCGGGCCAGGTCCTTGAACAGCGGCATGTTCGCCGGGTCACGCCACCAGTCCGGTTCTACCACTGCTTCGGCCGGCTTGTCCACACCATCGAACGGTGCGTTGGCCACGTTCAGGGTGTCGCCGCGTGCCTGGCTGTAACCCATCGCCTGCTTGACCAGCTCGTTGATCTGGGCCACTTCGGCCGCCGCCAGCGGACGCACGGTGACTTTGCCGGTGGCCGGGTCGACGATGCGGCGGTAGTTCACGATCACGCCCACGGTCAGGCGCTTGATGCCGCCCATCGGACGCTGTTCGTAGCGGATGGTCTTGTCCACTTCGAAGTTGGTGGTCGAGTTCTTGGTGCTCGGACCTGCCGGGGCGGCAGCTTCAGCCGGCGGCTGGCCGTCGATCGGCGCGGTGTTCACGCCCGGCGGCTGGTTCGACAGGGCGCCCGGGATACCCGATGCGCCGGCGCCAGCGCCTTGCGTTTCCGAGGTCTGCTGGCTGCGGATCGCTTGCGGCTCGGGCGGTGAATTCGGCTTGTACATCTCGGCGGCGGTATCGACCTGGGCGAAGTCCACTTCGGCGGTCGCTTCGGCCCGCACGTTGCCCTCGCCGACCAGCGGCTTGATGATCGACTCGACCTGCTTGATGATGTTCTGCTGGACCTGGTCGACATACTTCAGCTGGGTGGCGTCGAGCATCTTGCTGTTGGCCGCCTTGTTGGCTTGTTCCGACAGCAGGGCGCCGGTCTGGTCGACCACGGTCACGTTGCTGAAGGTCAGGTCCGGCACGCTGGACGCGACCAGGTGCACGATGGCGCTGACCTGGCCCGGATCCAGGGCGCGGCCCGGCTGCAGGGTCAGCAGCACCGAGGCGGTCGGCTTTTGCTGGTCGCGCACGAACACGGACGGCTTCGGCAGCGCCAGGTGGACGCGCGCGCTCAGCACCGAGCCGAGCGACTGGATCGACTGCGCCAGCTCGCCTTCCAGCGAACGCTGGTAGTTGACCTGCTCGAGGAACTGCGACACGCCCAACTTCTGGTTTTCCATCAGCTCGAAGCCGACGTTGCCGCCTTTCGGCAAGCCTTGCGCGGCGAGTTTGAGGCGCAGGTCGGGGATCTGCTCGCTCGGCACCAGGATCGCGTTGCCGCCTTCCGAGAACTTGTACTTGACGCCCATCTGGTCCAGCGAGGCGGTGATCGCGCCACCGTCGCGGTCGCTGTAATTGGAGAACAGCACGCGGTATTCCGGCGCCTGGCTCCACATCCAGACGGCCACCATCAGCGCCAGGATCAGGGCGACGCCGCCGCCGATCGCGACGCGCTTGCCCATCGTGCTCTGGAAGAACGATGGTTTGTCGGTGGTTGGTGGCGTATCGAGCACTTCGTCCGCGGTAGCTGCCATAGGGATGTGGGTATGAGGTGAAATGTGGGAACAGGCAGCATTATGAAGCTGTGGGGCAACAATCAAATGCGGAAATAGGGGGCGTTTACCGGCCTAACTCGCGGCTCGAATCCTGGCCTGCGCTGCTATTCTGGCAGCCTTGAATAGCATTGGTGCCTTGTATAGATTCTACAGGGCAATAACACGCAGGAGGTAGCGATGAGTATTGGCGGTATCGGCGGCATCGACAGCAGCCGCATCCAGGCCATGATGGAGCAGCTCAAGGCGGCCGCAGCCAAGCCGGCGGCGGCCCCGGTTGCGCCAACGGGAGCAGGCGGGCCTGGCGCCCTGGGCGACAAGCCCGCGGTCAAGCTCGACTTCGCGCAGGCGCTGCACAACACCCTGCAGGGCGTGAGCGACCGCTCGGCCGAAGCGCAGGCGCTGAGCAAGCGTTTCACCATGGGCGACGACACGGTCAGCCTGTCGGACACCATGGTGGCGATGCAGAAGTCGAGCATCGCGTTCCAGGCGACGGTGCAGGTGCGCAACAAGCTGGTGTCGGCGTATCACGACATCATGAACATGCAGGTGTGATGCCTGCTGGACGCGATGCCGGCGTTGTCAGGCGGGCGTCGCCATTTTCAGGCCGACGATGCCGGCCGCGATCAGCCCGATGCAAACCAGGCGCATCGGGCTGGCCGATTCACCGAACAGCACGATGCCGGCCAGCGCCGCGCCCACCGCGCCGATCCCGGTCCAGATCGCATACGCCGTCCCCAGCGGCAATTGCTTCATCGCGGCCGACAGCAAGACGAAGCTGATCATCGCGGCAACCAGCGTGCCCACGCTTGGCCAAAGTCGGCTGAAGCCATCGCTGTATTTCAGGCCCACTGCCCAGACCACTTCGAACACGCCAGCGAAAAACAGCACGATCCAAACCATCTTCTTGCTCCTTGAGTGTGAATGCCGTGATGATAGGTGCATTCTTCCAAGATAAGAAGTGGGGAGATATCAGTATCGTCGAGAGATCGCTTTCGATCTCGACATCCGGGTGTCTTCGGCTGCCACCGTGGCAATCACCCTTCTTGAGTCCGAACGCGGCCGGTAGCTGTTCGACCGCACCGGCCGTGGGCCGCGCCCTGTCGCAGGCGCGCCTGCTGGCCAAAGGTTTGCACGCCCGCAGCAGCGATGCACTGCCGCTGCATCAGGGCATGGAATCTGTGCGCAATCCGGTGCTGGAGCTGGGGCTGGTGGCCGCGAGCGAGCGAATCGGTTCAGGCGCTCTTGCGCCGCTGCTGCATGACCACCGGCATCTCGCGCGGCGCCGGTTCCGGCAGCAGGGTGGCCAGCGTGTGACGGTCGAGCTCGGCCAGGAAGGCGGCGGTGGCGCTGCCCAGCACGCCCTTCAGGCCGCAGGCCGTGACCAGGCCGCACGGCGTACCGCCCGGATCGAAGCACTCGGCCATGTAGAAGTCGCTCTCGCTCATGCGCACGATGGCGCCGATGTTGATGTCCTTGGGAGCGTGGGCCAGGCGAAACCCGCCGTTGCGGCCGCGCACGGTCTCGATCACGCCGTTGCGCGCCAGCTCGTTGACCACCTTCATCAGGTGGTTCTTCGAGATGCTGTGCAGGTCGGCGATCTCCTGGATCGTCACCAGACGGCCCGGATTTGTCCCCAGGTGCAGCAGCGTTCGCAACGTATAGTCGGTAAAAGATGTCAGACGCATGATTGTTAAAGTATAACCGATCGGTAATTCGGCCCGAGCAAGCGCTAGATCAGGCCGAGGGTAAGCGCCCTGAAGGTGGCGGCCTGGCGCGTCGTGCAGCCAAGCGTGTCGAGGACGCCATGGACATGGGTGCGCACGGCGCCCGTACTCAGACGCAGGGCGCGCGCGACCTCCTTCTGGCCCTGGCCCAGGCTGACGCGGCGCAGCACGTCGGCCTCGCGCGGCGACAGGATGGCGGGCGCCGGCGCTGCCATTGCCACCGGATCTGCCGCCGCCAGCGTCACCGCCCGCACTGCGGCGTGCGCGAGCCGGCCGCCCGCGACCTGCGCTGCGAGCAGGGCGGCGGCCGCTGCCGGCTTGTGGGACGCACGCCACGGCCGGGGCGAACACAGCGCTACGTGAACCACGGCCGCCGCCAGCAACTGCTGCCCGATGGCCCGGTCGGCGTCGCCCGGCCGCGCGAAGGCCTGCGCGGCCAGCCGGGTTTCCTGTTCCAGGCCGGCAATGGCGCCGGCGGCGCGCGCGGTAACGTAGGGTGCGCGCGCCACCGTCTCGCGCTCGGCGTCCGTCAAACGGCGCGGACGTTCCCACACTGTTTTCGGGATCGCCAGGCGGCCCAGGCCGTGCAGCAGGGCGGCGCACGTCAGCAGGCGCTGCTGCGCGTCGGCCAGGCCGCACAGCGTCGCCGCGCGCTGCGCCAGCACGGCCACGCGGCGCGAATGCCCGGCCAGCCAGGGGAGTTGGAGTTCGATCGCATCGGCCACCAGCGCCAGCGACGCCGATGCCGGCAGGAACGTGCCGGACAGGTCGACCTCCGGCAGCGCCGCAATCGCGTCACCGGCGAACGGTCCGGGCGATCGGCGCAGGCTGCTTTCGACCACGCCCGGCAAGCCCATCGCGGCCGCCAGCTCGCCCGCCACTTCGCAGGCCACCGCGTCCTGCAGCGCCGGCGCTGCGGATGCGGCCGCCGGACAGCCGGCGCGGCGCAGACGCGCCACCATCGAAGCGTCCAGCGGGGATGGTGCGCCAGGCCCTCCCATGGCCAGCTCGCCGGCCAGCGCCAGCAGGCCGATGGCCTGCTCCAGCGTCACCGTGTCATGGCCGTGGGCAATGGGATAAGAGAGGCGGGCGCGGCTGTCCATTGCGAATGCAGAAGGAAAGCCGCGCGTGATGGAACGCTCAGGCCAGGCCGGCCAGGCGCGCGTTGCGCTCGCGTTCCAGTTTGGTGATGTAGCGCTGCACCGCGGCCATGCCGCCGCGCGAGATGTCGCTGAACTGCAGGCCGATGCGGCGGCTGGTCTTGTTGTTGAGCAGGGTGAGGTCGAGCGAGTTGCGGATCTCGAGCGCGGTGGCGATCGGACCGATTTCGGGCAGTTCGATGCGGCAACCGGCGATCACGCGGCCGACCTCGGTGCCCAGCTGCAGCTTGTTGTCGAGCAGGGCGATGCCGCCGACGCTGATGTCGTGCAGCGCAAACACGCCGATGCCGCCGCCGGCGTCGAGCGGCAGCGGCACCAGCGCACGCACCGGATTGCTCACCGGCGTCGGCATGCGGTAGGCTTCGCGCCGCTGCAGGCGGATCAGGGTCGGCGGAATGGCGGCCTTCAGGGCGGCGTCGCCGCGGTAGCTGGTTTCGCCGAGTTCGTCGACGGCGAACAGGATGCGGATCTTGTCGAGCGAGGTTTCGCACTTGACGCGTCCGGCGGCGACGATGCGCTCGTTCTGGGCGCGCTCGATCGAGCGGTCGAGCACGATGACGCCGCCGTCTTCGTCGACCGCCAGGATGGTGGTCACGCAGACGTCGGATTCGCCCTTGATCAGCATGCGGATCAGCGCATTTTTTTCGGCCAGCTGGCGCATCAGCGCCACGATCTCGCGGCGCGATCCGACTTCGTAGTCGTGCCAGTTTTCCAGTTCTGCGTCATCCATCGTTATTCTTCTGTGGTTGTTCGTTGGCGCCCGCCGCGCTGCCGGCATCAGGGGTGACGTCAGCGGCCGCGCCGTCCTGGGGGAGGTGGGGTGTCGGATCGGGCGCCGCCGGCAAGGGCGTGCCGTTCTTGGTGGCCGACTCGATATGATAAAGCCAGGCCAGCAGTTCCGCAATCGCGCGGTACAGCGCCGGCGGGATCTCGCGGTCGAGGTCTACGCCCATCAACAGCTGCACCAGCTCCTTCGATTCGTGCACGAACACGCCGGCTTCGCGCGCCCGTTGCATGATCTGTTCAGCCACCATGCCGGAACCCTTGGCCACCACCTTGGGCGCGCCGTCGCCGTGCACGCCGCCATAGGCCAGGGCGACCGCGCTCTGGCGCCGCTTGTCGAGCGAATCAGGCACCTGGTTCTACCTTCTCGTCCGCCGCGCCGCTTGCAATCGGCGAAACACCCTCCTGGGCGCGTGCATCGAACCCGGCCAGCGGCGTGCCGACCGCGTCCAGCGCCCCAGCCAGGCGCGGCATCTGGCCGCGCAACAGGTCGGCGGTGGCGTCGTCGCCGGTAGCAAAGCGCACCTGCAGCGCGCCGTTCACCATGGTCAACTGGGCCTCGAGCTGGCCCAGTTCGGGAAAGCGCAGGCGCAGGCGGCTGTGCCAGACGGCGCCGTCGCCATCGGCGCCTTGTTGTTGCTGGGGCTGGTCTTCGCGCCGCACGTCCCACTCCATTGGCTGGCCCGGATACAGCTGGCCCTGCCAGGCCAATTGCGATTGTTCCTGGGTCGCCAGTTGCATGCTGATGAACTGGGCGGTGGCCGGATCCTGCGGATTCGGCCGCGCGCCGGCCTGGGCCGCCTGCTGCTGCGGCTCGCCGGCCAGGTCGGCCAGCGCGCGCCCGCCTTGCGCCCATTCGGCCACGTGCGATTCGTAGAACAGGCCGCTGTTGCCGAGCGCCTGTTGCAAGCCCTTGGCCAGCGCGGCCGGATCGGCGGCGGCGTCGGGCGTGGCCATCAGCGGCGCGCTGCCGGCCACGGATTTCAGCACCGTGTCGGCTTTCTGGGCGGCGGCCAATACATTCCCGAGCGTTTGCGCGGTCTTGCTGAGGGTAGTGTTCTGGGCTTCGGCGCCGCCGGCAAAGGCTTGCGCGCCCGGCGCGCTGGACGCCAGCAGCGCCGCCGCGCGTCCAATCGCCGCGCCTTCGCGCAGGTTGAGCGGCGACGTGGCCGGATCGGCGCCGTCGGGCAAGGGCGGACCGGCTTCGCTGAACACGGCGCCGCCGCCGGGGCTGGTCTGGGCGCCGACCTGGAAGGTCGGACGCGGGTGAAGAGAAACGAGGGTCAGGGGGACGTCGGCGCCGACCTGGGCGCCGGTGGGGAGTTGCATGCGCGCCTGGGTGTCGGCAAACTTCACCACGAAGCTGCCGTCGCTCAGCTTGGCCTGGACCGCGCCGTGGATCGCTTTACCCAGCAGCGGCGCGACTTCGCGCGCAAACGCCTGCTGGCGCGGATCGGCGGCCTGTTCGGCGGGCCGGGCCGGGGTGACCGGGGTAACGTTCGAGACCAGCTCGCGCGGCAGCATGGCTCAGCCCAAGCGAAAAACGAAGCGAAGACTCAGACGCCGTAGGCGCGCGCGACGCGGCGTTCGGTCGCGGTGTTGCCGATCATGGCCGACAAGTGCGCCATCCACGGCTGGGTCAGATCGCGGATCTGGCGGTCGGTGTCGAGCATGCGGCGGATCGCGGCGACCTTGCGCTGGCGCTCCTGGCCGGCCAGCGGCTGGCCGTCGCCGTCGGCCTTCAGGCGGCGCACGCAGGCTGCGCACTCGCGCTCCAGCTCGGCCAGCAGATCCCATTCGCTGGCGCTGGCCGCGTCGAGCATGCGGTCGGTGATGCCGACCATGGTTTCATACACCGACACGACTTCCTGTCCGCTCATCGTCATCATCATTCTCTGGTCTCGCTCTGGCACTGGATGGGTTACTGGCTCAATTACTGGTGCTGGTGCTGGTGCTGGATCAGGCGCTCATCAGCGACGGCGCCTGCTGCATCGACGGTGGCGGCGTGTCGCCCGCGCTACCCTTGTCGCCGATCTCGACCCAGGCGCTGCGCAGGTCGGCCATCAGGCCGCGCACTTCTTCGATGATGCCGACGTCGTTCTTGATGTTGGCTTCGAGCAGGCGCCGGCTCATGTAGTCGTACAGCGAATCCAGATTGGCCGCGATCTCGCCGCCGGCGTTCTTGTCGAGCGAAGCGCGCAGGCCGTTGTCGATGATCGTGATCGCCTTCGACAGCGCGGCGCCCTTGGCGGCGACGTTTGAGGTCTTGATGTTGTTGATGGCGCTGAGCAGCGAGACGATCACGCCGTCGTACAGCATCACGACCAGCTTGTGCGGCGAGGCGGCGGCGACGCCGGTTTCCAGGCCGACCGTCGCATATGCACCGACACCGCGCTTAGGGGTTCCAAACATGTGTTCTCCAAATATCCTGAATTGATCGTTTAAGCCCAGTTGGCCGACAGCGCGGCCAGCTGCTGGGTGAGATAGCTTTGCGTGTTCTGCATCGACGACAACGACGCGTCGAGCGCCACGAACTGGGCGCGGTAGCGTTTTTCGATGTTTTCCAGGCGCGACTCGAAACGCGAGCGCTGGTCGGCGATCGTCTTGAGCGACGCACTGATGCCGTCGGTCTTGCCCTTGAGGATGCTGTCCTTGCCGGTAAAAGTGGCCGCCAGGTTGGTCAGCTGGTAGGCGAAGCCTTGCGAGAACGTGACGCTGCCGCGCTCGCCGACCGCGCCGCCGGTGACCGAAACCTGGATGCCGGACGCCGCCGAGCCGTTGGCGGCGGTCAGCGACTGGCCGCTGCCGGTGGCGGCCACGCCGCCGATGGTGCCGGCCACGTCGGTGCCCTTGGTGGCGCCGGCGCCGCCGAAGATGGCAGCGACGCCGCTGCCGCTGACGCTGTCGATGGCGATGCTCGAGTCGGAACCGTATTTGCTCGACGAGATCGACAGTTTGCCGTCGGCGTCGATCGCCGTCTCGACCGTGTCGCCGGCGCCGGCGAAGGTGGCATTGCCGTTGATCGCCGAGCGCAGCATGGCGGCCAGGTCGGCGTTGCTGTAGGTGCCGGCGGTCAGCTTGATTTCCTGGGTCTTGCTTTCGGTGACCGGATCGGTCTGGTTCAGCGTGACGCGCCAGGTGGTGTTCGGCGCGATCGTGGTCGAGCCGCTCAGCGCCGCGCTGCTGGCCAGCGTGCCGCGGGTGGCCAGGCTGGTAACGTTCACCGCATACGTGCCAGGCTTGGTCGCGGTGCTCGACTTGCCGAACTTCACCAGGCCGTCGGTGGTCGTGCCCATCGCGGCGAACAGGCTGCCGATGTCCGAGGCGTTTTCCGAGATCGCCTTGTCGAGCTTGGTCGAATCGAGCTTCAGGCTGCCGTCCTTCTGGAACGAGATGCCGACCTGGCTGAGCGAATTGAGCTTGCCGCCGGTGTCTTCCATGACGCTGCCGAGCTGGCGCCGCAGCTGGCTCTGGATCGAGCGCACGCTGGCGTCGCCCTGCAGCACGCCGCCGGTCTTGGTCTCGGCGTTGTAGCCGGCCAGGCTGCCGATGGTCTTGTTCAGTTCGTTGTAGGCCTTGACGAAGTCGTTCACCGCGGTCGAGATCGCCGCGGTGTTCTTGGCCACCGTCACGGTGCTGCTGCCGAGCGCGGTGACGTCGAGCGAGACGCCTTCGATCGCGCCGTCGACGGTGGTGCTGTCGCTCTTGATCTCGATGCCGTTCATGTTCAGCAGCGTGCTCTGGGCGCCGGCGGTCTGGGTCATGTTCTGCACGCCGGCCGGATCGTAGCCGAGCAGGGCGGCGATGGCCGGGTCGCCGGCCGCGCCGTTTTCGCCGCCGACGCCGATCTTCATGGTGGTCGCTTCGCCGGTCTTGTTCGAGGTCAGCACCAGGTGGTAGGGCTTGGCGCTGCCGTCCGACACGATGGTGGCGGTGACGCCAACGTCGGCCTTGTTGATGGCGTCGCGGATGCCTTGCAGCGACTGGTCGCCGGCGCCGAGGGTGACGGTTTTGCTGGCCATCGCGCCATTGAGCGAAAAGCCCGAACCCATATGGGTGCCGACATTGCCGGCGGTAAAGCCGGCGGCGCTCGGGTTGGTGCCGCCCACCTGGATCTGGTCGCCGTCGACCGAGCGCAGGGTGACGCCCGCGGTGGCGGTGGTGCTCGAGCCGCTGGTGGCGGTATCTGCGTCGTGGCCGATGCCGCCGCGCACGCTGCCGGTGACGGTTTCCTTGACTGCGATGCTGGAGCCGTCGGCGGCGGTGAACTTGAGCGTGCCGTCGGCGGCGCTGCCCTCGAAGCTGATGTTGGCCGCGGCCAGCGCATTGCTGGCGCCCGCCAGGGCGGTGTCGAGCTGTTCGCCGCTCAGGCTGGCGCCGCCTGCCAATGCGGCGATCTGTACGCCGCCGACCGACATGTTGTAGCTGGAGCCGGTGTCGGTGCTGACCGTGCCGAAATCCTTGAACAGGTCGGTAGCCGTAGCGGCGCTGCCGGCGGTGGCGACCACGCCGGTCTTGTCGCTCTGGGCATTGATCGCTTCGGCCAGCGCACGCGCGCTGGTGGTGGTCGAACCGGTGGAGATGGCGGTGCCGTTGACGGTGAGCGAACCGTTGGCGATGCCGTTGGCGGCCTGGGCCAGGCCGAGCGAGGTGCCGCTGGCGCCGAAGGTGCCGCCGGTGGCGGTGCCGAACTGGAAGGTCAGGGTGGTCGGCGCGCCCGAGCCGATGATCGCGGTGTTGCTGGCCATGCCGCTGGTCTTCAGGCTCTGCGCCTGGGCCAGCTGGGTGACGTTGATCTTGTACTTGCCCGGCACCGCGGTGGCGCTGGCGCTGGCGTTCAGCACGTCCTTGTTGGACGCGGAAGCGCTCAGGCCCTGGAAGGTGGAAGACGAGTTGAGCGAAGTCAGCGCACCCTGGAAGGTGGCGACCGCGGCACTGACCTTGCCGAGCGCGGCAGTACGCGACTGCAGCGCGGCCGCCTTCTTGTCGAAGTTGGCCAGCGGCGCGGATTCTGCCTGCATCAGCTGGGTGACGATGCTGTTGATGTCGAGTGCAGCCACTTTTTTTTCTCCGGTGAAAGCGATATCGTAAGTGGTTATCGACAGAAACAAACCGTTCTTAAGAGCGGTAAAGGCAGCTTTATTTAGCTTTTGCTGCTCAGTGAAGAGACAATGAGGAGAAAAGGCGCGCGCAGCCATGAAAAAAGGCGCCGCACCCTCGCGGGTACGGCGCCTCCTGTCGCTCGGGGTTGCCTGCTCAGGCGGTCTGCCGGATCAGCAATCCCTGCATCTTGTCGATCGACTTGGCCATCTGCAGCGCTTCTTCGGTGGGCATCTGGCGCACCACTTCCTGCGTGCTCTGGTCGATGATCTTGACCACGATCTGCTTGGTATCGTCGTCGATCTCGAACTTCAGGCTGCTCTGGGACGAGGACTGCATCGCCTCGTTGAGCTTATCAACTGCTGCCGACACATCTTCCTTGCTCGGCGGCGTGGTGGGCGCTTCATGACGCACGGGGCGCCCGGCGACCGCGCCGCTCTCGGCCACCGCGGCCGGACGGTCGTCCAGGCGCGGGGTGAGCGGCAAACCGGTGGACTGGATTTGCATGTCGATTTTCCTAGTAAAAATTCCCCGGCCGAATTTCTCCGGCCGAGGAATCGCTTACAGCGTGTTGTTACCGTGTGCTAGCGATTAGCCACGCAGCAGCGACAGGACGCCGTTCGGCAGCGAGTTGGCCTGGGCCAGCATCGAGGTACCGGCCTGCTGCAGGATCTGGCCGCGGGTCATTTTCGCGGTTTCAGCAGCGAAGTCGGTGTCGACGATGCGGCTGCGCGATGCCGACAGGTTCTCGGTCGACGACGACAGGTTCGAGATCGCCGAATCGAAACGCGACTGCAGTGCGCCGTATTCAGCGCGCTTGCTGTTGATCGCAGCCAGGGCGGCGTCGGCGGTCTTGATGGCAGCCTGAGCGCCGTCGAAGGTGCCGATGTCGAGGTTGGCAACCGAATTCAGCGACGACGACTTGCCGCCCAGTGCCCAGCCGCTGATGCTGCCGGTGACGTCGGCGGTCGAGAAGCTCTGTTCCGAATCCAGGCTGATGTTACCCTTGGCAACGCCGTCAGTGGTGGTCTCGTCCAGCGTCGCGGCGCCGGTGGTGTTCAGCGCCTTGCCGTCTTTCTGGTAGGTCGACAGGGTGGCGGTCGAATCCGACGGGTCGGCCGACTTGTTGGCCAGCTTGATGTCGGTGCCGTTCGAGTTGGTCAGCTTGATGCCGCCGTTGGCCGAGTCGTATGCCGCGGTCACGCCGGTCTTGGCGGTCTGGGCATTGAAAGCGCTGATCGCCGAAGCGTAATCGTCGGCCGTACCGGTCGAACCGACCGTGAACGACACCGAGACTGCCTTGTCGGCGGCGGTGTTGTCCGAATTGAGTTCGAAGGTGTACGACTTGCCGGCCAAGCCCGTCAGGTTGGCGTCGGTCTTGGCGCTGGCAGTCACGCCGGTGTCGCCGCTGACTTCGTTGATCTTGGCGACGGCAGCCTTGGCGCTGATGTCATCACCGAATTCGACCGTCTTCGAGCCCTGGAAGCCGGCGATGGTCAGTTTGCCACCGTCGATCTTGCCGTCTTCGCTTGGCGCCAGACCATTCTGGCTCAGGGCGTTGTTGCCGTAGACCGAGGTCGAGAAGTTGCTGCCCGACATCGAAATCAGTTGACCTGCGTTGGCGCCGACCTGGAAGTTCGAGGTGCCCGAGGTACCGTCCAGCAGTTTCTGGCCGTTGAATTCGGTGGTGTTGGCGATACGGTTCAGTTCCGAGGTCAGCTGGGTGACTTCGGTCTGCAGGGCTTTACGGTCGCTGGTCGAGTTCGACGAGTTCGACGATTGCACTGCCAGTTCGCGGATACGCTGCATGATGTCGCCCGAGCTCGACAGGGCGCCTTCAGCGGTCTGTGCCATCGAGACGCCGTCGTTGGCGTTACGGGTAGCCTGGGTCATGCCCTTGATCTGCGAATTCATACGATCCGAAATCGCGAGGCCGGCCGCGTCGTCCTTGGCGCTGTTGATGCGCAGACCCGACGACAGGCGTTGGATCGAGGTGTTCAGGGACGCTTGCGAGGTCGACAGGTTACGCTGCGAGTTCAGGGATGCTACGTTGGTGTTGATTACGGATGCCATGGTGTCTACTCCAGAGACTTGGTCTTACGGGGTGTGGCAACGTGCCACTGGTGTCATTGGTCTGCCGCGTTGTTCTGCGACATTCAAACCGCTGTTGTTGCTGGTAACGGTGCCCTGTGGAAAATATTTAGGGCTGATCCGAAAATTTTTTAAAGATTTCTGGTGCCGCTCTCCAATTTGCCCGCCCTTCATCGGACGCTTTTCGGCCAACTTGAGGGTGCAAAAATATTTTTTTGATGGGCTCATGTCGGCCTGAAATCCACTCCGACAAAAAAGCCGGACCTGGAAACCGGCCCGGCTTTGTCATTCGATCATGCCGCCATGTCAGGTGCGCAGCAGGCTGTAGAGCTTGTCCAGGCTCGCCCATCCGCTTTCATGCAAAGAGTCATGGGTCCGCTGCGTGTACGTGCTGTCGTGCTGGAAGCGCCGGCAATGCACATGGACGATCGAGACCAGATCGGAGATGCTCGGCTCCGCGCCGGCGTTGCAGCGCGCCGCCATCAGGAAGCGCAGCAAGCCGAAGCGCGCGACCAGGTGCAGATAACTGTTGAAGGCGTCGGCTGCGCTGAATGGGAAGAAATGGATGAACATTTCATTTGCCAGATAGTTTTCAAGCAAATAAGGCGCATCGGCGAGCAACGCTTCCAGACGCGCCAGCCCCTGGCCATAGGCGGCGACCAGCGCCGCGCCGTCGACCTGGCCATATTCGTTCGCGCCCAGGCCGGCCGAGATCGTGCGAATCTGCCCTTGCTGGAAGGCCGATCGGGTCTCGAAACCTTTGGCCGCCCACAGCGTGGCGAACACCTGCGCCTGCGCCGCGCGGTTGGGCTGGATCTGGTTCAGGGACGCCAGCAGGTCGCCCCGTTCGATCAGGTCGATGAACTGCGCCAGCAAGGCTGGCAATTCCGCATGCCGGCCGGCAGTGCAGTAGGCCGCAAGGTTCTCGCAGAACACGCCCAGCAGCGCCAGCCGTTGCCAGAGTTCCAGCTCGCGCGTGCGCAGCAGATTCAGGCAGAAGATGCGCATCTCGTTCATCAGCTCCGGCGAGATATGCGGATGCAGCGCCAGTTCCTGCACCATGGGTTCGCGCACGGCGACGCGTGTTTCGACGAACTCCATCGCATCCTCGGCCAGCAGGGCCAGGCGCGCCGCCTCGGGGCAGGACAAGGTCATGGTGTGCTCGAGCTGGCCCTGGAACTGGCGGCTCAGGCGCGGGTAGGTGAAGCACAGGTCGGAAATATAGGTCTCGCCCAGGTCCTTGTGCACGCCGCACAAGCCGTCCTGCATCACCGGGCACTTCTGTTCTTCGCCCTGCGGCAGGATGACGGCATAGGCGATGCTGCCCAGCCGGTGGTCGGTGCGCACCAGGCTCTTGGACAGGATATTGCCGAGTTCCGGCGCGGAGTCCTGGCGATACGCCTTGTAGGTCTTCTTGTCGATATGGATCGGCCAGCTTGCACAGCACGTGTCTTCGCAGGTCGGCCCCAGGCAGCGGAAGCGTTCCACGTAGCGCGGCATGAGGGCGGGAAGAGTGCGGGTGCGATGCAGGATGGCCATGAAGTGTCGGTCCATAGTAATAGGCAATGGACCGTAGTGTAACCATGCGGCAACACCGGCTATTCGGCGATCACCACCCGATTCTTGCCGCTATTCTTGGCTTGGTACATGGCGCGGTCGGCGCGCTCCATCAGGCTGGGCTGCTCTTCGTGCGGATGGCGCAGCGCCACCCCGCACGAGAAGGTGATCAGCATCTTCTCGTTATCGTGCAGGAAGAAGTGTTTGGTCAGTTCGCGCTGCACCCGCACCATGGCAGCGGCCGCCGCTTCGACACTGGTCTCGGGCAGCAGGATCAGGAATTCCTCGCCGCCGAAGCGCGCGATCACGTCCACCGCGCGCAGGGTCTCGCGCACCACTTTCACCAGGTGGCGCAGGGCGGCGTCGCCGGCCATGTGGCCGTAGGTGTCGTTCAGGCGCTTGAAGTTGTCCAGGTCGAGCAGGGCCACGCACAGCGGCGTGTTGCGGCGGTCGGCGCGCGCGCTTTCGCGCTCGAAGACGTCGTCCAGGCCGCGCCGGTTCAAACTTCCAGTCAATTGATCTTCGCGCACCAGCTCGCTCATATGCTGCAGCTCGGCTTCCAGTTCGCGGATGCGCAGTTCGGCGTCCTGCACTTCCTGGTGCGCCGCCAGCATGCGGTCGCGCGAAGCCAGCGCCTCGTCCTGGGCGGTGCGCGTGGTGCGCAGTACCTCGTCCAGCACGGCGTTGAGTTCGTCGATGTCGGCCGCGCCCGCAATGCGTTCCGACAGCCCGCCCAGTTTGGCGTGGTATTCGCCGCTCGAAGCGGCGGCCGAGCCGAGGCGGTCGATGAAGGTCGCCATCATGTTCTTCATGGTGGCGCGCACGTCGGCGATGCCGTGCTTCAGGTGACCCTGCTTGATGATCACGTCCTTCAGGCTGCGCGTGGCGTCTTCCAGCGCGCGCGCGTCCAGCGGCCCGGCGATCAGGTCCTGCACCGCCAGCACCTGGCCGCGCATCCAGCTGTCGTCTTCCAGCAAGCCCTCGACGTTGTCGAGCAGCAGGCGGAACAGGCGCAGCAGCAGTTCCTGCTGCTGCGCGCCTTCGTCCTTGCGCAGCTCGATCTGGAAGCACAATTGTTTCAGGCGCGCGGCGATGTCCTGCAGCTCGGCTTCGCCGACCGCATTCTTGACCAGGGCGCCGAGCGCCTCGGCCTCAAGCACCATCTCGGGATTGCCGTCCAATAGCGACGCGCAGGCGAACGACAGGGTGCGCGCCAGCATCTCGCGCAGCAGGCGGGTATCGGGTTCTTCCGCGCCCAGCGCCATCACCGGGGTGTTGCGGCGCAGGTGACGCTCGGACAATTGCGCCAGCGCCTGGGTGTAGCCGCTCCAGTCGGTGGTTTTCACGGCGCGGGCCATGCGCCGGCCGTAGTCCGACAGTTCGCCCGGGGTCTCGAGCAGGCGCCGCGCGAACGCAGCCAGCACGTCGGCCGCGCCATGGTCGGGCGCCGGCGCAGGCGGCGGTGCCGGCTCGGCCGCCTTGGGCGGAATGCCGGCGATCTCGTCGTAGATGGCGCGGTAGGCGTCCGGTGTCGGCGCGATGCGGCGCGTGGCCAGGCGGCGGAACGCTTCGCGTGCGATGTCCGCCGGATTCAGCGTGGAGTTGGCAGTGGGAGTGGTCGGAGTAGCCATGGGATGCTGCGAGGACGGATTTGCCGGATTGGCGACATGATAAGCAGCTTTCTTGCCCCTTATCAATTAAAAAAGACGACAAGCACGATTCCGCCTCCGCCTTACAACACAATATTCAGTCGACCAGGCCGTTACGGATCGCATAGGTGGTCAGTTCGGCGCTGGTCTTGAGCTGCATCTTCACCAGCAGGCGCGCGCGGTATTCGCTGACGGTCTTCACCGACAGCTTGAGTTCCTGCGCGATTTCGCTCACCGTGCGGCCCGAAGCGATCATGGTCAGGGTCTGGTACTCGCGGTCCGACAGGCCCTCGTGCGGGGCCGCCTCGTGGTCGGCCCCGACCTGGCTGGCCAGGGTCTGGGCCAGCGCCGCGCTGACGTATTTCTGTCCGCCCGCCACCTGGCGGATGGCCGTCACCAGCTCGCGCGGCGCGCTCTGCTTGGTCAGGTAGCCGGCGGCCCCGGCTTTCAGCGCGCGGATCGCGTACTGGTCTTCGCGGTGCATCGACAGCATCAGCACCGCCAGCTCGGGCCTGTCCTTCTTGATCTGCTTGAGCACCTCGATGCCGTTGCGGTCCGGCAGCGAAATATCCAGCAGCATCACGTGCGGCCGCGCCTTGCCCACCAGGCGCCCGGCGTCGATGCCGGTCTCGGCTTCGCCGGCGACGACGATGTCGCCTTCTTCGGCCAGGATCTGCTTGAGTCCGGCTCGGACGATGGCGTGGTCATCGGCGATGAACACGCGGATAGTTTTCTCGGTCATTCTTGTTCTTGTGCCGGACGCGCGCTGCCCGGAGGGGGCGGCGGCGCGGCCAGCCTGGTCTTGATGGTCACCATCGTGCCACCTCCGGGCGCAGCCGACAAGGCCAATGTTCCCTTCATCGCCGCGGCGCGCTCGCTCATGCCGCGCAGGCCGAACGACTGGGGTTTCAGGCGGTCGCTCGGCACCAGGCCGCGGCCGTTGTCGCACACGGTCAGGGTCAGGTGGCTGCGCTGGGGCCGCAGCGACACCGTGACGCGGGTCGCGCCGGCGTGCTTGGCGATGTTGGTCAGCGCTTCCTGGTAGACCCGGAACAGGGCGGTGGCGTGGTCGGGATCGAGCTCTACGTCGCCGTCCGGGCAGCGCATCACCACCGCGATGCCGGTCTGCTTTTCGAATTCGCGCGCCTGCCATTCGAGCGCCGCCACCAGGCCCAGGTCGAGCGTGCTGGGACGCAGGTCGAGCGAGATGCGATGCACCGCCTCGATGCTGCGGTCGACCAGGCCGTCGACGTAGGCGGCTTTTTCAAGCAGGCCTGGCTGGTCTTGCGGCAGGCGCGCGGCCAGCATTGCCAGCGCCATCTTGATCGCTGTCAGGTTGCCGCCCAGGTCGTCGTGCAGCTCGCGCGCGATGCGGGCGCGCTCGTCTTCCTTGGCCTGCTCGATGTGGGCGGTCAGTTCGAGCAGGCGCTCGTGCGAACGGCGCGCCGCTTCCTGCTCGTGCCGGCTGGCGCTGATGTTGGTCATGATCCCGTCCCACTGTATCACGCCTTCTGGCAGCGCATGTGGCGTGGCGCGCAGGTTGATCCACTTGACGTCGTTCCAGGCGGCGATGCCGATGCGGCCTTCCCAGTTCCAGGCGCCGAGGGTGGTGGCGGAGGCGTGCATGGCGTCACGGTAGCCCTGGCGGTCTTCAATCAGGATCAGCGACTCGAACAGGGACGGGTCGCGCTGCAGCGCGTCCACCGACAGGCCGAGCAGGGAGTGGCAGCCGTCGCTCAGGCTGGGAAAGGCGCTGCGGCCGTCGGGCCAGAGCTGGAACTGGTAGACCAGGCCGGGCGGCTGGTGCTGGCTCAGGTCAATGGGGGCGGGTGGTAATGCAGGAGAGGGCGTGCTCATCGGTTTGTCTCTTTGGTGGTAGCCGCACGCGACGGATGATGTTGGCAGCATCATACGGCATAACTACGCGGCAAACCGCGCGGCAAACGCACCGCAGCTCCTGTGAACTCTCGTTACAATGGCGTCATGAACAAGGCATTCGTAAAAGAGTCCGACAACGACGACGATGACGTCGACGCACTGGCGTTGGCGCAAGCCATTCCCGAAGGCGCCAAGAACTACATCACCCCAAGCGGCTACCAGCGCATCAAGGACGAGCTGCTGCAGCTGATCGACGTCGACCGGCCCGAGGTGGTGCGCATCGTGCACTGGGCCGCGTCCAACGGCGACCGTTCCGAGAACGGCGACTACATCTACGGCAAGCGCCGCCTGCGCGAGATCGACCGCCGCATCCGCTTTCTCACCAAGCGCATGGATTCGGCGTTCGTGGTCGACCCCAGCGTCCACTACGGCAATGACCAGGTATTTTTTGGGGCCACCGTTACTTACGTCAACAAGGCCGGGGAAGAGCACGTTGTGACCATCGTCGGCATCGACGAGCTCGACCCGCTCAAGGGCAAGATCAGCTGGGTGTCGCCGGTGGCGCGCGCGCTGACCAAGTGCCGCGAGGGCGACGTCGCCCAGCTGCAGACTCCGCTCGGCATGGACGAGCTCGAGATCGTCGCGGTCGAGTATCCGGAGCCGGTCACCGACTGAAAGCAGAGCGGACTGGTAAGATGGTGGATGTTTTTCCAGAATCCTTCCCATCTCTCCCGGCCGCCGCATGAACCCACCCCAAGACACCGCGCACGCTGATGCGCTGGCCGCCCTGCGCGCCGCCACCGGCGCGCGCCACGAGCTGCTCGACAGCGGCATGCCGCTGGCGCGTCCCGCCCCCGACCTGGCCGACTACGCCGCGCACCTGACCATGGTGCGCGACTGGCTGCTGCCGTTGAAGGCGTGGCTGGGGCGATTCGACGACGGTCCGCAGGCGGCCTTGCCGGCGGTGCCGCATGTGGAACTGATCGAGGCCGACCTGGTTGAGTCCGGCATGCCGCCGCCAGCCGCGCCGCGCCATGCTCCGGCGCCGTCGCCCGCCGGCTGGCCGCTGGACGCCAGCGCCGCTTACCGCTGGGGCGTGTGCTACGTGATCGAAGGGTCGCAGCTGGGCGGCAAGGTGCTGTACGGGCGCCTGGCCGAGCGGCTGGCGCCGCACCCGCTGCGCTATCTGCGTGGGGAAGATGCCGGTCCCGGTCCGCGCTGGCGCGCGTTCATGGTGGCGCTCAAGGCGGAGGTGACGACGCCGGAGCAGATTGGCGAGGCGTGCCGGGGTGCGTGCGATGCGTTCGACAGCATCCTGGCGTTGAGCAAGGCGTAGGGTTGGCCTCGGCGGACCGCGGGGCCGCCGAGGCCAACCCTACGGGATGAACATGCGCCCGCAATGAGCGCCGAACATTACGTCCGCTCGCGCTCCACGCGATTCACCCCCGTCACGCGCCGCAGATTGCGGATCAGCTGCGCCAGATGCACCCGGTCCTGGACCTGGATCGTGAAGCGCAGCTGGGTCATCGTGCCCTCGTCGTCCTCGTCCATGCCGACGTAGGTGATGTTGGCGTCCGACTCGCCGATCTCGGCCGCCACGCGCGCCAGGATGCCTTTTTCGTTGTTGATGAGCAGGCGAATCCGGGTCTCGAAACGGCGATTGAGTTCTTCGCCCCACTGCACCGCGATCCAGCGGTCCGGTTCCTTGGCGCGTACGCGCTTGGCCGGCTGGCAGTCGCAGGTGTGCACCACCAGGCCCTGGTCGCGCCGCAATTGGCCGATGATCTGGTCGCCGGGGATCGGCAGGCAGCACGGCGCCAGCTGCACCGCCACGCCTTCGCTGCCGTAGATCGTCACCGGCGCCACGTCGCCCGCCGGCAGCGGCTGCATCGACGGCAGCAGGTCCGGGTCGCCTTCCATGAGGCCGAAGATATGGCGCGCTACTAAGGCCGGCATGCGTTTGCCGATGCCGATGTCGGCGTACAGCTCGTCCATCGTGTTGGCCGACGATTCGGCCAGCAGCTTGGTGACGGTCGCTTCCGGCAGCTCGGGCTTGATGTTGCGTACCGCCAGCGCCTGGGCCAGCAGCTCCTGCCCCAGTTCGCTCGACTCGCTGACGTCGACCGTGCGCAGGTGGTGGCGGATCGCCGAACGCGCCTTGCCGGTACGAACGAATGTCAGCCAGGTCGGGCTCGGACGCGATTCGGTATCGGTCAGGATCTCGACGATGTCGCCGTTGTGCAGCTCGGTGCGCAGCGGCTGTTCTTCGTTGTTGATCTTGACGCCCACCGTGTGGTCGCCGATGCCGGTATGGATCGAGTAGGCGAAGTCGAGCGCCGTGGCGCCGCGCGGCAGGGCGATGATCTTCGACTTGGGCGTGAACACGTAGACCGAATCCGGGAACAGGTCGACTTTCACGTGTTCGAGGAACTCGGCCGAGTCGCCGGTCTGCTGCTGGATGTCGAGCAGCGACTGCAGCCAGGCATGGGTGCGCTGCTGCAGGTCCGACAGGTTCGAGTCGCCGTTCTTGTACAGCCAGTGCGCCGCCACGCCGCTCTCCGCGGTGCGGTGCATGTCCTGGGTGCGGATCTGGAATTCGACCGGGGTGCCGTAGGGACCGATCAGGGTGGTGTGCAGCGACTGGTAGCCGTTGATCTTGCCGATCGCGATGTAGTCCTTGAACTTGCCCGGCATCGGCTTGTACAGCGCGTGCAGGGCGCCCAGCGCCACATAACAGTTGGGTGTGCTGTCGACCACCACGCGGAAGCCGTACACGTCCAGCACCTGCGAGAACGACAGGTGCTTGTTGCGCATCTTCTTGTAGATGCCGTACAGGGTCTTTTCGCGGCCGTCGACCTCGAACTGCAGGCCGCTGCCGGCGAGCTGGGTCTTGACCGACTCCATGATCTTCTTGACCACTTCACGGCGGTTGCCACGCGCGGCCTTGATCGCCTTGGACAGGGTCTGGTAGCGCAGCGGGTACAGGTGCGAGAAGGCCAGGTCTTGCAGTTCGCGGTAGATGTTGTTCAGGCCGAGGCGGTGGGCGATCGGCACGTACACTTCCATCGTCTCGCCGGCGATGCGGCGCTTCTTGGCCGGCACCATGAAGCCGAGCGTGCGCATATTGTGCAGGCGGTCGGCCAGCTTGATCAGGATGACGCGCACGTCCGAGGCCATGGCGAGCAGCATCTTGCGGAAGTTTTCCGCCTGCGCCTCGAGCTGGCTCTGGAATTCGATTTTTTCGAGCTTGGACAGGCCGTCGACCAGGTTCGCGACCTGGGCGCCGAAGCGCTCGACCAGGTCGTCCTTCTTGACGTCCTGGTCTTCGATCACGTCGTGCAGCAGGGCGGCCATGATGGCCTGGGCGTCGAGCTTCCACTCGGCGCAGATTTCCGCGACCGCGATCGGGTGCGAGATATACGGCTCGCCCGACTTGCGGACCTGGCCCAGGTGCATCTCGTCAGAGAAGCGATAGGCTTCCTTGACCTTTTTCAGTTCGGCGGGGGTGAGGTACTCGGACAGCTTGGCGATCAGCTGCGTGACCGACGCAACCCCGGGAGCGGCGACGGTTTCGATAAAGTCCGGTGGACGGTTATCGGCGCGCCGCTCCTTGAGAGCGGGGTTGCGTGGTTGAGTCGAGTCCGGAGGAAACAGGTTCATACGTTAAATCGTCAAGCTGCAGTGGTATCAGAATAACAGAAGACGGGATGACGCAAATTCCGGACAAACTCGGGCAACCCCGTGGCAATTACATCGGGACTTTTTTGAGCATTTCGAGGCCGACTTTACCGGCGGCGATTTCGCGCAGGGCGACCACGGTCGGCTTGTCCTTGGCTTCGACTTTCGGGGTGTGGCCCTGCAGCAACTGGCGTGCGCGGTAGGTCGCGGCCAGGGTCAGCTGGAAGCGGTTCGGGACGTTCTTGAGGCAGTCTTCGATGGTGATGCGGGCCATGTGGTGCTCCTAATGAAGGATGTAAACAAGTACAGCGCGCCCAGATATTTCAATAAGGGCGCGCGGAATCAGGATTGCGGTTGTTGCGCGTGGATACCCAGCTGGGCAAACAGCGCCGCGTTGCGCGCCGCCTGCTGGGCGAATCGGCAACGTGTCGCTTTGACAATCGCCTGCAATTCAGCCAGGGCGACGTTGAACTCTTCGTTGATGATAGCATATTCGAACTCGGGAGCGTGAGCCATCTCGCCCCCGGCCGCCAGCAAACGGCGCGTGATGATGTGCGGTTCGTCGGTGCCGCGCTTGTGCAGCCGCTCTTCGAGCGCCTCGATCGACGGCGGCAAAATGAAGATGCCGGCTGCGTCCGGGAACAGCTTCTTCACCTGGCGCGCGCCCTGCCAATCGATTTCGAGCAGGATGTCGGTGCCGTTCTTCATTTCCTTTTCCACGCTCAGGCGGCTGGTGCCGTAGTAATTACCGTGCACCTCGGCCCATTCCAGAAATTCGCCGCGCTCGGCGCGATTGACGAAATCCTCGGCGCTGGTGAAGTGGTAGTGCTGGCCATCGAGTTCGCCCGCACGCGGCTGGCGCGTGGTGGTCGAGATCGACAGCTTGATGCCCGGCTCCTGGGCCAGCAGGGCGTTAACCAGGCTCGACTTGCCGGCGCCGGACGGGGCGGCGACGATGAACAGGCTGCCGGAGAAAGCGTGTGGGAACATGGGGGATTCCTTTGTTAATGCAGCGTCAATGCGCGGATTTTATGCGAGCGTGATGGTCGCGGTGGTTCATGTTGATGTAGGACGCGTGGACGGCAAAGCCGTCCACCCTACGAGCATTGCTTGCCCATGTAGGGTGGACGGCTCCGCCGTCCACGCGTCCAACCGGCTTCAAGTCGGCCGATAGATTTTATGTCCGGATCACTCCGGCGATGTCATTCCAGATTCTGCACCTGCTCGCGCATCTGCTCGATCAGCAGTTTGAGTTCCATCGACGCATCCGCCAATTCCTTGGCCGACGCCTTGGCGCCCAGCGTATTGGCTTCGCGATTCAGTTCCTGCATCATGAAGTCGAGGCGCTTGCCGACCTGGCCGCCTTTTTTCAGGATGTGGCGCGTTTCGTTCAGGTGCGCCGACAGGCGCGACAATTCTTCCGAGACGTCGATGCGGATCCCGTACAAGGTCACTTCCTGGCGAATCCGCTCCAGCACTTCCTGGCGCGTCAGCGTAGAAGGATTGCCATGGCCGGCCAGGCCCAATGCGTCCTGCATGCGCTCGATCGCCTTGTGCTGGAACTGCGCGATCACTTGCGGAATCAAGGGCGTGATGCGCTTGACGATCACTTCCATGGAGTCGATGCGCGACTGCAGCATCGCTTCCAGCGCCGCGCCTTCGCGCTTGCGGCTGTCGACGAACGCGGCGATGGTGGTGGCGGTGAGGGCGGCCACGTCGGCCTGCAGCGACTCCTGGCCGATGGTCGATTCTTCGACCACGCCCGGCCAGCGCAGCAGCTCGGCGACCGTCATCGGCGCGGCCTGGGCGAAGTGGTTCGCCACCTCGACCTGCAGCCGGGCCAGGTCGGCCAGCAGCGCGTGGTTCAGGGCCTGCGAGCCGCCGCTGGCCTTGCGGCCGAACGACAGGCGCACCTCGACCTTGCCGCGCGTGATGGCGGCCATGATCGCCGAACGCAGGTCGGGTTCCAGCGCGCGCAATTCATCGTTGATGCGGAACTGCAGATCGAGGAAACGCGAATTGACGCTCTTGATTTCGATCGTGAGGGTTCCGGCAGCGCCTTCGCTGGTGGCGACCGCATAACCTGTCATGCTTGAAATGCTCAATGGGATCCCCGGTTTTTATTCTTTACAAAGCCGACATTTATCCACACAATCGCCCTGTTTAGCAAGGAAACCCTTTGGATGGCTGCACAGAATAACGCTCCCCTGCCCGATGGGCTGGACATTGCCGGATACCGCATTGTAAAGAAAATTGCGTCCGGTGGGTTCAGTATTGTTTACCTTGCCTATGACGGCGACGGCAATGCGGTGGCGATCAAGGAGTACCTGCCAAGCGCGCTCGCGCTGCGCCAGCCGGGCGAATTGAACCCCACGGTGGCGAAACAGAACCTGCCGGTATTTCGCATCGGCCTCAAGTGCTTTTTCGAGGAGGGCAGGGCGCTGGCGCGCATCGTGCACCCGAACGTGGTGCGGGTACTGAACTTCTTCAGCGCCAACGAGACCGTGTACATGGTGATGGCCTACGAGTCCGGCCACGCGCTGCAGGAACACATCGCGCGTTGCGCCGCCCGCCGCAGCCGCCCGAGCGAAGAATTCATCCGCCAGGTGTTCGGCTGCGTCTGCCGCGGCCTGCGCGAAGTGCACGCCAACAAGCTGCTGCACCTGGACCTGAAACCGGCGAATATCTACCTGCGCTCCGACGGCACGCCGCTGCTGCTCGATTTCGGCGCCGCGCGCCAGACCCTGCACAGCGACGCCCCGATGCTGGCGCCCATGTACACGCCCGGCTTCGCCGCGCCCGACCTGTATGCGCGCGGCGCTTCCCTCGGGCCGTGGACCGACATCTACAGCCTGGGCGCGGCGATGTTCGCCTGCATGACCTGCGCCACGCCGCAGCCGGTCGACGCGCGCCGCGCCCAGGACAAGGTGCTGGGCCACCTGGCGGCGCTGCAGGGACGCTACTCGCGCGAACTGATCGCGCTGGTGCGCACCTGCCTGGAACTCGATCCGCTGGCGCGTCCGCAAAGCGTGTTCGCGATCCAGAAGGCGCTGGCCGCCGACTATGAGACTTGCGCAGTGAGCGAGACCGCGCGTGCGGACGAACCGGCGCCGCCGCCTCAAGGCGGCTGGCGCGGCATGCTGGATAAGCTGCGGCGCGGCTGAAAGGAACAACGATGCAGTTTTCGGTGTACCAGCAAAGCCACATCGGCGGACGCAAGGTCAACCAGGACCGGATGGGCTACAGCTTCACGCGCGACGCATTGTTGCTGCTGCTGGCCGACGGCATGGGCGGGCACCAGGGCGGCGAGATCGCGGCGTCGATCGCGATGCAGACGGTGGGCATGATGTTCCGCGTGCAGGCGCGGCCCTACGTGAAGAAGCCCGAGCGCTTCCTGGAAGAGGCGCTCTTGCAGGCGCATCACGACATCCAGGCCCACGCGGTGGCCAACAACCTGCCCGAGCTGCCGCGCACCACGGTCGTGGCCTGCCTGGTGCAGCACAACTGCGCGGTGTGGGCGCACTGCGGCGACTCGCGCCTGTACTGGGTGCGGCGCAACCAGATCCTGGCGCGCACGCGCGACCACTCGCACATCGAGTACCTGATCGAGCGTGGCCGCGCCGACCCGCTCGAGCGCGCCACCCACCCCGACCGCAACAAGCTGTATAACTGCCTGGGCGCGTCCAGCCCACCGAAGATCGAACTGTCGGCGCGCGCCGGCCTGCAGCCGGGCGACGTGCTGCTGCTGTGCTCCGACGGCCTGTGGTCGATGCTGCCCGACAGCGAGATCGTGCACCGTCTGGCCCATCCCGGCGGCGTGGTGGCGGCGGTGCCCGAGATGGTGAACATGGCGGCCGCCATCGGCGGCGCCGGCGCCGACAACACCACCGCGCTGGGCATCATGTGGCAGGGCGCCGACGCCGCCGACCTGCTACCGAACGTGATCTCGACCCAGATGCTGGCCGACGATGCGGTCAGTTCGACCATCGTTGCCGGCGAGCCGGCGCCGGGCGAGTTGGACAGCTTCGGCGAAGACGACATCGAAAAGGCGATCGCCGAGATCCGTGCGGCAATCGAGAAATCATCCCAGTTACTCAAATAAGAAAGATTCACCATGACTTTTGAACAGCGCCCCAGCGGCCGCACCGTCGACCAGCTGCGCCCGATCGCCATTACCCGCCAGTACACCAAGCACGCCGAGGGCTCGGCGCTGATCGAGTTCGGCGACACCAAGGTGATCTGCACTGCCAGCATCGAAGAAAAGGTGCCGCCGTTCCTGAAAGGGAAGGGCCAGGGCTGGCTGACCGCCGAATACGGCATGCTGCCGCGTTCGACCCACACGCGCATGGACCGCGAAGCTGCGCGCGGCAAGCAGACCGGCCGCACCCAGGAAATCCAGCGCCTGATCGGCCGCTCGCTGCGCGCCGCGTTCGACCTGGAAGCGTTCGGCGAACGCACCCTGCACCTCGATTGCGACGTGATCCAGGCTGACGGCGGTACTCGCACCGCAGCGATCACCGGCGCCATGGTGGCGGCGTACGACGCGTTTGCCGCACTGGTGGAACGCGGCTTGATTAGCGCGATCCCGGTACGCCATTTCGTGGCGGCGGTGTCGGTTGGCGTCTATCGCGGCGTGCCGGTGCTGGATCTGGATTACGTGGAGGATTCGGACTGCGACACCGACATGAACGTGGTGATGACCGAGCACGGGCACTTCATCGAGGTGCAGGGCACGGCCGAAGGGGCGGCGTTCGACCGCGCCGGGATGAACCGCCTGCTGGATCTGGCGCAGCAGGGGATCGCGGATCTGGTGCATCTGCAGAAGCAGGCCTTGCGCGTCGACGCTTGAATCCCCGGATGATTGCAGGGCGTCGCACGCCCTGGCAACAAGGGCGTAAAATACCCGCCTTTCCACCCAAGCTTCTTCCGCCACCATGACCCAACGCCTGATCCTCGCCTCCAACAACGCCGGCAAGCTGAAGGAATTCGCCCAGCTGCTGTCCCCGATCGGTTTCGACCTGCACGCACAAGGCGAATTCGAGGTGCCGGAAGCGGAAGAGCCGTTCGGCACCTTCGTCGAGAACGCGCTGGCGAAGGCGCGCCACGCGTCGCGCCTGACCGGCCTGCCGGCGCTGGCCGACGATTCGGGCGTATGCGTGAACGCGCTCGGCGGCGCGCCCGGCGTGCATTCGGCGCGCTTCGGCGGCGAACCGAAATCGGACGAACGCAACAACCGCAAGCTGCTGGCCGAGCTGTCGACCCGGGCCGACAAGTCGGCCTATTACTACTGCGTGCTGGTCTACGTGCGCCACCCGGACGACCCGCAGCCGATCATCGCCGACGGCCGCTGGGACGGCGAGATCGTGGTCACGCCGCGCGGCGCCAACGGCTTCGGCTACGACCCGCACTTCCTGATCCCGGCGCTGGGCAAGACCACGGCCGAACTCGAGCCGCAAGAGAAGAACGCGCTGTCGCACCGCGGCCAGGCGCTGCGCGCGCTGGTCGAGAAACTGAAGTAAGCCCCCCTGAATGATTCCAATTAAAGTAGCCGCGCCGGCGGCCGGCGAGCCACGCACCCCGGCCAGCGCCGCGCTGCAATACCTGCAGCCGGGCGCGCTCAATCTGGCGGCCTTGCCGCCGCTGTCGCTGTACGTGCACTGGCCGTGGTGCGTGCGCAAGTGTCCGTATTGCGATTTCAATTCGCACGAAGCCAAGGGCGAGCTGCCCGAGCAGGAATACCTGGACGCGCTGCGCCTCGACCTGGAGCAGTCGCTGCCGCTGATCTGGGGCCGCAAGATCCACACCGTGTTCATCGGCGGCGGCACCCCGAGCCTGATCTCGGCCGCCGGCCTGGATCGTTTGATGAGCGACCTGCGCACGCTGCTGCCGCTGGAGCTGGACGCCGAGATCACGATGGAAGCCAACCCCGGCACCTTCGAGGCCGAGCGTTTCAAGAGCTATCGCGACAGCGGCATCAACCGCCTGTCGATCGGTATCCAGAGCTTTAACCCGGCGCACTTGCAGGCGCTGGGCCGCATCCACGACGGCAACGAAGCGCTGCGCGCGGTCGAGATCGCGAAGAACACGTTTGACAACTTCAACCTCGACCTGATGTACGCGCTGCCGTCGCAGACGCTGGCCGAAGCGCGCCAGGACTTGCAGACCGCGCTCGACTTCGCGCCGCCGCACCTGTCGCTGTACCACCTGACGATGGAACCGAACACGGTGTTCGCCAAGTACCCGCCCGCGCTGCTGCCGGACGACGACCTGAGCGCCGACATGCAGGACCTGATCGCCGAGATGACATCTGGCGCCGGCTACGGCCACTATGAAGTGTCGGCCTATGCCAGGCCGGGCCACCGCGCGCGCCATAACCTGAACTACTGGAAGTTCGGCGACTACCTCGGCATCGGCGCCGGCGCCCACTCCAAGCTGTCGTTCCCGCACCGCGTGCTGCGCCAGGCGCGCTTCAAGCAGCCGGGGTCCTATATCGAGGCTGCGAAGCGCGGCAATCCGGTGCAGGAAGAACACGAGATCGGCCGCGCCGACATGGGCTTCGAATTCATGCTCAACGCGCTGCGCCTGACCGAAGGGTTCGATCCGAACCTGTTCGGCGAACGCACCGGCATGAACATCGGCGCAATCCGCAAGGCGCTCGACCAGGCCGAAGCCAAGGGCCTGCTCACGCGCGACCACACCCTGATCCGGCCGACCGAGCTGGGACGGCGCTTTCTGAACGATCTGCAGGAGATGTTCCTGGCCGAGTGAGGCCAGGTTCGCCATTCAGGTCTCGACCGCCCCGGCCAGCGCCGCCAACGTCTGCGCCAGCCCGCTGACGACGTGCGCCATGCCCTCGTAATCGAGGTCGTCGACGTCGTCGTTGGCGCGGAAGTAGGGATAGCGCAGGAAGCCGGTGTCGGTAATCACCAGTGCCGGCGCGCTGGCGGCGCCCGCCATGTCATGCACGCCATGGCGGTATAAGGTCACCCCCATCACATGCGCCGGCGCCGCCAGTCCCTGGCGCGACAGCATCGGGTCGCTGCGAAACGCCGCCAGCGCCTGGCGCACCGGCGCCGATGCGTCGCGCGAGCCGATGAAGGCCATGAAGTTGGCTACCGCGTTCGCGTGTGGATCGTGCAGCGCCAGCCCGTGGATCGTGGGGCGCTGTCCGATGTGTTCAAAAAACACGAAACGAATCTCGGTCCCGAACGCGGGACGCAAGTCCTTGACCGCGCGCGCCAGTTCCAGCACGGCCGCCGCGCCCGGATTGCCGTCCGGGCCCAGGCGCGCGCCGACGATGAACAGCCGTTGCGGCGCGATGCCCGGCGCCAGGTTGGCGATCGACACCTCGAGGCAACGCTCGCTGGCGCCTTCGTTCCACGCGCGCGGCGCATAGCCCGATTGTTGCAGGGACGCCGCAACATGGTGCATGGGGTCCGGCGCCGAACCGGGCGCCAGTGCCTGCACGTGCCCGTGCAGGCGCGCGGCCAGCGGCGGGCCATCGGATTGGGTTTCTGCCGTCAGCACTGCCAGCACGATGGCGAGCAGGATCGCGAGAATGGCTTTCCAATGAGCGTTGAAGAAGTTGCGCATGGCGTCACGCTGTCCGGTCGGCGTCGATGCATCCAGTGTAGCGAGGATGATATCGGCCTGCCGACCGCGGTGATGCAATTCCGCGTTACAACAACGCGCGGCCGGTCAAGCCGGCAGAGCGACCCGTTGCGTCGGCCTGGCCTTGGCATGCGGCGTCGCCGCGTGCGCGCCGGCGCTGCCGGTCTTGAAGACGCTGACCAGGTCGGCCAGCTGCACGGCCTGCTGCTGCATGGCTTCCGTTGCAGCCGATGCCTGTTCCACCAGGGCGGCGTTCTGCTGCGTCACCTGGTCCATCTCATTGATGGCTTCATTGACCTGCTCGATCCCGGCGGTCTGTTCATCGCTGGCATGCGAGATTTCGCTCATGATGTCGGTCACGCGCGAGATGCTTTGCACGATGTTGCCCATGGTGGCGCCGGCATTGTCCACGAGGGCCGTGCCTGCTTCGACCTTCTGCACCGAATCGTCGATCAGCCCCTTGATTTCCTTGGCCGCAGCGGCAGAGCGGTGCGCCAGGTTGCGCACTTCGGACGCAACCACGGCGAAGCCGCGACCCTGCTCGCCTGCGCGGGCCGCTTCGACCGCGGCGTTCAACGCCAGGATGTTGGTCTGGAAGGCGATGCCATCGATGACGCTGATGATGTCGACGATCTTGCGCGACGACGCATTGATTTCACTCATCGTGCCAATCACGTTGGCAATCACGGCGCCGCCCTGGCCCGCGATGCCCGCCGCTTCCGCCGCCATCGTGTTGGCGCGGCGGGCGTTCTCGGCATTCTGGCGCACGGTCGAGGTCAGCTCTTCCATCGACGAAGCGGTTTCTTCCAGCGAACCGGCCTGCTGTTCGGTGCGGCTCGACAGGTTCTGGTTGCCTGCGGCGATTTCCGCCGATGCCGTGGCGATGGTGTCGGTGCTGCTGCGAACCTGGTCGACGATGACAATCAGGTTGCTGCTCATCTTCTGCAGCGCCGCCAGCAATTGCGCGGTTTCATCCTTGCCGCCGCTCGCGATGTGGGTGTCGAGATGGCCTTCGCCGACGCGCTGCGCAATCGCCACCGCATCCTGGATCGGACGCACGATGGAGCGCGTGATATACACGCCGAAGCCCAGGCCCAGCACGACGGCGAGCACGCCGAGCGCGATCAGCATGGAGCGCGAATTCTGATACGTGTCGGCCGCTTCGTTGGCAAAGTTTTCTGCGGAGTTTTGCTGCGCCACGGCCAGCCGTTGCACGGCAGCGTTGTAGGCGAGGCTGGCGGGACGCATGCGTTCAGCAAAAATCTTTTCCGCGCCTTCCTGGTCGCCGCCATCCTTGGCCGCCATCAGGGCCTTGCGCGCCGCCAGGTAAGGCACGCGGGCGGTGCTGACTTCTTCAAATTGCGCCTGCGACTTGGGGTTGCGCAGTCCAGCCTTGATTTGCGTTTGCAGCGCGGCCGAACGCACCGATCCCGCTTCCATGCGCGCCGCGATGTCCTTCACGACGTCGGCATCCTGGGTGCGGTACGCCATCTCGGCCAGCGCGCTGTTGACTTCGATAATCTTGGCCCATTCCGCGACGGCGCGCTGATTGACCATGCTGGTTTTCACCAAGCGGTTGGTCGCGTCGTTCATGCCGCTCATGCGCATCAGGCTGACTAGGATCAGGATAATCAAAAGGCCAAGGACCACGGCATAGCTGATGGCCAGCCGCGGGCCGATTCGGAGATTTTTCATGGGGATCGTAAGAGAAGAGTTGTCAGGCGGATGATGGGCGCACGCCGATTGCTTCGCGCCAGCATCATGGTACTGCTTAGGACTAATATTATTGCACAGCGGCAATGCAGATTGGTTGTACGCATCCGACAGCCTGGAGATATACCGATGCGTTCGGTGACAGGGTCAAAAAAAACCGGGCCACGCGGGCCCGGTTGATGTTGATGCGCCACCTTACGGCGACATGACGTTCCGTTTAACGCGCCGCCACTGGCGTCGTTGCCGCACCTGCACCGGCAGCCGCCGGCTCGGTCCAGCCACCACCCAGCACGCGATACAGCGTCACCTGGTTCTGCAAGCGCAGCAGGTTGGCATTGATCGCCAGCTGCTGCGATTCGAACAGCGAACGCTGCGCATCCAGCAGATCGAGCTGGCTGGCGGCGCCGCTGCGGTAGCGCAGGTCGGACAGGTTGAAGCGGTCGGCTTCGGCTTCGGTCACGGCGGCCTGGGCGCGCAGCTGCTCGCTGTAGGTCGCCTGGCCGGCCAGCGCGTCCGCCACTTCGCGGAACGCGGTCTGGATCGACTGCTCGTACTGCGCCACGGCGATGTCGTTCCGGGCGCGCGCAGCGGCCAGGTTGGCGCTGTTGCGGCCGTAGTCGAAGATCGGCAGCAGCGCTTGCGGGGCGAAGGTCCAGCCCCAGGTGCCGCTTTCGAACAGGCCCGACAGCTGGGTGCTGGCGCTGCCCGCGCTGCCGGTCAGCGTGATGCGCGGGAAGAAGTTGGCGCGCGCCGCGCCGATGTTGGCGTTGGCCGCGATCAGTTGCTGCTCGGCCGAACGGATGTCCGGGCGATTCGCCAGCAGGTCCGACGGCAGGCCGGCCGGCAGATCCGGCAGCTCGGTCTTGGCCAGGGTGGCGCCTTGCGACAGGTCCGCGCTCAACGGCTGGCCGACCAGCAGCGTCAGCAGGTTGATGTCCTGGGCGCGGAAGCGCTGCTGCTGGGCCAGGGTGGCGCGTGCCGTCTCGACCAGCGAGCGCGACAGTTGCAGCTCGAGGCGCGAAGCCACGCCATTGTCGAAGCGCAGCTGGGTCAGGCGCTCGGATTCGACGCGGGTTTTCAGCGTCTCGTCGGTGATGCGCAGCAGTTCTTCGTCGGCCAGCAGTTGCAGCCAGGCGTTGGCGACCGACGCGATCAGGCTGATCTGCGTGGTCTTGCGCGCTTCTTCGGTCGCCAGGAATTGCGCCAGCGAAGCTTCGGACAGGTTGCGCACGCGGCCGAACAGGTCGAGTTCGAACGCCGACACCTGCAGGCCGGCCTGGTAGGTGCTGTTGATCGGCTGGTCTTCGCCCACGGTCTGGCGGTTGCCGCTCACACCCAGGCCCACCGTCGGCAGACGGTCGGCGCGGGTGATGCGGTATTGCGCACGCGCCACTTCGATGTTGGCGATGGCAACCCGCAGGTCGCGGTTATTCACCAGCGCCTGGTCGATCAGGGTGCGCAGGCGCGCATCGGCGAAGAACTGCTGCCAGGCGACCGTGGCCGGGGCGGCGTTCAGCACCGGGCTGGCCGACTTGGTGGCCGCCTGCGGCACCTCGGGGAAGGCGGCCGCCACCGGCGCCGCCGGACGCAGGTAGTCGGGCGCCAGCGAGCAGCCGGCCAGCGCCATGGCCAGCGCCAGCGGCGTAGCGAGTTTCATTTTCATCATCATGGTTTGTTTCCTTCTTCTGCGGCCTGATGTTCCTGCTTTTCCAGCGCGTGCTGTTTTTCCTGGGCGTGGGCGTATATCTCGTTCTGGCGTTTGCTGCCCTTGAACATGGTCCGAATCACCACGAAGAACACCGGCACGAAGATCACGCCGAGCACGGTTGCCGTAATCATACCGCCCATCACGCCGGTACCGATGGCGCGCTGCGATGCCGAGCCGGCGCCGCTGGCGATCGCCAGTGGCAGCACGCCCAGGATGAAGGCCAGCGAGGTCATGATGATCGGACGGAAACGCAGGTGCGCCGCTTCCAGCGCCGCTTCCATCGGCGACTTGCCTTCGGCTTGCAGGTCCTTGGCGAATTCGACGATCAGAATCGCGTTCTTCGCCGCCAGGCCGATAATCGTGATCAGGCCGACCTTGAAGTAGACGTCGTTCGGCAGGCCGCGCATGGTGGCCGCCAGCAGCGAACCCAGAATACCGAGCGGCACCACCAGCATCACCGAGACCGGGATGGTCCAGCTTTCATACAGCGCGGCCAGGGCCAGGAACACCGCCAGCAGCGAGAACGCGATCAGGATCGACGCGGTCGAGCCGGACAGGATTTCTTCGCGCGACTGGCCGGTCCACTCGAAGGAGAAGCCCGGTGGCAACTGGGCTGCCAGGCGCTGCATCTCGTCCAGCGCGTCGCCGCTCGAGTAGCCCGGCGCCGGTTCGCCGGTCAGCTTCATGGCCGGATAGCCGTTGTAGCGGGTGGTCTGCATCGGGCCGGTGGTCCATTCGGTCGAGGCGAACGACGACAGCGGCACCGGCTGGCCCTGGGTGTTCAGGGCGTTGATGCGCAGCAGGTCGTCCGGCTGCATGCGCTGTGGCGCATCGGCCTGCACGATCACGCGCTGCAGGCGGCCGGCGTTCGGGAAGTCGTTCACGTACGACGAACCGAGCGAGGTCGACAGTGCAGTATTGATCGCACCAAAGGTCACGCCCAGGGCTTGCGCCTTGTCGCGGTCGATGTTGAGCTTCAGTTGCGGCGCGTCTTCCAGGCCTTCCGGACGCATGCCGGTCAGCACCTTGCTTTGCGAGGTCATGCCGAGCATCTGGTTACGGGCGGCGAGCAGGGCGGCGTGGCCGTTGCCGGCGCGATCCTGCAGGCGGAACGAGAAGCCGGTACCGGTACCCAGTTCAGGGATCGGCGGCGGGCTCACCACGAAGATGAACGAGTCGCGCAGCGCGCCCATGTGACCGGTAATGCGGCCGGCGAACGATTGCGCGTCCGAGCCTTTCTCTTTACGCTCGTCCCACGCCTTGAGCGGGATGAACGCCAGACCCATGTTCTGGCCCTGGCCCGAGAACGAGAAGCCGGTGACGGCCACGATGTTCGCGGTTTCGGGCTGCTTCATGACGAAGTCTTCCAGTGCGCGCAGCACCACGCCGGTACGTTCGGCGGTAGCGCCTGGCGGCAGCTGGATGTTGGCGATCACGTAGCCCTGGTCTTCGTTCGGCAGGAACGCGTTCGGCATGCGGGCGAAGATCAGGCCGACCAATGCCACCAGGACCGCGAACACGACCATCCAGCGGCCGGCGCGTTTCAGGATCGCGCCGACGAAACCTTCATACTTCTTGGCGCCGCTGGTGAAGTTGCGGTTGAACCAGCCGAAGAAGCCTTTCTTTTCGTGATGGCCTTTTTCGATCGGTTTGAGCAGGTGCGCGCACAGCGCCGGGGTCAGCGACAGCGCCAGGAAGGCCGAGAAGCCGATCGAAGTCACCATCACCACCGAGAACTGACGGTAGATGTTGCCGACCGCGCCGGCGAAGAATGCCAGCGGCACGAACACGGCGATCAGGACCACGGTCACGCCGATGATGGCGCCCGAGATCTGGCCCATCGCCTTGCGCGTCGCTTCGAGTGGCGGCAGACCTTCTTCGCTCATGATGCGCTCGACGTTTTCGACCACCACGATCGCATCGTCGACCACGATACCGATCACCAGCACCATGCCGAACAGGGTCAGCACGTTGATCGAGAAGCCCATCGCCAGCAGGCAGGCGAACGAACCCAGCAGTGCAATCGGCACCACGATAGTGGGAATCAGGGTATAGCGGATGTTCTGCAGGAACAGATACATCACCAGGAACACCAGCACGATCGCTTCGACCAGGGTGTGCACCACTTGTTCGATCGAGATGTCGATGAAGGTGGTCGAATCGTAAGGAATCGAGTACTTGATGCCTTTCGGGAACAGCTTCTGCAGTTCCGCCATGCGTTCCTTGATCAGGGTCGCGGTTTGCAGCGCGTTGCCCGACGGCGCCAGCTGGACGCCGATACCGGCCGAAGGTTTACCGTTCAGGCGCGCGGTGGTGCTGTAGGCCTGGCCGCCGACTTCGATGCGGGCCACGTCCTTCAGGCGCACGGTCGAGCCGTCCGGATTGGCGCGCAGCACGATGTTGCCGAACTGTTTGACGTCCGACAGCTGGCCGGTGACGATCACGGTAGCGCTGATCTGCTGGCCCGAGGCCACCGGCAGGTCGCCGATGGTGCCCGAGGCAACCTGGGCATTCTGCTGCTGGATGGCGGCGGTGATGTCGGCCGGCGACAGGTTCAGGCCGACCAGCTTGGCCGGATCGATCCAGACCCGCATCGCCTTTTCGGTACCGAACAGCTGGGCCTGGCCCACGCCGGTGATACGCTGGATTTCAGGCAGCACGTTGCGCGAGGCATAGTCGCCCAGCTCGATGTTGCCGATCTTCGGATCGTCCGACGACAGGATGGTAAACAGCAGGAAGTTCGAGCGCGCCTGGTCGACGCGCACGCCCTGCTGGGTCACCGCCGGCGGCAGGCGCGGGGTGGCGCGCGACAGGCGGTTCTGGACGTCGACCTGGGCCAGGTTCGGATCGGTGCCGGTCTCGAAGGAAATGGTGATCGAGCCAGTGCCATTGGCCTGGCTGGTCGATTCCATATAGATCATGCCCTGCGCACCATTCATCTCGCGTTCGATGATCGAGATGACGGAATCCTCGAGCGTCTGCGCCGATGCACCCGGATAGGTGACGTTGACGACGATCGAAGGCGGCGCCACGGACGGGTATTGCGCGATCGGCAGCTGCTTGATGGCAATGCCACCTAGCACCATGATGAACAGCGAGATCACCCAGGCGAAAATCGGGCGATCAATAAAAAAACGTGCCATTGGAAAGTCCTGTTCCTGTTGTTCTTAGCGGCTGCTGTCGGCTGGCGTGGTCGCGCCCGCGGCCGGCGTACCGGCGTCCGGGGTGCGCGCATCGGCGGCATTCGACGTGGCAGCGGCATTCGCGCCGGCGGCGTTCGGCTGGGCACCGGTGGCGCCGGCCTGGGCAGGGGCTTGCTGGGCGGCGGCCGGGGTCCAGGCCACGGTTTTCACCGGGGTGCCTGGCGGCATCATCTGCAGCTTCTGGAAGCCGTCGACCATCACTTTTTCGCCTTCCTTCAGGCCGTCGGTGACGACCCAGCTCGCGTCTTGCTGGGACGCGACCTTGACCACGCGGGGAACCGGCTTGTTGTCGGCGCCGACCACCATCACGGTGTCGCCGGTCTGGCCGCCGCGGGTGACCGCCTGCTGCGGCAGCAGGATGCCGTTCGGCAGCGATGCCTGGGCGATGCGCACGCGCACGTACTGGCCTGGCAGCAGGGCGTTGTTCGGGTTCTGCACAGTGGCGCGCAGGGTGATCTGGCCGGTGCTCTGGTCCACGGTCACGTCCGAGAACAGCAGCTTGCCTTTCTGGGCCAGTTCGCTGCCGTCTTCGGTGATGACGGTCACCGGCACGTTGTCGGCGCCGCCGCCCTGCTTGCGCAGGCGCTGCAGTTCGGTGGCCGACTGGGTGATGTTCAGGTACATATTGTCGGTCTGCTGGATCAGCGCCAGTTCGGTGGCCTGGGCTGCCGAGACCAGGGCGCCTTCGGTGACCAGGGCGCGGCCGATACGGCCCGAAATCGGGGCATTCACGCTGGTGTAGCCGACATTGATCTGCTGCACGCGCACCTGGGCGCGGGCGGCGGCGACCTGCGCTTCGGCGGTCTTCTGGGCGGCGACGGCGTTTTCGTATTCCTGCTTGCTGACGGCGTTGGCTTCGACCAGCGGCTTGTAGCGGTTGGCCAGCGAACGGGCCTGCACCAGGTTGGCTTCGGCCTGGGCCAGGTCGGCCTGCGAGGCGGCCAGTTGCGCCTGGTAAGGCGCCGGGTCGATCGTGTACAGCGACTGGCCCTGCTTGACCATGCTGCCTTCGGTGAACGAACGCTTCAGGACCACGCCGTCGACGCGCGCGCGCACTTGCGCAATGCGGATCGGCTCGACGCGGGCCGGCAGTTCGGTCTGCAGCGCAACGGTTTCGAACTTGGTGGTGACCACGCCCACTTCGGGGGCGGGCGCCTGCTGGCCGGCCGGCGCGCCGGCCTTGGCCTGGTCGTCTTTCTTGCCGCAGGCGGACAGCAGGACCAGGGCCACCATGGTGGCAGCGGCAACCCGGGTCAGGGATGGGGATGAGGAGTTGGCAGGGCGCATTACTTGTGCTTCCTTCTAGTTAGTAAAACACGCCGATGTCACATCCCGGTCATATGGTGGCTCGGTTGCGATATCGACGCTGGCTTTTGCAAATAATTTTATATACTATCACGACTGTATGTAAAATGTTTTGCCCCCGAGATTTTTTGGAGTTGATCAGAAGAAATGGTTCGCAGGACGAAGGAAGAAGCAGCCGCGACCCGCGACAGCATACTCGACGCCGCTGAAATCTTGTTCGCAAAACAAGGCGTTTCGCGGACGACGTTGCAGCATATCGCAAGCGCGGCCGGTGTGACGCGCGGCGCGATTTATTGGCATTTTGTCGACAAAGGCGCGCTCTACAGCGCGATGATGGACCGTGCGACCATGCCGATGGACGCCGCGGTGAAGCTGCTCGACGAGCGCCCGGTGGTCGACCCGCTGCAGCGCTTGCGCGACGAGATGATGGCGGTGCTGCAGATCGTGGTCACCGACGACACCGCGCGCCGGGTGTTCGAGATCGCCACGTTGAAGACCGAATTCACCGACGAAGTCGACTCGGCGCGCATCCGCAAGCGCGAAGCCGTGTGCGAGTGGCGCGGACGGATGGAAGCGCAGCTGGCGCAGGCCCGGTCCGAAGGCACGCTGCCGGCCGGCGTCGATCCGCACAATGCGTCGATGTGCATGTGGATCATGCTCGACGGGCTGCTGCGCAACTGGTTGTTCGAGTCGGAGTCGTTCGACCTGGTGGAGCTGGGTGGGGAGGTGATCGATACCTTCCTGGCCGGGCTGCGGGCGCGCTGAGCGCGCAATAAAAAAGGCGCTGTCATCGTTAGCTGTGGATGAGCACTGAACTGCCGAACTGCCTTGCTGTCCAATCCGTATCGGCATCGAGACGGAGCCATCATGAAAGGCGCAGGTTTCAAGAAGTGGTTTGCGCGCGTGCCCGCGCTCAACCAGCCGCAGCGCCTGCAGGTGCTGCATGCCCT
>Ga0265798_10000402_pt1 | contig 75880 bp, 67 predicted proteins | sample P3T30metagenome_FD_192430 | JGI IMG/M metagenome (GOLD analysis project Ga0265798, IMG submission 192430) | Plant litter microbial communities from East Loma Ridge, Irvine, California - P3 T30 | ecosystem: Environmental > Terrestrial > Plant litter > Unclassified | place: USA: California... | reverse complement strand
GTCGGGATGTTCCTTTACACCCCAGAAGGTATTCATAAGGAGAATTCCGTTGTGGTTGACAATGGCAGGAATGGTTGGGGCGGTTTGTTTGGTGAATGCATTGATGCTGCCTTTTAATTCAAACTCTTTTTCTTCGTATCCTTCTGCATCAAGGTCTTCTGCTGCTTTTTTCAGGTTGACTTTTTTATTGTTGAAGTTGTAGCACATATGATTTTTGAGGGAAAACGTACAAAATTTATGCAAAATAGAGGGCTCAGAACCAACAATCCATTTTACACCATAAAAAAAGACCTACATTTCTGTAAGTCTTTTCGGCTCCTCCTGCTGGGCTCGAACCAGCGACCCTCTGATTAACAGTCAGATGCTCTAACCAACTGAGCTAAGGAGGAATGTCCTTCGTTTTAAGTAGTGCAAATATAATATGAATATTAATATCATGCAAATTTTATTTTATAAATAAACAGATTTTTCCTGTATCAATGGGCTTCTTAAAGCTATCCGGCTATTTTTCAATCAATTAAAAATGAGCCGGTAACTGAAAACGATCCTAATCAATGAACATAAAAAAAGACCTACATTTCTGTAAGTCTTTTTGGCTCCTCCTGCTGGGCTCGAACCAGCGACCCTCTGATTAACAGTCAGATGCTCTAACCAACTGAGCTAAGGAGGAATGTCCTTTGTTTTTAAGTGGTGCAAATATAGGACGGATATTTAAACCACGCAAATTTTTTGCAGATAATTTTTATTTTTTTAAAACTTATCCGTAACGATCTTGAAAATGTCGTTTCCGAAAATCAGTAACATCAATCCTAACAGGAAGATAACCCCGATCATCTGGGCGTTTTCCAGTACTTTTTGAGGAACCGGTTTCCCGACAATCATTTCATACAGAGTAAAAATAACATGGCCGCCGTCTAATCCCGGGATGGGAATCAAATTTAAAAAGGCTAACCATACGGAGAACATCGCAGTGAAGCTCCAGAATGCAGCCCAGTTAATGGACACATCGCCGTTTGCATCTCTGTCAACCGGCATATTCTTCACAATGGCAATCGGTCCGCCGACATTCTTATATCCCTGAATTTTTGAGTTAAACATGATTTTGAACTGCTTTACCTGCATTGTCAGAGCTTCAATAGTCCTTACGAAACCTCTCGGGATTGCCTCACCGAAAGAATATTTTTTATCGGTAACAACGCCGGCAATGCTTTTCTGGTCAACAGCGATGCCCAATTTCCCGTTTTTGTCTACAGGGGCAGCAACGGTCTGAGGCTGTCCGTTTCTCAGTACATCAATCTGCACCGTTTTTCCTTTGTTCTCGTTTAAAACAACGCCCACTTCGTCAAAGAACGGAGTCTGCTTTCCGTTGACAGCAAGTACCTTGTCGCCTTTTGCCAGTCCGGATGATTTGGCTGCCGGCGTAACCAGAGAGTCAACCGTCATTGTAAATCTTGGGGTAATGTATAATTTGGCCTCTTTCTGTTTTAAAACATCTGCCACGCCGTCTTTATCAATCGGGAACGTTACTTCCTTTCCGTTTCTGAGTACCGTTACATTGTCGCCCAGTAAAATATTAATGGATGCGTTTTCCAGCCGCTCAGCCGGATTCCCGTCGATGCTGATGATTTTGTCACCGCTCTGGAATCCCATTTTTCTGCCGGCATCCGTTACCCCGATACCATTATTGAATTTGGTAAGGTCGGTATACATTTCCCCGTTAAAAAAGGAGAGTGAGCTGTAGATCAGCCACGCAAGGAAAAAGTTCACTGTTACCCCTCCCAACATAATAATAAGTCTCTGCCAGGCCGGCTTGGCTCTGAATTCCCATGGCTGTGCAGGCTGCTTCAACTGTTCGGTATCCATGCTTTCATCCACCATCCCGGCGATTTTTACATATCCTCCGAAAGGAAGCCATCCGATACCGTATTCGGTTTCACCTACTTTTTTCTTTACCAGGGAAAACCACGGATCGAAGAAGAGATAGAATTTTTCAACTTTGGTTTTGAACCATTTGGCGGGTAAGAAATGCCCCAGTTCATGAAGGATTACTAAGATAGAAATGCTCAATATAAATTGAAACAGTTTGATTGCTATTTCCATTAATGCTTTTTATGTTTAATTTGCAAAGGTAACAATTATCAAAAGGATGCCAAATAAAAAGCTTCCCGTTTCAGGAAGCTTTGTCATATAATGTAATGATTTATTATAAATTAATGGAAACCCCGAGACTGCCATTGTTGCCGAATTCTGCAAATACCCCGATTCTGTCAGTAAAAAAGTACCGTGCCCCGATATGGGCGCCAAGCCCGAAATCGCTTCCCACAATCCCGATATCAATCCCCGGGTAGATATCCAGTTTTTCAGGCAGCTGCAGAGTTTCTTTCAGATGGAAATTCAGCCTTCCGAAAACAAAAACACGGTTGTCATTGTCATTATCTTTATAATTGTCGAAATAGGCATTCAGTCCGGCACCTACGGATATCAGATTATTCAACCCGTAATCATAAGTTCCCGTAATTCCTGTTCCGTAACCCCACGCACTTATTCCAGCGTTGATTTTCTGGTCTCCTTTTCCTGTCCATGCCTGTGCATCTGCGGCTGTACCTGCAAAGATCAGCATCACGATAAAAAACAGTTTCTTCATAAATTATATTTTTCAGATTATATTTGATAAATATTTGCAGCAAAAATAAAACCGTACTCATCGGAAAAGCGTATTTTTAAGGAAGTTTTTAATAAAATTATGAAGATCACAGGCCTGAATTCGGATATCATCTGGAAAAACAAAACTGCCAACTTTCAACTTATAGAGAAAGAACTGCAGAATGAAGAAGCGGATCTCTTTCTTCTGCCGGAAATGTTTTCTACCGGTTTTTGTATGGACGCCTCAGAAGTTTCGGACAGAAACCAGGAATCCCTTGGGTTTCTGAAGAAAATGGCCCTTGAGAAAAATGCGGCTTTCTGCGGAAGTGCCCCGGTAGAAGAAGATGGGAAGTTTTACAACAGGATGTATTTCGTACAGCCGGATTCGCGTGTTGATTTTTATGACAAGCGCCATTTGTTTTCTTTCTCCGGAGAAGATAAAGTGTATTCCAAAGGTAGAGAACGGGTCATTGTGGGTTATAAAGGCTTCAGGTTTCTGTTACAGGTGTGTTATGACCTTCGGTTTCCTGTTTTTGCAAGAAATAATGATGATTACGATGCCATTCTTTATGTAGCCAACTGGCCGGAGAAAAGGGTAGGAGCATGGGAGCATTTGCTAAAAGCCAGAGCAATTGAAAACCTGTCTTATGTGTTTGGATTAAACAGGATAGGGACTGACGGAAACGACATTTTTTATCAGGAAAGTTCACACTGTTTCTTTGCGGATGGAAAAGAAATTTCTGAGAAAAAGGGGAATCTAATTTCTGCAGAATGGAGTTTAGAAGAATTAAAAGATTTCAGGAATCACTTCCGGTTTTTGGATGACCGTGATGATTTTGATATTTTAGGTTTAGATTAAGTTGAAAATTGAGTTTCCCACAGATTACACAGATTTTCACAAGTTTTATTCTCAATCATCTGTGAAAATCTGTGGGAATAAACTTTTTTCCGCCTAAATATATTGTTCTAAAAGCTGCGTTAATCGATTCACATCATGCACGCCACTTTCTTTATATAACAGTTCCCCTTTTTTGAACACGGCTAAGGTCGGTACCCCGCGTACTCCATACTGGGAAGCTATAGCAGGATACTGGTCGACATCCACCTTGATGATTCTCGCACTGTCGCCCACGTTTTCCTTTACGGCGTTAAGAACTGAAGACTGAACTTTACACGGCTGACACCATGTTGCAAAAAAGTCGATCAGTACCGGTCTTTCGGAGTCGATGATTTCCTGGAATTTCTGTGACATAGTTTAGGTTTTATTTGAAATTAATATAGTGTCTATAAAGTAAGTTATTTGCCGGCAGCTTTTTCATCCTGTATGGCTTTAACATTCTTCCATGTTGTTCCGTCATAAGCTTCAATCCCCTCTTTCTTTAAAATTTCCATTGCCTGATCTGCCTGGATTCCCTTGTTACAGAAAACAACTATTTTTTTTCCTTTAAGAGACGCTGTGTTTGCAGGGAGTTCAGACAAAGGAATATTGATGGCATTCTTTGCGGTATTTTCCGAATACTGTTCCGGAACCCTTACATCGATGAGCACCACATCAGCACTGTTCACGACATCCCTGATGTTTTTGTCAGGTGTTTTTGTGGCAGCTGTTGTTTTACACGCATGTATGACCAAAAATGCAGCAAGAATAATTCCGTAAAAGCTTCTCTTCATTATTTACAGTGTTTTAGACTGGCATACAAAATCAGAAGTCGGAAATTTCTCTGCTTTTTTAATTCCGCTGAAACCCCCTTCGATTTCAGTAAAATTTCTGATTCCGTGGGAATTAAGGATGCTGGCTGCAATCATGCTCCTGTAGCCTCCTGCACAATGTAAAAAGAAATGCTCGGAATCGTCAATGGTCTTCACCCATTCGCTGATCATATCCAGAGGCTTATTGTAAGCGTTGTCAATATGCTCGGCAGAATACTCTGATATTTTACGGACATCAATAACTTTTGAATGTTCCGTGAACTGCTCTGCAAATTCTGCCGGAGAAATTCTTTTCACCTCATCCGTTTCCTTTCCGCCGTTTTTCCAGGCTGCAAAGCCGCCTTTCAGGTATCCCAATACATTATCAAAGCCTACGCGGCTCAGTCTTGTAATGGCTTCTTCTTCCGTTCCTTCGTCAGCCACCAGCAATAGGGGATGCCGTACATCAACAATTAAAGTTCCTACCCAGGGGGCAAAGTCGCCTTTCAGGCCTATATTTATAGAATTCGGGATAAACCCTTTGCAGAATTCAGCTGCACTTCTTGTATCTAAAATCAATGCTCCGGTTTCTTCAGCATATGCTTCAAAATCATCAGCTGCGATTTCGGTCAGACCTTTATCCATTACGGCATCAAGGCTTTCATAGCCACTTTTGTTGAGGGCGACATTCATTCCGAAATATTTAGGCGGTGCCGTCAATCCGTCCAGAACTTCTTTAATGAAAGATTCCTTATCCGGCTGATTCAGAGCGTAATTTGTTCTCTTCTGATTGCCTAAAATATCAACAGTTTCTTTCTGCATATTTTTTCCGCACGCCGAACCTGCACCGTGGGCAGGATATACCGTAATGCTGTCGTCCAGAGGCATAATTTTCGTCTGAAGGCTGTCGTATAAAATTCCGGCAAGGTCTTCCTGTGTAAGACTGGTTGCTTTCTGGGCAAGGTCCGGTCTCCCTACATCACCCAAAAACAGGGTGTCACCGGTAAAGATTGCGGTTTCAACACCGGATTCATCAACCAGCAGGTACGTGGTGCTTTCCATCGTATGCCCGGGCGTGTGAAGTACTTTTATTTTTACATTTCCAATTTCAAAAATCTGATTGTCTTCTGCGATAATCGCTTCAAATTCAGGCTGTGCGGTGGGTCCGTACACAATTGGTGCCCCCGTTTTCCTGCTGAGATCCAGATGTCCTGAGACAAAATCTGCATGGAAATGGGTTTCAAAAATATATTTTAAAGCGACATTATCTTTTTCCAGACGATCCAGATAAGGTTTTATTTCTCTTAAAGGATCAATGATCACGGCTTCGTTTTCAGATACGATGTAATACGCACCCTGAGCCAGACATCCGGTATATATTTGTTCGACTTTCATTATATGGTGTAACGGTTTAATGTTATTGATGTACAAAAATCGTGTTTTATTTTTTAATACATATTAAAATTAAGAAATCTATATTGATAGAATACATCTATAAAGTTTTAGGCACCTTGATTGTTGCTGGTAACGTTCAATATTTCAAAATTTTACTCCTGAGATGAGATTGTTGCAATGCAGCCATACCTGAAATTAATCATAATTGAATTCCTGTCCAGAAATCTCCTGAAAAAATTTATATTTATAAGTTAAAAAGAACAAATGGCAGACAAAACAAAGTTTATTGAAGAACTCAATAAGAAATATACTCCGAAAGGAGACCACATTATATTGGGAAAAGCAATGCTGGACGGTGAAGTCGTTACTGAAGTGGATGTTGCAGTTCCGTTAAAAACCATTAACCGCCACGGGCTTATTGCCGGGGCAACGGGGACGGGGAAAACCAAAACCCTGCAGGTTTTTGCAGAACAGCTTTCCCATCAGGGAATTCCTTCTCTGGTATTGGATATTAAAGGTGATTTTTCGGGAATTGCAGAAGCCGGAACCGAAAATCCGGCCATTAAAGAGCGGTATGCAAAAACGCAGCTTCCCTATAATCCACAGCCGTTTCCGGTAGAGCTAATGACGATTTCCGGGGAAAGAGGCGTGAAACTGAGAGCTACGGTTACGGAATTCGGCCCGGTTTTATTAAGTAAAATCCTGCAGCTGAACGAGACACAGCAAAGCATCATGTCCATTGTTTTCAAATATTGTGATGATAAAGGGCTGCCATTGATTGACCTGAATGACCTGAAAAAAGTATTGCAGTACGTTACGGAGAACCCGCAGGGAAAAGCTGAGCTTTCGTCCGATTACGGTTCCATTTCCTCAGCCTCTCTAGGTGCGATCCTGAGGTCTATTGTTGCTCTGGAACAGCAGGGTGCTTCAGATTTCTTCGGTGAATTAAGTTTTGATGTCCATGATCTGCTTCAGACCAGGGACGGAAAAGGGGTAGTCAATATTTTGCGTGTGTCGGATATCCAGAGCAGGCCGCAACTGTTTTCCACCTTTATGCTTTCTCTTTTTGCTGAAATTTATATGACTTTCCCTGAAGAAGGAGACAGCGGAAAGCCTAAACTAGTCCTGTTTATTGATGAAGCCCATCTTATTTTTGATGAATCTTCCAAAGCACTGGTCTCCCAGATTGAAACCATGGTAAAGCTGATCCGCTCAAAAGGAGTCGGGATCTACTTTATCACCCAGATTCCGGGTGATGTTCCGGAAGCGGTACTGTCCCAGCTGGGATTAAAGATTCAGCATGCCCTGCGAGGGTTTACGGCAAAAGACAAAAAAGAAATTTCCAAAGCGGTGGAAAACTATCCGGAAACGGAATTTTACAATGCCTCAACATTGATCCAGAACCTGGGAATAGGGGAAGCATTTATCACGGCTCTGGATGAAAAAGGAGTCCCGACGCCGCTGGTTCATACCTACCTGATTTCACCCGAATCCAGAATGGATGTTCTGAATGATGCGGAAATAACCGAGCTTACAGGCAGATCAGCCCTGGTTGCCAAATATGAAAAACCCGAAAATAATGAATCGGCTTATGAGATCCTGGTTAAAAGAATGGAAGAAGCAGTTCAGAAAGCAGCTCCGGGCCAAAAGACAAAGCCTGTGAAAGAAGAGGCAGGAATGTTTGAACAGATTTTACAAAGTAAAGCAGGGAGAACTTTTACAGGTACCCTGATGCGTGAAGGCGCCAAAGCGATCCTCGGAATGCTTGGATTGGGAGGAAGAAAGAGATAATTGTAGAATTTTTGTTATTTTAGCAGGATGCCTTTGCCGGAGATGCAATGATTTTGTGGTCAGTGTTTATTTTTTCACTGTTTCATAGGGTTCAGCAGCACCTGTTATCATCAGGGCTGGCAGGAGATATGGCATAAGTTGTGTTATTAAGTTATTGTTGACCGGACTTTGTTCCGGTGGCAGCAGTATGAAGATTAATCAAATGAAATTTGTATAGATTTAAATGTATTCAATTATCGATATAGAAAGCAATGGTGCAGGTTATAGAAAAGAATGCATTATAGATATTGCGATTTACAGGTATGACGGGCAGAAAATTGTAGACCAGTTTATTTCCTTAGTCAACCCTGAAAGTGATATCACGCCCTTCGTGCAGAAACTCACGAATATTACCCCAAAAATGGTCAAGACGGCTCCGAAGTTTCATGAAATAGCCAAAAGGGTGATTGAAATTACAGCCAATACCACTTTGGTAGGCCATAATATCGATTTTGATTACAGGATGCTGCGCCAGTCTTTCCAGAGGTTGGGTTATGATTATAAGATCAATACACTGGATACCATTCCGCTGGCAAAAAAGCTGATTCCGGATGAGGTAAGCTACTCACTCGGTAAACTGGTGAAATCCCTTGGGATCCCGCTTACGAACCACCACCGGGCAGACGGTGATGCAAGGGCAACGCTGGAGCTGTTCAAGCTGCTGGTTTTAAAAGATACCAAAAACGAGATCATCCAGGAGCATCATGAAGAATCCAATGCCAAGACTTACATCAACAAGATCAAAGTGCTTACGCAGGATCTTCCTAACGAAAAGGGCTTTGTTTATTTTCAGGACGAATCGGGGAAAATTATTTTTTCGGATCATGTTCAGGACATCAATAAGTTTTCAAAAAAAGTATTCAATTCCAAGTCCAAGAGATGGGAATCTGTTCAGACAGATGTAGAACAGATCAATTATGAACTTACCGGAACCGATATTATTGCCAAGCTGATTTTAAATTCAAAAGGAATCAGGAAAAGGGAAATTCTTCCGTTCGGACTGTATTACAGAAACTCAAAGTATATCGTAGAAAAGAATAAACTGAATAAAGACGAAAAACCAATCCTCAAATTTAAATCTTTTACACAGGGTTCAAAAGCGGTGCAGTTTATCAGTAAACTGGAAGAATACAATGATGTTGAAGCTTTTAAAAATAAAATCAATTTCAAAAAAAGGAACGGACTCTGGCTGGGAACAGGAAGGAAATTAGGAGAAAAACTATTCTTAATTGTCGAAAACGGCAAAGTGGTTTCCTATGGCTTTTATGAACTCTTTACGCAGATTCAGACTTTAAGCAAGCTTTCCAAGCTGAAAATTGACCTGCTGTTTCAGTCGGCGGATCTTAATAATGACCTACAGCTTGCCCTCATCCGGGGTGATTTTGAGACACTGCCGCTGCCTAAATAGTCTGGTTTAAAATATTAATGCCGATAATCAGAAAGAATTAAATTTTCTTTCATAGGCTCACGCTTTGGTTTACTGATGAGGTTTAGATAAGTAACCATTAATTCAGATATACCATTACGGGTCCTTCAATTTTGAATCTGATTGTACAGATTGGTTATTTATGATATTAGTGATATAAAAAACTATCCTAAGCTTAAGTAAAGTTTTTTATTCTGTAAAAAGATAAATTAAAAGGATAATCTTCTATGTGTTTGATTTTAAAATATTAACAATTTGTTATTACATTTGTATTTCCTTAAAATCAAAAAAGAAGTTTAACCCCATTACTTATGAATTCACAAGATTTGTTACAGATTGCCAATGAGTTTGGCACGCCGGTGTATGTTTATGATGCTGAATCTATTAAAACTCAATATGAGAAACTGACCTCTTCTTTTTTAAAACACACGAAGTTCTTCTATGCTGCAAAGGCACTTACGAATATCAATATCTTAAAATATATCAAAAACCTGGGTGCTTCCTTAGACTGTGTGTCAATTAATGAAGTAAAACTGGGACTGAAGGCAGGATTCACCAAAGAAAAAATACTCTTTACGCCCAACTGTGTAGACCTGGCTGAAATTGAACAGGCCATGACACTGGGAGTGCATATCAATATTGACAACATTTCTATTCTTGAACAGTTCGGGAATAAATACGGAAATACATACCCGATTTTAGTAAGGATCAATCCGCATATCTTTGCCGGCGGGAACTATAAAATTTCCACAGGCCATATCGACAGTAAATTCGGGATCTCCATTCATCAGGTCCGTCATATTGAAAGGGTGATGAAAAGTACCAACCTGAATGTGGAAGGCCTTCACATGCATACCGGAAGCGAGATCAAGGATCCCGATGTATTCCTGCAGGCCTTGGATATTATGCTTGAACTTTCCGAGCATTTCCCGAACCTGAAATATCTGGATATGGGAAGCGGGTTCAAAATTCCTTATCAGGACAGCGAAGAAGAAACCGATGTAAGAACATTAGGAAAGAAAGTGGAGAAAGTAATCTCCGAATTTTCAAAATCAACGGGAAAGAAATTCGAACTGTGGTTTGAACCGGGGAAATTCCTGGTAGGGAAAAGCGGGTATCTTCTGGTAAAAGCCAATGTTATCAAACAGACCACTGCAACGGTTTTTGTAGGAGTAAACTCCGGTTTTAACCACCTCATCCGTCCGATGTTCTATGACTCTTACCATCAGATCAGCAATTTATCAAACCCTAAAGGTGCAGAAAGAATTTATACTGTGGTCGGGAACATCTGTGAGACCGATACTTTTGCATGGGACAGAAAACTGAACGAAGTAAGGGAAGGCGATGTTTTGGTTTTTCATAATGCGGGAGCGTACGGTTTTGAAATGAGCTCTAATTTTAATTCCAGATTGAAGCCGGCAGAAGTCCTTTTCCTGGACGGTAAAGCCCACCTGATCCGTAAAAGAGACGAGTTTGAAGATCTTTTGAGGAATCAGATTGAAATATTATAGATTGTAACAAAAAGGATACAGATTTATTGACGACAGTTATAATTAACGTTTAAATACAAAAGGCTTTGCAGGATGATACTGCAAAGCCTTTCTTTTTAAGTAAAATTTAAGGTATTATTATGTTTTAAAACGGGATAATGGCATAATCTTTACAACTTTATATCTTTATTCTGAAACCAAATCAAACATCATTATGGCAAAAAATATAGCAGAGCAGATTGTAGAAATGCTTGAAAGTGCAAACGTGAAAAGAATTTACGCAGTAACCGGAGACAGCCTCAACCACCTCAATATGGCAGTTAAAAAAAGCAGTATTGAATGGATCCATGTACGGCATGAAGAAGTCGGGGCCTTTGCGGCGGCTGCAGAAGCAGAACTCGACGGATTTGCCGTATGCGCCGGAAGCTGCGGACCGGGACACGTCCATCTGATCAACGGTGTCTATGAAGCCCACCGTTCGCACCTTCCGATGTTAGTGATTGCCTCTACCATTCCAAGTGAGGAAATGGGGACCGATTATTTTCAGGAAACCAATACCATAAAGTTATTTGATGACTGCAGCCATTACAACCAGATGATTACAAGGCCGGAACAGGTGCAGAGGATTATGCAGACGGCGATTCAGCATGCCATTTCCAAAAAAGGGGTGTCTGTAATCGGGCTTCCTGGGGATGTTTCCGAGCTGGATGCAGAAGAAGCGGTAACTTCCAATAAAATTTTTAAAACAAATCCGGTCATCCGTCCTTCTGATGAAGAACTAAAAAGCCTGGCTGACCTTATCAACGGAAGCGAAAAAGTAACCCTCTACTGCGGAATAGGTGCTGAAAAAGCAGCTCCTGAAGTGGTACAGCTATCAAAATATTTAAAAGCACCTGTAGGATATTCCTTCAGGGGGAAAATGGCCATTCAGCCCAACAATCCCAATGAAGTCGGGTTAACAGGCCTGCTCGGCCTTCCTTCTGCTTACCACGCCATGCATGAAGCCGATCTTTTGGTTCTTCTGGGCACTGACTTCCCATATCAGAAATTCATGCCGGTAAAAAATAAAATCGTACAGATTGATGAAAGCCCTGAAAGGCTGGGAAGAAGGGCAAAACTGGAGCTCGGGCTCACCGGTGATGTCAAAGAAACCATAAAAGCACTGATGCCGCTGCTGAACGAGAAAAAAGATGTCAATTTCCTGAATCAACAGCTGGAATTTTATGAAAAGGTAAAAGAAGACCAGATGATCTATGTAAAAGATCCCGGGACAGAAGATGCCATCCAGCCGGAATTTGTAACCCATACTTTAGATAAGCTGGCAAAACACGATGCTGTTTTTACCGTTGATACCGGGATGTGCTGCGTCTGGGGAGCAAGATATATTACCGGGACGGGTGAGCGTAAAATGCTCGGCTCTTTCAACCACGGATCCATGGCCAACGCAATGCCGATGGCGATAGGTGCAGCCCTGGCCCATCCGCAAAGACAGGTGATCGCCATGTGCGGGGATGGAGGCTTATCTATGCTGTTGGGAGATATGGCAACAATTTTCCAGTATAAACTTCCTGTAAAGCTTATTGTCTTTAACAACAGGTCGTTGGGAATGGTAAAGCTGGAAATGGAAGTGGCCGGAATGCCGGACAATGAAACCGATATGGTGAATCCGGATTTTGCCATGCTTGCCCAGGTGATGGGCTATCCCGGAAAAAATGTAAGTAAGCCTGAAGAAGTTGAAAATGCCATTAAAGAATGCCTCGATTATGACGGTCCGTACCTTTTGAATATCTTTACCAACCGTAACGCACTGGCTTTACCCCCGAAGGTGGAACTTGAGCAGGTGCTGGGAATGACCAAAGCAATGACCCAATTAATGCTCGGCGGGAAAATGGAAGAAGCACTGGATACGGTAAAAAGCAACTATAAACATATTAAAGATATTCTGTAATGACTGACTCCCTGAAGAGACTGTATATTGTTGCCTGGATTTTCGGGCTGATTTTTTATTTCCTGGATTATGTAATCAGATCTGCACCTGCAGTAATGATTCCTGAACTGGTTAATAATTTCAATACCACCGAACTGAAGTTGATCAATATGGTCGGGACCTATTATTACACGTATTCTACCTGCAGCCTTATTGCTGGGATTGCACTGGATAAATTTGGCGGCAAACGGTCTCTTTTCATCGGAACACTGATCCTGGGAATAGGATGTCTTTTATTTCTGCTTTCAAGCCAGGTGGCAGGAATTACCGGGAGGTTATTGCAGGGCGCCGGCTGTGCATTTGCTTTTCCCGGCTGTGTCTATCTGGCGAGTAAAGGATTTTCTTCCAAGTCTCTTGCAACCGCAATCGGATTTACCCAATGTATCGGAATGCTGGGTGGCACTGCCGGTCAGTTTATTGTTGGGCCTTGGGTGGAGCAGGGCATCAATATCAATTCATTCTGGCTTTGGTCAGGGATCGCAACAGTTATTACGGCATTCTGCCTGTTTTTTGTGATTCCGAAAGAGAAAAGGGAAAAAGAATCTGTTGACACGGAATCAAATGAAACGGAGTCGAAGCCTGTCGGTTATCTTGAGCCGTATAAAATTGTATTTAAAAATCCCCAGTCATGGCTGTGCGGAATTATATCAGGACTGCTGTTTGCTCCCACCACGATTTTTGCGATGACCTGGGCGGTTGCTTTTTTTCAGAAAGACCAGCAGTTCTCTTTCTCGGAAGCCGCTATTACCAGTGCGATGGTTGCATTCGGGTGGGTATTCGGATGTCCGCTTTTAGGATTTATTACCGATAAGATCGGAAGGCGGAAGCCGGTTCTTGTGGGTGGGGCACTCCTAATGATTCTGAGCCTGCTTCAGCTGATATTTTTACCGGAATTATATCCTGCGAAAATAAGCATGTTTATACTCGGTCTCGGATCCGGTGCTGCCATGATCCCTTATTCAGTCATCAAAGAAGCCAATCCTGATTTTGTAAAAGGAAGCGCAACGGGAGCTATTAATTTTATCACGTTTGGGGTAACCACTTTATTAAGCCCGGTTTTCAGCAGATGGTTCGGGAAAAGCCTGGGAACGGCACCAGGCACGGAGCACTTTCAGAATTCCGTCTTATTCTGGATCGTCGGGATCATTCTGGCTATCCTGATTTCACTGTTGCTGAAGGAGACGGGACGCAAAAGTTCCGAGCTTCCTTTAAGAGCTTAAACTTCGTAAATAATATCAGAAAACTTCGTTGTACAGCGAAGTTTTTTCTTTTTTTGGTGTAATTTTGGTGCCTGTTATGGTCATAAATTATAGGATAATATGATGAAAACACTAGCACTGCTTATAGGGTTGCTGACGGCAAATTTTGCCTCTGCGCAGTTTGATATTGAAGAAAGAGGCGACGATTTTATTGCAGAAAATAACAAGAATATTTTAAAAATAGAGATCAAAGAACCCTTATTTCAGGTAGCCGTTAAAAACTGTAATGATTTTAAGACTGCTGATTTTGAAGGCGGAGTTTCCGCTTATAAAGAAATATTGAAAAAGAATATGTACGTGTATCTGAATACGGATTTTTATGTCCTGAACGGAGACTTTACATTTACGCTTACCATAGACCAAATTGGAAAGGTGACCGATATTGAAGGTGCTCCCCAAGTTGACAACAGCCGGATTTTCTTTGATGATATGAAATATTTGGTAAGAAGAATCAGAAAAAACTGGATCCCTGCGATGTGTAACGGAAAGCCGGTAACCTCACAGATAAAAATAAAAATGAATCTGTTATCAATTGCTGCAGATGTATAAAACTGCTTTTTAATACCCATGAAAAAATATTTTTTAATGATCTCTTTATTGCTTCTGAGCAGTAAAACCTTTTCACAGGAAACCGGATCCCCAACCCTGCAAACTTCAGAAATCAATCATAAGGCAGAATTTCCCGGAGGTACTGCCTTTCAAAAGGAATTCATGAATATGGTGCACGCCTTTAAAAACAATGAAATGTTTGTTGATGATATAAAATACGCTGCAAAAAAAGTGAAAGGAAAATGGAAGCCCGCCGTGAAAAACGGAATTCCCGAAGATTCTGAACCGGTAATGAAAGTTAATTTCAGCCATAATACCTATGATCATGATTAAAAGGATTTTATTGTTGGGACTGATTGGTGTTACAGTACATCTTTTTGGGCAGGTTGCTCATTCGGAATTACTCTATTATCCGCCTGGATATGATGCTTATGAAGGTGGTGATGTTCAGTTTTATAAAGATTTTCATCAGATATTGATGGATAAAAACTTAAAGCCGTGCGAAAATAAAAATGAAATCTATCTTATAAAAGTAATTGTCGATGAAAACGCTACAATAAAATATCTGAGAGACGATTCAAATATTGAAATGGCTGACAAGAATAAATGTACCTATAACTTGGGATTGGAAGTGTTGAAAGATATGCATAAATGGAAAACTGCTGTTATTGATGGAGAAAAGAAGCCGCGTGTCACCAGCTTTTATATAATACCAAATTCTTTGTTTGAAAATTATAAAGAAGGATATTTTCCTGATAATATTAATTCAATGGCACTTTTTGAAGGAAACCCTTCAGGTGGAATAATGAAGTTTAGAGAAGAAGTAGTAAAGAAAATAGATGTTTCCGGTTTTCAATGGAAAAATAGTTTTAAGCTTATTATCAATTTTACAGTAAATGAAGAGGGAAATATCAGTAATGTTCAGCTTGAAGAATCTTCTGGTAGTAAAGATTTCGATAACAGAATTATTAGCGGAATAAAAAGAATCAAAAAGAAGTGGACTCCGGCAACGATAGATGGAATCCCGATAAGCTATAGATTTAAATTGCCTTTAAGTTTCGGAATGTAAAATGAGCAGCATCGTAAATTATTTTCCGAATTTAATTAAAAAATCCTGCTGCCATTCTGTCACAATATTTTGTATCTTTGCAAATTAATTCAGAAGTTTAAAGTTTTAAAATTCAATGTCGGAAACTTTGAACTTTATCGTTTGAAACTTAAACAGAGACTATTGTGCAGGAAAAATATATAGACGAAACAAAACAGGGTGAAGCTTTTGCAGTTGCAGAGCGGGACGGTAATTCCAAGAAACTGTTCCTGGAAAGCTACGGCTGCCAGATGAATTTTTCGGATTCCGAAATTGTAGCTTCTATTCTTAATGAACAGGGATACAACACAACACTTAAAATAGAAGAGGCAGACCTTATCCTGCTGAATACATGCTCTATCCGTGAAAAAGCGGAACAGACCGTAAGAATGCGTCTTTCACAGTTCAAAAACCTGAAGAAAGAAAGACCCCATATGACGGTCGGCGTTCTCGGGTGTATGGCCGAAAGGCTTAAAACCAAATTTCTGGAAGAGGAACAGTTGGTAGATTTGGTAGTCGGCCCCGATGCATACCGGGATTTGCCGAACCTTTTAAAAGAAACTGAAGACGGAAGGGATGCGATCAACGTTATTCTTTCAAAAGAAGAGACCTATGCAGATATCAATCCGGTCCGTTTGGGAGGAAACGGTGTAACCGCTTACGTAACCATTACCAGAGGCTGCGATAATATGTGTACATTCTGCGTGGTTCCGTTTACCAGAGGCCGTGAAAGGAGCCGTGATCCGCACTCGATCTTAGAAGAATGCAAAGACCTTGGACGTAACGGATATAAAGAAATTACCCTTTTGGGACAGAATGTAGATTCGTACCTCTGGTACGGAGGAGGCCCGAAAAAAGATTTTGTCAAAGCCTCGGAAATGCAGCAGGCTACTGCTGTAAATTTTGCCCAGCTGCTTGATCTTGTGGCTAAAGCAGTCCCTGAAATGAGAATCCGGTTCTCCACGTCCAACCCTCAGGATATGAGCCTGGATGTATTCAGAATGATTGCAAAGCATGACAATATCTGCAAATATGTTCATTTACCCGTTCAGAGCGGAAGCAATAAGATGCTGGAAGCCATGAACAGGCAGCATACCCGTGAAGAATATCTTGACCTCATCAGAAAAGCCAAAGAAATTGTTCCGGACATCGCGTTTTCCCAGGATATGATCGTTGGGTTCTGCAGCGAAACGGAAGAAGACCATCAGGATACCCTGAGCTTAATGAGAGAAGTGGAATATGACTACGGTTATATGTTTGCCTACTCGGAAAGGCCGGGAACGCCTGCGCATAAAAAAATGGAAGACAATATTCCGGCCGATGTAAAACAGAGGCGTCTGGCGGAAGTAATTGCATTACAGGGCGATTTATCAAGAAACCGCATGAAATCATACGTGGGAAAAACCCATCAGGTCCTGATTGAAGGAATTTCCAAAAAGAATAAAAACCAGTGGAAAGGCAGAAACTCCCAGAATGCAGTCTGTGTATTTGATATGCTGGAAGGCCAGAAAATTGGTGACATTGTGAACGTTTTTGTATTTGATAATACGCAGGGCACACTTTTAGGGGAAACCGTTTCACAATAAGCCGCACTTAAGATCAGGCATCATTTTTAAAAAATAAATCAGCAACCTACAAATTAACAATGGAAAAGTTTCAGAAATATTGCCTTGGTGTTTTGTTGGTGATCATATGCAGTAATGTCTCGGCACAGGCCAGCAGTACCGCATGTTTTGAAAATGAAGACTGCAGGCAGCTGTATGAACTGTATCAGCAGATTTTAAACCCTGATTGCAGCACTTCACAAAAACTTTGTGTAAAAGAAGAACAGAAGGTTCATCTGGCCATCAGCCGGAGACAGAATGCATCAGAGCTTATCGGGAATATTTTCTGTTCAGAAAAACAGACCCATTATTATCAGGATAAGGCAGAATCCGGACTTTTTAGAAAGCAAGAGCACAGCCAGGCCCTGAAGAACTTCGAGAAAAACAGTCAAGCATATGCCTTCACTGATATTTTATATTTTAAAGCAAAAGTTTCAAAAATCAGGAACAAGGATTATTTAATGGTAATGAGTTAATAAGAATATATTAAATCATTTTCAACACATTAACTGAATTTCTGCAGCAGAATAGTAAAACTGCAGGAATAAATAATCTAAATTACTATGAATATCGAGTTACAAAATATAAAAAACCGTTTCGGAATCATCGGGAATTTTCCTGCTTTGAACCGTGCTTTGGAAAAAGCCATCCAGGTAGCCCCTACAGACATTTCTGTTCTGGTAATCGGGGAAAGCGGTGTCGGGAAAGAATTTATCCCGAAAATCATCCATTCAGAATCCAAGAGAAAACACCAGCCATATATTGTGGTTAACTGCGGAGCCATTCCGGAAGGAACCATTGATTCCGAATTGTTCGGACACGAAAAAGGAGCATTTACCGGAGCAACAGCCACCAGAAAAGGATATTTTGAAGTGGCAGACGGCGGAACCATTTTTCTTGATGAGGTAGGGGAACTGCCATTACAGACCCAGGTTCGCCTGTTAAGAGTCCTTGAGAGCGGCGAATTTATGAAAGTAGGTTCTTCCCAGGTGCAGAAGACCAATGTAAGGATTGTTGCGGCTACGAATGTGAATATGATGAAGGCTATCCAGGACGGAAGGTTCCGTGAAGATTTATTCTACCGTCTGAATACCGTACAGATCGATATGCCGCCTTTAAGAGAAAGAAAAGGGGATATTCATCTGCTGTTCAGGAAATTTGCAATAGATTTTGCGGAAAAATACAGGATGCCTGAGCTGGAACTGGAGCCCGGTGCCGTGCATTATGTTGAAAGCTATGCTTTTCCCGGAAACGTCCGACAGTTGAGAAACCTGGTAGAGCAGATGACCGTGGTGGAGAGAGAAAGGCATGTTAAAGCAGAAAAACTGGCGGAATACATCCCTATGGAAACCCATCTTCCTATGGTTGTCAATACGCCTAATTCCCAGAAGCAGAGCGATTTCGGCAATGAAAGGGAAATCATGTACAAAATTCTCTTTGATATGCGTAACGATATTAATGATTTAAAATCCTTAACTTCGGAATTGATAAAAAACCGTGGGAATACAGATCTGAGCAACCATGAGAAAAACCTGATTAACAGGATTTATACCCCTGAGGCACAGCAGAATGTAGCACCGAATTCCTTGCTGTATTTTGAGAACAATAACAGTAATGACCATCCCGTTGTGCAGAATCCTACCATTATGTCCGGCCCGGAAGAAAGCTACGAGGATATTGAAGATATCGAAATTGAAGAAAACAAACCGGAATCACTGTCACTTCAGAATAACGAGAAAGACCTGATTATCAAAGCTCTGGAAAAGCATAAGGGACGCAGGAACAAAGCGGCAGACGAACTGGGAATTTCACAGAGGACACTGTACAGAAAAATAAAACAATATAATCTTGAAGAATAAAATTAAATAATATGATGAAATTAAATGCAAAGCCTGTCAATTTTAAGATGGGCGAATATATCAGTAACGGATATAATTTTTTAAAGAGCAACTTCGGAGATATCTTTGTTGCCTTCCTGCTTTGTTTTGTAATGTCAATCATTCCGTTTTGCGGCCTTTTGGCTATAGGGAATTTTTACAGATACTGCAGAGGGCTCCGCAGAGGGGAGAAGGTAAGTTCCGGGGATATCTTTAATTTCGATAATTTTATGCCGTATTTCATCATGCAGTTAATTCTGATCGGCGGATTGCTGCTGATTTATATTCCGATGATTATTTTCATACCGATTATGGCTAACGGAGATAACCTCTCTGCCGGTTTCGGGATATTATATATGGTTTATATGCTCTTTGTATATGTTGCAATTATAGTGGTTCTCATCAAGGCATTCTATATGACGGCACTAATTTCACTGGGAGGCATTACAGATGTTAAAACAGCCTGGAATATGTCTGTAACAATGGGGAAAGGAAACGGACTGAATATGTTCCTGTTCATTCTTGTTGTTGCTATTTTAGGATATTTAGGCATTCTGGCTTGTGGTATCGGACTTTTACTGACCATACCTTTTGTATATACTGCTCAGTATTTTGCTTTGGAAGACGGGATGCAGCAGATTGAATATGACGAAATAAAAGAAATCGGATCTAAAAATGAATTTTAAAAAGAAAAACATACCATTTAAATTGTCCGGGTTTACCTGTATGCTGCTGTTGTGCCTGGGAACCCTCAATTCCTGTTACAGTTTCACCGGTTCGTCACTTACCGATGAAAAAACCATACAGATCAACGAGTTCCCGAACAATGCTCCTCTGGTAAATCCAACCCTGTCACAGCAGTTTTCTACCGATATACAGAACCGGTTTTTACAGCGGACTACCTTAAAAGGGACAAAAGAAAATCCGGATATCCTTGTGGAAGGCGAGATTACGGACTATTCCATTACGCCTACCACCATCAGTTCCAATACCACGACGAACCAGAGTACCGGCGGCGTGGTTCAGGACTCCCAGAATAAACTGACCATCACCGTGAAAGTGCATTATGAAAATAAGCTTCACCCGGATGTAAGTTTTGACAGAAGCTATTCTGATGAAGCTGTATTTAACAGCAATTTGTCGCAGTCTGAAATCGAAAGCTCTCAGGTAAAAATAGCAACGGACAGAATTATAAACAAGATATTTAACGACATTGTAGCGAACTGGTAAGATGAATCACAGAGTCTTGGAATTACTAAAAACCCCGAAAAATATTCAGTCAGAAGACCTCAGCCTTCTGAAAGAGGAAATCGATTCTTTTCCCTATGTTCAGAACATCAGGGCTTTATACCTGTATGGGGTCCACCGGTATGATAAAGAGAACTATCAGAAAGTGCTTTCAACAACAGCTGCCTATACCACAGACAAAAAAATTCTGTATCAGCTGATCAACGGTAAAATTCAGCAGCAGCCCAAGCCTGAGATACCATCTGAAACCGTAACGGAAAAGTCGGTTCCTGAACAAAAAATTTTAAAGCCTTTACAGCAGACGAAAATTTCAGGTTTTCCTCTCAAAAGAGAAGATGCTCCGGTTACCGAAAGTATCCCTGAAAGTATTGAGCCGGTAGAGAAAACTGTTGAAAATAAAGAACATCAGCGCATACTTCCTGAGCCCCGGCCTGAAATCAAACCTGTGTATGTTAATGGTGAAAAGAACAGGATTTTATTTGAAGGTGAAGAGAATTTCATGGAAGATGAGGATGTAGAGACCATTGATCTTGAATCAACACTGGAATCAGGATCTATCGTTACCCAGAAGCCCAGAAAAGCAGAAGCTCCTGTTGCTGCTGAAAGTGAAAATGAGGCAGAAGAAAAAGATGGGCAGATTCAGGATCCGGTAAATGAAAGTCCTGAAGAATTCACCCCTGAAACGATTATTGAAGAAGAAAAAATTATTGCTGAACCGGAAAAAGAAGAAGTAATTCTTGATGAATCAGAAGTAAGTTTCCATGAAACGGAAGCTTTCGTTCCTGAAGTTCAGGTTCAGAACAATGAATCAGAAGAAACCCGGGAGCCTGATGCTGCTGAAGAAAATACCGGAAGTACGGATACAGACAAGCCGGCAGAAGAATTCACCCCTGAAACAATCATCGAAGAAGAAAAAAATACTGCAGAACCGGAAAAAGAAGAAGTAATTCTTGACGAATCGGAATTAAGTTTCCATGAAACGGAAGCTTTTGTTCCTGAAGTTCAGATTCAGAATAATGAACCGGAAGAAATCCAGGAGCGTGATGCTGCTGATGATCATTTTGAAGAACCGGATACGGCCCAACAAACCGGATTTACTTCGGAAAAGGTCATTGATGAAGATGAGATTTCCTCAGAAAAAGAAAAGGAAACCATTCAGGACGATGCTGAACTGAGCTTTCACGGGATGGAATCTTTCCTGCCGGAAGTAAAAATCCAGGCAAACAATACGGAGGAAAACAGCACCGCTGAAATCATTCAGTCGAATAACAACAAGCATGAAGATGAAATGCGCCGCCTGATTGAGAAAGTTGAGAAAAAGATGAAGGAAAAAGCTGCTTCTGATGCCGTTAAAAAAGAAGAGAAGGAAAATGAGCCTGAAGATCTTGGTCACGACATCAGTTTTGCAGAAACCCAGAGCTTTGAGATACAGCCGTCTGAGCCGGAAATTAAAGGAGAAAGCAAGGAGGATATTGTTTCAGCAAAAGAAACGGAACCTGCATTAGCTGAAGATGTAAAAGAAGAAGAAGAAGAAGAAGAGAAAGAAATAACAGTAACAGAAGAGCCGGCAGAAGTAAAATCTGCGTGGAAACCCATGTCGTTTGAGTCCAATCTCCCGGATTCTTTACTCAGCAAATCAGCAGAAACTCCCCAGCCAAAAGCGGAAGTTGCAAAAACTGAAACAGCTCCTGAAGAAACTAAGGCTGAAGAACTGGTTCAGGAAGAAATTTTATCCGTAGCAGATGAGCCTGCAAAAACTGAGAACGTAGAGAAAGAATTTGAAAATATAACTGAGCAGGAGCAGATCAATGATGATGAAACAGTGGAAACAGAAACGGAAAATAAAGAAGAAGCCCCGGTAATGAATGTTTCGTTCTTCGGTTCAGGATGGAGTATTGCGCAGCCTGAAAAAAACAAAAAAGAAACTGAAGGGCAGAATAGTTATAAAGTGCAGGAAGAAAAAACAGAAGAGGCTCCTGTAAACGTAACTGTGCCTAATCCTGCCGACAGCAACGTCCCGGGATTTATCAATACATGGCAGAGCTGGCTGAAAATCGACAGGACTGAAGAGGTTGAAAAAGAAAAAGTGGAGATCAAGACCAAAGTGATTGAGGCTTTTATTGAAAATAACCCTAAAATCAGTCAGTTAAAAGATGAAGTCAATTTTGTGGTAAAAGAGAAAGGGGATGATATTTCACACTTAATGACGGAAACCCTGGCCAATCTGTATGTTGAACAGAAATTATATACAAAAGCCATCAAGGCATTTGAAATCCTGATCGGGAAAATGCCTGAAAAAGAAGCCTACTTCAAAGGTAAAATTAAGGAAATCAAAGATTTCAGAAGTAAGTAATAAATGATCTCCAGTGATAATGATTTTGAAGAATTTTATTTTTTGGAATTATTTTTCAAAGCGGAAAATTAAATAAGAGCGGCAGGAGAAAAATTCTCCTGCCGCTTCTTTTTACAAATTATATATATCATCATATATCCATAAAATGTCCATTTTTCATAATTGTAAAAATGAACATTTTTTATTACAATTATGAAATTGAAAAATTTCTTAATTTAAATCATTTTATAAGAAATTTTTAATTGTCATGAAATATAAAATAGATTTTTTTCACATACTAATGAGTATTTATTTAAAAATTAATATCGTTAATCTCTGATAATATGTATGTTACAAATAAAATAAAATCACTTAATTTTGATTTTATTTTTGTGGTATCAAATAAAATATTAAATTTGAACCTGATTATAAAATCTTATCAATTCATTAAAATGTACAGAATATTCTTCTATTGTTTGTTTATTTCATTATTATCAAATGCACAAAATAAACGTTTTGTATATGAGTATAGCTTTGCAGAAGATTCTACTCACATTGAAATTCAAGCAAAAGAATTTTTGAATTTAGATATTGGAAAACAAGGCTCTCAATTCTACTCCTCTGATATTATAGAACAAGATTCTTTAGTGAAAATTAAAGAAAGACCAATTGGAAAATATCCTTATGAAGGAATAAAATATTTAGATGTTATTATAAAAAATTATCCAAGTTTTGATATAAATTTTTATACAAGCTGTCGAGGTTATTATAAGGCAAATTTAGATAAGAAATTAGATTGGAAAATTTTGCCTGAAAAAGATAAAATTTTGGGATATTTAGTTCAGAAAGCGACAACAGTTTTATATAATAGAAAATGGACAGTATGGTTTACTCCTGATATTCCAATTCAAGACGGGCCTTACTTTTTTCATGGTCTACCAGGCTTAATAATAAAAGCAGAAGATCAAAATAATAGTATTTCATTCAATTTAGTAGGAATAAAATCATTTAATCATTTTGATATCAGTGAAATTCCATATTACTTCAAGCTTGATACCGTTAAAATTACTGAAAACGATTTAAAAAAACTTCTAAGAAATTATTTGGATAAGCCCTCTCCAAAACTTAATAATGAATATGGAGATGTTAAACAAGTTTTTTATGATGGTAATGGAAAAGAGGTGTCAAGTGCTGAATTTTATAGAGCAGCTGAACAAAATAATAAAAATGCTTTAAAGAAAAGAAATAACCTATTAAGATGGGATATAACAAAATAGGAGAAGCCCGAAAATCCTTTTTCAGAGTAGAAATAATTATTTGTTTCAGTATAATGCTAGTGATACTGAAACATAGATTTATAATGGAAGTAAGCGCACTAATGTTTTCTCAATTTTAACAAAATATAATTACCAATTTATTTAATTATAACATTCTTACGCTTCCTGAACTTCCGCCATGCTTTCCGGCCGAAAAAAATAACTGCGATAATGATCGCAATCGCAAAAACAGCGGCGATAACCGGGGCAGCGATAGCGAGGAAAGCCATAATTCCTGCGCCTGCCGTTTCCGTAGTTCCGACGACGGAGTTTCCCAGTCCGCCCGTTGTTGCGGTAGATGCAGCCCTGAGGCCCGCAAATCCTGAGCTGATGGTTGCTGCCGTCCCGCCACCGGCAATCAGGCCCAAAGCCCATTGCGGAAATGTTCCGAGGTCTGCAAACTGGCTGGCAAATAAGATGGAACCTGCAACCGTAGCCATAGGAACCGAAATGGTATCCAGCAAATGATCGACAAAAGGAATATAATAAGCTAAAATTTCTACCACCGTGGCAATTCCGGTAATAATTAATGTGGGAAGCCCTGCAAGCCATTCAAAATGTTCATTCATGGGAATCCACTGAAGATAGGATGAAAGGCTTACGGCAAACATCGGAAGGAATACTCGGAATCCTGAAGCCGCAGCCAGGCCGATCCCGATAAATGCACTTAATAAATACGGTAAAAAAGGAAAATTCTCTAACATGTTAATTTTCAGATTAATTGTTTTGCTTAAAGATACAAAAATGTATTCTTTCAGTTTTACAATTTTCCGGTTTAAGATAAACAGTTATCCTTTAACCTGCGAAAGAAAACCTTTTCATCCGAAAATGAAAATGTATGATATTCGATTATGTGTTCAGGAGCAAGTATTGATTAGCAGCAGATTAATACATCCTAAGCTTTTTTCTGGGCCTGGCAGAGTTTAATAAACTGATCTTCGATATCCTGAAATTTCTGCGGGATTTCCTGGGATACCCAGAAAAGCATTGCGATGGACTTATCTCCGAAAGCCTCTTTAAACAGTTCCTTGTTCAGGCGGTAGCATTCGCGCAGAAGCCTTTTGATCCGGTTTCTGTGCACTGCTTTTTTAAAATATCTCTTGGAAACCGATACTGCAAATTTTGGATCATCAACAGGTGTTGCAGGTTTGTTTTTCAGAACAATAATTCTGAGGTTCCCATGCGTTTTCCATTTACCTTTTTCAAAAAGTAAAGTTATCTCAGTGTTTTTCTTGAGTTTTTCGGCTTTGGGATATTTGAAGTCTGTCATTTACGGACCGTAAATATAAGTTTTTTATTTTGCTTACTCATTTTCAGGCTTACATTAATGTGATCCGATTTGATTAGCCTACTCTTTGTTCAGCAGGTAATTAATTACTTCCGAAGCCGTATACAGACCAAAAATCGCAGGCATATAACTTATCGTTCCGTAAAAAGAACGCTTGTAGTTGCTTCCGTCAGTCATTTTAAGGCTCTCTTCATCCTGGATGTCATTGGCGAAAACACAACGTACGCCTTTGTCAATTTTCTCTTTTTTAAGCCTTTTTCTCACCTGTCTGGCCAGATGGCAGTGTTCCGTTTTGCTGATATCCCTTACCATTACTTTGCTGGGATCTGTCTTCCCACCTGCGCCCATTGAACTTACGATCTTTATTCTTCTTCTTTTGGCGGCAATAATCAGGCAGAGTTTAGGCGTAACACTGTCGATACAGTCCAGTACATAATCGAACTTGTCAGAATCCAGGACTTCATCCATTCTTTCAGGGTTCAGGAACTCGTTGATTTTGGTTAAATGAAGGTCGGGGTTAATATCCATAAGCCTTTCAGCAACCACCTCCACTTTATATTTTCCTACCGTTGAATGCAAAGCGGGCAGCTGCCTGTTGATATTCGTGATGTCTACCGTATCGCCGTCTACAATAGTCATGTTTCCTACTCCGGCTCTTGCCAGGAATTCGGCCGCAAAGGAACCGACACCACCTAAGCCGACAACCAGTACCGTTGCCTGATTCAACTTTTTTAAACCGTCTTCCTTAATAAGAAGCTCCGTTCTCTCCAGCCATTTCTTATCCATTTTTTATCGTCTCTAAATTTTCTAAAATCTGTTCATTCATTTTTTCCGTGGAAATCCCTCTGAGTTCCGAGGCTTTCCCGTACAGCTCCCCGATGTTGAAATCTTCATTGTCAGTTTCCAGAAAGATTCTGTCTGCCGGGGTCGTTTTAAAAGTATTCTGCAAAGATAAATTATACAGAAGCGCTTTTCCAAAACTCAGGTAAAAATTATGGCGAAGCAGATCATCCGCAATGCTTTGTTTTTTATTAAAACCATGAATAATCATAGGCTGTCCGGCATATTTTTTAAAGGAAATTACTTCATAGAACTTTCTTACACAGTGTATAATAACGGGCTTTTTTATCTCGTTGGCAAATCTGATCTGCCTTAAAAAAACATCCTCCTGGATCTTCATGTCGGTTTCTGCAAAAGAATCCAGCCCGCATTCTCCTACAGCGAAACAGTCTGCCGTAATATTAGATTCCAGCCATCTGAACTGGTCTTCAATAGCCGATGGATCAATATCTTTAGGATGAATTCCAACAGAATACGGAAAATTCACCGGATCTGCACCTAAACCCAGATTATAGATGCCGTTTGGCATTATTTTTTTATGATGATGAAAATCAAAAAACTCCATTTTCAAAAATAATATTAATTATAACCAAATCCTATTTCTTAAACGAACGTTTATAAGTTTGTTAAAAAAATCTTAACTTTACTAAAAGTGCACTGTATGAAGAAAAAATTTACCGAAAAACAAATTCATATATTAGATATTGCAGAAGAGCTGATTGCCAAAAAAGGGTATGAAGGAACATCGGTGAGGGATATCTGCTCAAAAGCCAATATTAACGTGGCGATGATCTCCTATTACTTTGGCTCTAAAGAAAAAATGATGTCCTATCTCTATCAGTACAGGGTATTGAAAACCAGGGAGAATTTTTCTGAATTTGCAGACACGATCAAAGATGGAAAGCCGGAAATGCAGATGAAGGAGATCATTAAATATATTGTTTCACAGTTATTCAAATACAATTATTTCCATGGGTTTGTTACCCAGGAGCTCCGCCATACCGATACCGTGAAAGGCGAGCTGCTGGATTTCTATCAGATCTTCGTAAAAAAGCTGGATGAAGTGATTAAAAAAGGAGTGTCTTCCGGGGTTTTTACGTTTACTCCCAAACCTGAAGATATCCTGACGACCATTATCGGGTCTACACTGTTCGTCATCCGGAATAGGAATTTTTATGAGCTTTATGTTCCCAATAAAAGTGAAGAAACCTATGCCAAAGAAGCGGAGAAGAAAGTGAAAATGAATCTTTTAATGAGTGTTTTTGCCATTCTGGGCTATGCAGCAGACTAAAATTACGTTAAATAATCATAAAAAAAAATCTATTGACAAAAAAGTTATATTTTTGCAAATTAGTAAATCGGCTGTATCATCCGAAAACTGTTGAATTTTTTATATGAAAAAATATATTTTAGGTGTTTTTGCTGTAGCGGTATTGTCATCTTGTGTGAGCCGGCAGGAAAAAGCAATGAAAAGTGCTGATAAAGACTTTATTCTGAAGGCAGCCAATGATAATTTTACCAAGAAGAAATGGAAAAATGCATTAGCGCTTTATGACAGGTTGGCCAACCTTGTAGCCGGTACAGATGATTTCCCTAATGTAGGCTTTAACACGGCGTATGCCAACTACTATGATAAAAACTATAAACTGGCAGGGCATCAGTTTAAAAACTTCGCGGTAAGTTTCCCGAAAGACCCGAGAGCGGAAGAAGCGGCTTATATGTCTGCCCTATGCTACTATGAAGGGTCTATGGATTATAACCTGGATCAGTCTACGACCCAGTCGGCTATTAATGAGCTTCAGGATTTCCTTAACAACTATCCTAATTCCGAAAGGTCTAAAAATATCAATACCCTTATTGACGAACTTTCTTATAAGCTGGAGCTTAAGGCGTATGAAAACGCAAAGCAGTACTTCAAAATGGGCGAGTACAAGGCGGCAAACGTAGCATTGGAAAACGTACTGGAAGACTTTCCGAGTACAAAGCTCCGTCCTCAGATCTATGATTATATCGTAAGGTCACGTTACGAGCTGGCGACAAAATCCGTTTACGACCTGAAAGACGAGCGTATTGAAAGTGCTCTGGCATTTACAAGACAGATTGAAAAAGAAATGCCGGGTACTGAAGTTGCCAAAACAGCAGTGGATATCAGACAGAAACTTGAAAAGGAGAAAAAGGATTTTGTTGTTGTAAAAAAACAGACTGAAGCAAGAATTGCCGTTTTAACGGAAAGACAGAAAAAGCTGGAAGCACAGAACACTGAAAAGTCTAAAACCGAGCAGCAGATGAAAGATCAGATGGATGCAGAGAAGAAAGCAATGCAGATCCAGAGGGACAGTGCAGCGATTAATACCCCTCCGCCGGCTGCCACTTTCAAGATTCAAAGATAATTCGTAAATTTGCGGACTTAATATAAAATTAATATTCTCAAAATGAGTGTAAAAGATACAAAAGCAGAAGTAAATACCATTACTTACGATAAAGATAAGATTGAAGACAAGTTAGGCTCAATCTATGAAGCGATTGTTATCATGGGAAAAAGAGCAGAGCAGATCAATGCTGAAATTCGTACGGAATTGCATAACAAGCTTGATGAGTTCGCCGTTCATAATTCTACATTGGAAGAAGTGTTCGAAAACAGAGAGCAGATCGAAATTTCAAAACATTACGAAAAACTTCCGAAACCGACTTCTATCGCTATCGAAGAATGGCTGAATGAAGACATCTACTTCAGAAAAACTGAAGAAAGAAAATAGAAATCAGTATGTTTTTATAAATAAAGGTCATAAAGGAAATCTTTTCTTTATGACCTTTGCTGTTTCAAAGGTTTATCATAAAAATTAAGTAATTTAGTATTCTTAAAATTAATCCTAATGAGTCTTTCCGGGAAAAAAATTCTCATCGCAGTTTCTGGAGGAATTGCCGCTTATAAAATTCACTTCCTGATCAGGGATTTTATCAGAAAAGGAGCTGAGGTTCAGGTAATCATGACGGCTGATGCAGAACATTTTGTAACCAAGCTCAGCCTGTCCACATTATCTAAAAAACCGGTGTATACAGACTTTTACAGCGACAACGGAACCTGGAACAGCCATGTGGAAATGGCTTTGTGGGCAGATGTAATGCTGATGGCGCCGTGTACGGCAAATACCCTGTCTAAAATGGTCCATGGGATGTGTGACAGCCTGCTTATTGCGACCTACATGTCTGCAAAATGCCCCGTTTTTATTGCTCCTGCAATGGATCTGGACATGTATGTGCACCCTTCCACAAAGAAAAATTTAGAGCTGGCAGAAAGTTACGGCCATCATATTATTCCTGCTGAACATGGCGAGCTGGCGAGCGGACTGGTCGGGCAGGGGAGAATGGCTGAACCCGGAACCATTGCGAAGGCTGTTGAAGATTTTTTCAATTCAGATACATTAAAAACATTAGAAGGAAAAACCGTTTTAATTACAGCCGGACCCACCTATGAGGCTATCGATCCCGTGCGTTTCATCGGGAACCATTCCTCCGGGAAAATGGGCTTTTCCATTGCCGAGGAAGCTTCAAAAAGAGGAGCTAAAGTTATTTTGGTTTCCGGACCGAGTTCTGAGAAAGCCAAAGGGAAAAATATTGATCTTTACAGGGTAACTTCAGCAAAAGAAATGCTGGAGAAAGTCCTGGAGTTTTATGAAACCACAGATATCGGAATTGCAAGCGCAGCCGTTGCAGATTATGCCCCGAAAGAAGTTGCCCGGGAAAAAATAAAAAAAGATGGTGACAGCCTGACGATTGAGCTGGTCAAAAACCCGGATATCCTCAAAACAATGGGTGAGAGGAAAACGCATCAGTTTCTGGCAGGCTTTGCGCTGGAAACCCAAAATGAAGAAGAAAATGCAAAAGGGAAACTGGAAAAGAAAAACCTGGATATGATTGTGCTGAACTCCCTTCGGGATGAAGGTGCAGGATTTAAAAACGACACCAATAAAATAAAAATATTTACCAGAACGGAAAAAAAGGAATTCAGCCTGAAATCTAAAGAAGAAGTGGCCGGGGATATCCTGGATTTTATTGAGGCTCAACTTTTAAAATAATTTTAATAAATTTCCGTTCTTAATTTTTAACAGAAAATGAAAAAATTTTTAAGCATATTTTTACTCCTGTTTATAACCAACCTTGTTTTTTCCCAGGAATTACTGGCCACCGTTCAGGTAAACTCACAGCAGCTGGGAGGAAGCAACCAGTCAGCGTACAAAGCTCTGGAGAAAAGCCTCAGGGATTTCATCAACAATACAAGCTGGACGGGGAAAAGACTTCAGAATTTTGAAAAGATCAAATCCAATTTTGCGATTGTAATTACAGAAAGAGAAGGGAACCGTTTCAGAGGGACTATCGTCGTACAGGCAGTGCGCCCTGTTTTCAATACCACTTATGAATCTCCGCTGATCAACCTTCAGGACCAGAGATTTTCTTTTGACTATGTGGAAAATGAAAACCTGATCTTCAATGAAAGGCAGTTTTCAGGGAAAAACCTGATTGATGTCATCAGCTTTTATATATACCTCATCTTAGGCTATGATGCCGACAGTTTTCAGTCTATGGCCGGGACCCAATGGTTCCAGAAAGCCCAGCAGATTGCCCAGAACGGAGAATCTCAGAATACCTATGACGGCTGGAAACAGATCAATGAACCGAGGAGCCGTTCTATCTTAATCAAAGAGATCTTAAGCCCGAACTGGAACCAGCTGCGTGCAACGATGTATTCATACCACAGAGCCGGTCTGGATAATCTGTTTAACCAGGATCAGACGGCTGCGAAAAAAGTGATTTTTGATGCATTAATGCAGCTGAAGCAATATGAGAACTCTTTCCAGCAGGCCTATTTTTTTAATCTTTTTATGGATGCCAAGGCGGATGAAATATTCAATATCTTCAATTCCGGAAATAACGGGGGAATTGTCCTGAGTGACCTTAAGAACGAAATGATCATTCTTTCGCCAAAAAATACAGAAGCCAGATGGAGCAAGTGGAAACAGTAATCTTATCTTGAATCCTGAAATCTAAAGTTCTATATTTGCAATAGCTAAAGTAACCGCTATTATCAATGCTTTCGAGAATTTACATTAAAAACTTTGCCCTGATTGATACCCTTGAAGTATCACTTAACAACGGCCTGCAGGTAATCACCGGGGAAACCGGTGCGGGGAAATCTATTATTCTGGGAGCTTTGCGGCTGATCCTCGGGGAAAGAGCGGATGTAAAATCCATTTCAAACGCACAGCAGAAAAGCATTGTAGAAACAGAATTCGCCTTACATAATCAGTTCAAAAAATTCTTTATTGAAAATGATCTTGATTACGAGCATCAGACTATCATCCGAAGAGAAATCCTGCCTTCCGGAAAGTCAAGGGCCTTTATTAATGATGTGCCGGTGACCCTGGATGTGCTGAAAGAACTGTCTTCACAGCTGATTGATATCCATTCCCAATTTGAAACGTCCAACCTTTTCACTGCTGAATACCAGTTTAAAATTATCGACGGGCTTTCTGAAAACAAAAGGCTGATTGGAGAATATCAAAACGTATTCTCAGATTTCCAGAGCTTAAAAATCCAGCTTAAGAAATTTCAGGTCCAGCTTTTCGAAAACAGGAAAGAAAGTGACTACAAAGAATTTTTATTAAACGAACTGGAAGAGCTTCATCTTGATGATGTAGCCTATGAAGACCTTCAGAACCAGCTTTCCGTACAGGAAAATGCTGAAATGATCTCTGAAAACCTGGCTAAAGTACTGTCGCGTTTCCATCAGGAAGAAGTCGGGATCCTGTCCTTTTTTAATGAAGCAAAAAACAAGCTTTCAAAAATCGCGGAAGTTTCAAATGCTTTTTCAGAGCTTGATGAAAGGCTGGAAACATCTTTTGTTGAATTAAAAGACATCATTTCCGAGCTTGAGGATGAAGCTGAAAAAATAGAAATTAATCCCGAAAATCTGGCTAAGCTTGCCGAACTGAACAACCGGATCAATGCGCTTCTGGTAAAGCATAACGTTTCCGGTATCCAGGAACTGAAAGACATCAGGGACCAGCTGGCCGGTGACCAGAAAGGCGCTTCTGAACTGGAAGCCCATATTGCTGACATTGAAGAAAATATTGCCAAAAAAGAAAAAACACTTCAGTCTCTTTCTGAAAAACTTTCTAAAAACAGGAAAAAAAGCGTTCCGGTATTTATAAAAAAAGCGGAAAGCCTGCTAAAAAAATTAGGCCTTGAAAAAGCTAGAGTGGATATTGAGCTGCAGGCTGCCCGGGATTTTAATGCCTTTGGAAAAGAAAATATCCAGCTGCTGTTCCAGGCAAACTCCGGGTTCCCATTGAAGCCTATCCAGACGGCCATTTCAGGAGGTGAAAGGTCCAGGGTTATGCTGGCCGTGAAAAAAATAATCGCAGAAAGCGATGAGCTCCCGACTTTGATCTTAGATGAGATCGACACCGGGGTTTCAGGAAAAGTAGCCGAGGAAATCGGTAACCTGATGCGTGAAATGTCTGCCGATATGCAGCTGATCGTTATCTCTCACCTGGCACAGGTGGCTGCAAAAGGAAATAACAATTACAAAGTCGTAAAACAGGATGTTGCCGGGAAAACACAGTCAACAATTATCCCTTTAAACGATAAGGAAAAACTTAACGAAATTGCCCAGCTGCTTTCCGGAAGTAAAATTACAGAGGCGGCGCTGGCGCAGGCAAAGGAATTAATGAATTAAATTTAAACAGTATAGATATATTGAGGCTTCTGAACAATCAGAAGTCTTTTTTATTTGGTATCAGTTTGTTATAATGAACATTCCATGATATAAAGATGCCATTTATCCGTGTACGCTGTTGAAAATAAATAGAGTATTTTGTAAATTCAAAATAGATTAAGTGAAAATCTGTAACATTTTTGCCCTTATCCTTACTAATGTAAAAAAAGATAACTATGTTTTTTAAATTCCTCAGATTAGAAATCAAAAGTTTTTTCAGGGGTTCTTCCTTAGGGATTAACCTGGCCATGAAAATCTTCCGTTTCATCGGGATTCTCTATTTTATGCTGTGTTTGGCAGGCGGGGCATTTTTTGCGTTTTTCTTTGTTAAGGGAGAATTGCATCAGGATCCTTTAAAAGTGGTTTCCCGGTTTCTGATAGCAGGCTGGGCCATAGATCTGATCGCCAAATATATCTGGCAGGAAATGCCGACACAGAATATCAAGCCATTTCTTACCCTGAATATACGGAAAAAAACGCTGGTTAATTATCTGCTGAGCAAGACCTTTCTTTCCGTTTTCAGCTGGCTGAATTCTATATTCTTTATAACCTTCTGTGGAATCGCCTTGTTTAACGGATACAGTGTAACCGGGGTTTTAGGCTGGTTCGTAGGGGTTTCCTTGTTGTTTTATCTTAATAATTTCATCAATATCCTCTTTAACGATAAAGAAACAATAGCCGTTGTTATCGGATGTATATTACTGGCTGTTGCAGGCCTGGCTTACTACCAGATTGTTCCTGTGCTTGAATATTCGGAGCAGCTTTTTTATAACTTTTACCAAAGGCCCTATTTTGCAGTGATTTCACTCATGCTGTTTTTAGGGGTATGGAAAATCTGTTTTCAGCATATCCGCAAAGTATTCTATCTGGATCAGGGCCTCGAAGCTAAAAAAGAAGTGGGGAAAACGGAAAATATCGCGTTTTTAAATAAATACGGGGCCATCGGTACTTTTATCAACAATGATATTAAAATGCTGAAACGGAACAAGGTTACCAAAGGGATTTTATGGGGAAGCTTTATGTTCCTTTTTTACGGCATGCTGATGTTTACCTCTCCGATATATAAAACATCTACCATGACAATTTTTATGGGCTTGTTTGTAACGGGCGGGTTCCAGTTCCTGTTCGGGCAGCGGGTTCCGGCTTTTGACAGTTCCTATTATCCGCTGATGATGACGTTGAACGTTCCCTACAAAGAATACCTGAAAGCAAAATGGTGGCTGATGAATATCGTAACGGCCGCTTCAATGGTTCTGGCGCTTTGCTATGCTTATTTCGGCTGGGAAATGTACCTGACTTTCTTTGCGGCTGGGATTTATAACATCGGGGTCAATTCCCAGTTTACCCTGTGGTCCGGGGCTTTCAACAAATCGCAGATTGACCTTAATTCCAAAGAAAAAAGATTCGGGCAGAAGAACAGCTTTAATATGAAGGCTTTACTGCTGCTGATCCCGAAGATGATCCTGCCAATGGCTGTTTTCGGACTGGTTCAGCACTTCTCCGGAATTGCGGCAGGCGTTATAAGTGTAGCCGTGATGGGCGTGATTGGATTCCTGTTCAGAGAAAAAATCTTCGATATTATCGTGAGGCATTATAAAGTGGAAAAATACAGTACATTAGAAGCATTTAAAAACAAAGATTAATCAAAACCATATGATCACCATAGAGAATTTATCAAAAACATACGGAAAAGCAACCGTTTTACATATTGAACACCTGGAAATTCCAAAAGGTGAAACTTTCGGGCTGGTAGGAAATAACGGAGCGGGAAAAACAACGCTTTTCAGTGTGATGCTGGACCTGATTCAGGCAACTACAGGGTCTGTAAGCATCGATGGTATTAAAGTCAATGAATCAGAAGCATGGAAAAATAAAGTTTCCGCTTTTGTGGATGATTCTTTCCTGATCGGATATTTAACACCGGAAGAATATTTCTACTTCATCGGTGAGCTGAGAGGTCAGAACAAAGCTTCGGTAGATGAATTCCTGAAGCAGTTCCATGATCTTTTCAGCGGCGAAATTTTAAACTCCGGGAAATACGTCCGGGATCTCTCCAAAGGAAATCAGAAAAAAGTAGGCATTGTGGGCGCGATTATCGGAAATCCTGAAATTATTATTTTGGATGAGCCTTTTGCGAACCTGGATCCTTCAACACAGATCAAGCTCAAAAACCTCATTAAAGAATTATCAAAGCAGGATGGGGTAACATTTCTGATCTCAAGCCATGACCTTTCCCATACTACGGAAGTCTGCAACAGGATTGTAGTGGTGAATAAAGGCCGTCTGGTAAAAGATATCAAAACCAATCCTGAAACCCTGAAAGACCTGGAACAGTATTTTGCAGACCAGGTTTCAGCGCCGGCTGCTGAGCCTGATTATAATAAAGCGGAATAATTTGCAGTACTTTTTACCAGGCAATAGTATTTAAATCAATACCGATAAATTAAAAATCCCTTTCCATTGTTCTGAAAGGGATTTTCTATTTTAAAACGTGCCCGGAATATATTGTTAAACCGTTGGTTTCCATTCTACCACTGCCCTGATAAATGCTTCTGCATTCTCCAGAGGAATATTTGGCAGAATCCCGTGTCCGAGATTGGCAATGTACCGGTCTTTTCCGAAACGGTTGATCATTTCATTTACCATTTTCCTGATGGTTTCAGGCGTGGAATGCAGTCTCGCAGGGTCAAAATTTCCTTGCAGCGTCACTGAATTGTTGGTTAGTTTTCTTGCGATTTCCGGGGTAATTGTCCAGTCCACACCCAAAGCCGAAACATTGGCCTGTGTCATGTCCTCTAAGGCAAACCAACATCCTTTTCCGAATACCACCACATGCGTCAGCGGGCTTAGAGCCTCAACAATCTGATTGATATACTGCCATGAAAACTCCTGGTAGTCTGTAGGTGAAAGCATTCCGCCCCACGAATCGAAAACCTGAACGGCAGAAACGCCTTTCTCAACTTTTCTCTTTAAGTACGCAATGGTTGTATCTGTAATTTTCTGAAGCAGTAAATGGGCAGCTTCCGGCTGCTGGAAACAGAAAGACTTGGCAATATCAAATGCCTTGCTTCCTTTCCCTTCCACGCAGTAGCAAAGGATGGTCCATGGGGAACCTGCAAAACCGATTAACGGAATTTCATGGTCTAATTTCTGTAAAGTCAGTTCAATGGCATCAAAAACGTATCCCAATGTATCATTTACATCAGGCACTGCAACATTCTGAACCTGTTCCATCGTTCTGATCGGAACATCCAGCCACGGGCCTACATTCTCCTTCATTTTAAAATCTATTCCCATGGCCTGCGGAACAACCAGGATATCAGAAAAAAGAATCGCTGCATCAAGAGGATACCTTCTGATGGGCTGTACCGTAATTTCAGAAGCAAGCTCCGGCGTCTGGCACCGGGTGAAGAAATCGTACTGGTCACGGAGCGCGATAAATTCCGGCAGGTATCTTCCGGCCTGTCTCATCATCCATACGGGCGGCCTTTCTACGGTTTCCCCGCGAAGGGCTTTTAAATATAAGTCGTTTTTAATCATAATGTATTAGACTAGCATTGCCATGAATGACAATTAAATATATCAATCTTTGTTTACAATCTTTTTTTTGATGAGCTTCAGAACAGACAGTAACGTATTTCCTTCAGAAGTAAAAACCGGCTTTGAAGTATGCTTTCTGAGTTCACCGGAAGTGGTTTCCCCGATTGAAAAAAGCATCATATCATCAAAAGAATTCTGCTTTGCAAAACTACGAACTCCGCTCGGACTAAAAAAAACGGCAGCATGATATTTTTCAGTTATCAGGGGATGCGTTTCCTCAGTATGGTAAACCACCACTTTTTTATACTGGATATTCTGGAGCGGAAGTTCTTTATCAAGGATATTTATGGCAATATTACCGCAGAAATGAAGGAACTTTTCATGCTGGCAGTGTTTGATGATGAATTTTGAAAGGGTATCGGCGTTCTTCAGGACTTTAAAAGTCCCGAACCCGTTTTTCCGCAGTTCGCGTTTTGTTTTCTCGCCGACACAGTAAATCCTGTTATAGTCTTTTGCGGTAAAATCTTCGTTAGGCTGAAAGCCATTCTGAAAAAAAGACTTTACGCCGTTGGCACTGGTAAAAATAAGGGAACGGTTTTTTAAATCAAATAATTCAATTTTCAACGGGACCGTCTTAATGACCTCAACACAGGCAACCGACACATCATCTCCTAATTCTTTGGATATAACGGAGAGGTCTGTATTTTTGGTAAATAAGATGTTCATTTCTTAGGTTTGGAGTAGTGCTGCTGGTGAAAGCTTAACAACAGTAAAGCTTTAAGCTGATTCGTTAATTTGCCTGAATATTTATTTAAATCTGGCTTTTAATTTCTGCCATCAGTTCTTTTCCGCCGTTTTCAAGAACAATTCTGGCAAACTTTTCCCCGAAATTCTCTTCTTCATTATAAACGAAGTTTTCATCGGTAGCAATGCTGTTTTTACCGTCAAGGGAACAGAGTGCTGCTTTAAAACGGATCTGGTCATCAAAGATTTCGGCAAATGCCCCGATGGGTGCAGTACAGCCTCCTTCCAAGGTACTCAGGAAATTTCTTTCCATTTCCACACAGATCTGGGTAGGCCTGTGATTGATAGAACCCAGGATTTCATTGATCTCTTTTTTATCAGAATGCCCGGCAACGGCAATAACGCCCTGTGAGGCAGCCGGAATTAAAAACGGGAGCATCTCATAGTCAATGTCCATTTTCATTCTCTTGATCCCTGCCAGTGATAAAATAGTGGCATCAAAATCACCTTCTTCCAGTTTCTTAAGGCGGGTCTGGATATTCCCTCTGATATCCGAAAACTCAGCAGTAGGGAAGTTCTTCAGCCAGAAGGCTCTCCTTCTCAGGCTGCTGGTTGCCAGTTTAAGCTCGTGAAGTTCCTTGTTTTTTGCCGATTCTTTCCTGATCAGGACATCCTGCGGGAAATCCCTTTCCAGATGGGCAATCAGTTCAATATTTTCAGGCAGCTGCGTGGGTACATCCTTAAGGGAGTGCACGGCAATATCAATTTCGTCATTCAGCAGGGCAACATCAAGGTCTCTGGTAAAAACGCCCGTAATGCCTAAGGAATACAAAGGCTGGGTGAGATTTTTATCACCGGAAGATATGATAGGAACAATTTCCGTTAAATGGTTGCTGTTCTGGAGGTGCCTTGCAACTTCTCTCGCCTGCCAAAGGGCAAGTGCGGAATTTCTGGTTCCGATTCTAATGCTTTTCATTGAATTCGTTGTTTGGTTGTTCAACTAATATTTCGTGCATTAATTTACTAATTTCTTCGGCTTTTAAAGGATTATCAATGATATATTTTGCAAAACGGTTGGTAATTTTCTGGATCATTTTATCAGAAAGTTCCATGTCCGTGATGTTTATGTACTTGTTTTTTTTGTAAAAATTATGCATTTCATTGCGTTCCATGTTCTTTAAAACAGCTTTGAAATGATGGATATTGGGAGCCAGCCTTCTCTTTTTTTCCCATTCAAGGAATTCTTTGGTCATCTCCTTGATGATTTTTTCCGCTTTCGGGATTTCTTTTTCCCTCTGCTGAATGGTTTCCTGGATCTGTTTGGAAAGCTCGTCTACCCCGATCAGTGTTACGTTTTCATTTTCCGTCACATTTTTTTCAACGTTATTGGGAATTGAAAGATCGATGACCAGTGTTTCCTTTCCGTTCGGGAAATGGGATTTGTTAACAATCGGATGCCTTGCCCCGGTAGCCACGATAAGAATATCCGTATTTTTTAATTCCTGGTCAAAATCAGCATAATCAATATGGGGAATATTGTATTTCTCCGAAATTTTTTCTGCGGTTTCCTGTGTCCTGTTGGTAATTTTGATTTTCGGCTGATAAACATGCTTTACCAGGTTTTCTACGGTATTCTGCCCGATTTCGCCTACGCCCAAAAGCAGGATGTTCTTTTCCGTAATCCTTTTTTGACTGTTCAAAATATAATGAACCGCAGCATAGGATACGGAAGCTGCACCGTTGGAAATCCCGGTTTCGTTTTTTATCCTTTTTGAAATCTGGATGGCCGAATTAATGGCTCTTTCCAGAAAAGGATTGGAGTTGATCCTTTCTTTCCTGAAACGGTTGTATGCTTTCTTGATCTGTCCGATAATCTCAAAATCCCCGATGATCTGGCTTTCCAGTCCGGCTGCCACTCTGAACAGGTGGGTCAGAGCCTCTTCTTTGGTCAGGATATTGGCAAACGGCAGAAAATCCATCAGGTTAACGCCTACAATGCGGCAGTATTCTTCAGCCACGAGAAGATAATTGGGGGAAGTGGTATAGATTTCCGTCCTGTTACATGTTGAAACCACAAAGGCATCTCCTAAGTTTTCATCATGAATCCGGGAAACGAAGCTTTTGATGTTCTCGTCAAAAAATGCAAACTTCCCTCTTGTTTCCGCATCAGCCTTCTCGAAGCTGACCGAAAGCACTGCAAAATTCGATGTCTGATGAATATTAGAATACTGTAACATAAGCGAGGCAAATTTACGTCTTTTTTAATAAATGATCTGCTGAAACTGTATATGATAATTATCGTAAAAAACTATTTTCGGATATGTAAAAATCAGCTTCAGAATCTTCAGATTGTAATTATTGTCATAAATATGATAAGGTTAAGACTGCTGATTCATCTGTAAGTTTATTAATTTAACATAATTCTTTCAGAAACTCTTAAAATCCGGACTTCATATCGCCGGGTTTGGACTTATTATCATCTTCAATATAGTTGAAATCAGACCCTGTAAATGCTTAAATTAAAAGTTAATAACCGCTTTTAAATTTTAATAAAATTTTAACCAAATTATATGCTTACGGAATTTCTTTGGTCGTGTTAAATTCCTATCTTTGTAACTCTTTAAAAAATCAGAAGGAAATATGAGTTTATTCGATATGTTTACGCAAGAGATTGCGATAGACCTTGGTACTGCCAATACCCTTATCATCCATAATAATAAAATTGTTATAGATCAGCCGTCAATTGTTGCAATTGAACGTTCTACGGGTAAACCGATTGCAGTCGGTGAGCAGGCGAAGCATATGCAGGGTAAGACTCATGAGGATATCAAAACCATCCGTCCGCTGAAAGACGGGGTGATTGCAGATTTCCATGCTTCTGAGCACATGATTAAAGAATTCATTAAAAAAATCCCCGGGATTAAAGGGCGTTTTATCCAGCCGGCATTGAGGATTGTGATCTGTATTCCTTCTGGGATCACTGAAGTGGAAAAAAGAGCCGTAAGGGATTCTGCCCAAAAAGTAAATGCCAAAGAAGTCCGTTTGATTTACGAACCGATGGCAGCTGCAATAGGAGTAGGCATTGATGTACAGAAGCCTGAAGGTAACATGATCATCGATATAGGCGGTGGTACGACGGAAATTGCCGTGGTAGCTTTAGGAGGTATTGTCTGTGATAAATCCGTGAAAATTGCGGGTGATGTATTTACCAATGATATCGCCTATTACCTGAGAACCCACCATAACCTTTACATCGGCGAAAGAACAGCGGAGAGAATTAAAATTGAAGTAGGTTCGGCCGTTGAAGATTTAGACGTTGATATCGAAGATATTCCGGTACAGGGAAGAGACCTGATCACCGGTAAGCCAAAAGAAATTATGGTTGGCTATAAAGAGATTGCAAGAGCACTGGATAAATCAATCATCAGGATTGAGGATGCCGTAATGGAAACCCTTTCCCTTACGCCTCCCGAACTGGCGGCCGATATTTACAAAACCGGTATTTACCTTGCCGGCGGCGGTGCACTTTTAAGAGGTCTTGCAGACAGGCTGCACAAAAAGACCGGTCTTCCTGTTTTTGTAGCAGAAGATCCGTTAAGAGCAGTGGTTCGCGGAACAGGGATTGCTCTTAAAAATATGGATAAATTCAATTTCCTTATTAAATAATTATAACTTTTACGAACATACATCTGAATGGGATTTTTGCTGAGATTATTTTCGAAGAATGCACTTTTTGCCTTCTTTATATTTCTGCAAATTATTGCTCTGGTACTGATATTTTCTAAAAATGCCATGCAGAAATCCTGGATTGCAGGCCAGTCTGCTGCGTTGAATTCATGGGTTTCAGGCTATATTGATGAAGGGGTTTCCTATCTTAAGCTAAAGCAGATCAATGAAGACCTTGTTACCCAGAACAAAGCGCTGATGTTGGAGCTTTACGGAAAACAGGGCGCAAAAAATCCACAGTTCAGAAAAGTCCACGATACATTGGGCGGCGGACAGATTTATACTTTTGTTGATGGAGAAATTGTTTTCAACAGCATCAACAGAAGAAACAATTACTTTACCATTAACCGGGGACGGCGGGACGGTGTATTTCCTCAGATGGGCGTAATGGCCCCGAAAGGGATTGCCGGAATCGTCATCAATTCCACAGACAGCTATGCTTTGGTGCAGTCGGTGCTGAGTGTTAATAAAATCAGAATCAATGCAGCCCTTAAAAGCTCCGGATATTTCGGTACCTTAACATGGAACGGTGATAACTCGCGGGTTATGCACCTGGCTGATATTCCTAAATATGTTGCCCTGAAAATCGGCGATACCGTTGTAACAGACGGGAAATCCGCTATTTTCCCGAAAGGGGTGATGATCGGTACCGTTGCAGGCTATTCCGTAGACAATAAAACAGGATTCTGGGATATTTCAGTTGAGTTAAGTGAGAAAATGGGGACCCTGAATAAAGTATTTGTAGTTAAGAATCTTAAAAAAGCCGAAGTACAGAAAATTCAGGATACGCTTCAGGCGGTAATAAAAAAGGAAAATGATTAGCAGGACATTATTTACAGATATAGTCATCATGGTTTTCCTGGTAGCGCTACAGATTTTTGTACTGAACAGGATTACCCTTTTCGGGAAATATACACCGGTGTTATATCCCGTATTTGTTATGTTCTATCCTTTTTTCAGAAATCGTTTTCAGTTTCTGGCGCTGAGCTTCCTGATTGGGTTATCCGTTGATGCATTTCTGTATTCGTGGGGGATCAATGCGTTTGCAACCACGCTGATTGCTTATTTCAGGACCTTGATTTTCAGAACTTCTACAGATACTTCCACAGATTTCTTTTCTTTCCAGTCCCTTCAATGGGCGCAGTTTTTGCTGTTTTTGTTCTCAAGTATCTTTTTGCATCAGCTTTTGGTACAGTATATAGAATTCTTTAAGCTGAGCAGGTTTTTTGAAATATTATTTAATGTGTTGGTAACAAGTGTTATTTCATTTGTATTTATTGTTATCTATGCATTAATATTTAAAATCAAACAAAAAGTTTGAACACACGTTATTTAAAAATTTTCTCCGTCCTTATTGTAGTCGCCCTGATTTTTGTGGCGAGGCTTTCCTATTTACAGTTATTTACGGACCGGTATGCGCTTAATGCGGCCAACACTTCCATCAAAACCGAATATGTAATTCCGCAGCGGGGCGTCATTTTTGACAGAAACGGAAAAATCATGGTAGGCAACCAGCCAGCCTATGAAATCTCATTTACCCAGGCCCTGATGAAACCGGATTTTGATACACTCGCTTTCTGCAGTTTAATGAAAATCAGTAAACCCGATTTCATTAAAAGAATCAATATCATCAAAAAAGAAAAATATTATTCCAAGCTTACGCCCATGACTTTTATTAAAGATCTGAGCAGGGAAGATATTGCGAGGGTCCAGGAAATTATATTTAAATATCCAGCCTTCAGTATTGTTTCAAGACCGCAGCGTCAGTACGAAGTGTCCACTTCCGGGAACCTTTTGGGGTATACCAGTGAGGTGAATGAAAGAGAAATTAAAAAAGATTCCGCATACTACCTGCCGGGTGATTTTATCGGTAAGACAGGGATTGAAAAAGCTTATGAAAAAGAGCTTCGCGGCGTAAAAGGAATAAAGTATATCCAGAAAGACATCAAGCTCCGGAATGTAGGGCCGTACAAAAACGGAACGCTGGATAAAGATGTAATTACCGGAAAAGACATTACCCTTACCATAGACTATGACCTTCAGAGAATGGCTGAAGAAATGCTGGTGGATAAACATGGCGCCATCGTTGCCATAGACCCGAATACCGGTGAAGTACTGGTAGCAGCTACAGGGCCGGATATTGATCCGAACCTTTTTACAGGACCCAATAAATCCAAAAATTTATACGCGCTTTCAAAAGATACCATTTACGAAAACAAACCGACTTTCGACCGGTCTTTGCAGGCAGCATACCCGCCAGGTTCCACTTTTAAACTGTTGACCGCTTTAGCAGCAATGCAGATGGGCGTGATGGATGAAAATACCATTTTCCCATGTGGAGGCGGATTTTATTATAAAGGAAAAAGAATTAAAGGCCATGGTGGTGCAGATCCGTTGATTCCGTCTATTCAGGTGTCCAGCAACTGTTTCTTTACGTATGCTTTCATTGCGATTATTAAGAAATATCCAGGAAACCCTTCAAAAGGGGTAGATGAATGGAAAAAAATCATGAGCAGCTTCGGAGTCGGAGAATTTTTAAATAATGATTTTGCCGTAGGAGCGAGAGGAAGTATCCCTTCAGGAGATTTCTATGAAAAAAGATTTAAAGCGATAATCAAAGCGAGCGGCTCCACCAAAAAGGATTATAAAAATTGGGATGAAATGTCAACAGGCGCTATCTACAACGGAATGGGGCAGGGCGATGTGCTGGTAACTCCGCTTCAGCTGGCCAATTATGTAGCTGCCATCGCCAATAAAGGCTGGTATTACACGCCTCATATTGTAAAAGCGATCGACGGAAAGCCGAATCCCGATCCGAGATTCAAAAAGAAGCACCAGACCCTGGTTGATAAAAAACATTTTGACCCTGTTCTTAAAGGGATGGAAGCGGTGGTGTTAAATGGCACGGCACGCGGACTAAAATCCAGTGATTTCACGCAGCTGGCAAAAACCGGTACGGCGCAGGTCCCTCAGGGGAAAGATAACTCGATCTTTGTATTGATTGCTCCGGCTGACAAACCTAAAATTGTGGTGGCGGCAGTTATGGAGCATGCAGGATTCGGTGCTACATGGGCAGGCCCGGCAGCAACGGTTATCGCAGAAAAGTTTATTACCGGTGATTTAAAACGTGAACATTTATACAAAAAAATGGTCACTTCGAGTTTCATGCCTGAATATAAAAGACAGTGGGTTGCAGATCTTAAACGCAAAGGGCTTTACAAGCCCAGTGAAGATTCCATCAGACAGAAAAGGATACAAGACAGCCTGAACCTGATTAAAGAGCAGAAGGCAAAACTTAAAAAAAAGATAGACGAGGAAACGAAGAACGCTAATAATAAAAAAAACGTTAAGCAATGAAGTGGGCAGAAGGAATAGATAAACTGGGGCTTGGCCTGTATTTTTTGCTCTGCATTTTCGCGATTGCAAATATTTACAGTGTAGACCAGAAACTTGGAGAGAAACAGCTGATTTTCTTCGGGATCTCTCTGTTTGTGGGGTTGGTAATTTTTGTTGGGAGAAGCAAGTTCTTTGAAAATATGTCGGGGATTATTTATATTGGCGGTGTTCTGCTTCTGATCGGACTTTTTCCTTTCGGTAAAGAAATCCTCGGTCAGAAAAACTGGTATAAAGTCGGGAGCTTTACCATGCAGCCGGTAGAATTTGCCAAAATCGGAACGGCCCTGATGCTGGCCAACTATGTTTCCGGGCCGGAATTTAATCTGAAAAACAGAAAATCCCTTTTAACAACCTTAGCCATTGTAGGAATTCCTGCTGTGGTGGTGCTTGCCATTCCGGATGTCGGCTCGATGCTTGTGTTTATTGCATTTTTTATTGCACTGTACCGTGAAGGCCTGAACGGCCTGCTGTTCGGGGTCGGGTTCCTTTTTGCCGGGGTATTCCTTATTTCTCTGGCGGTTGATCCTATCTGGGTAGCGCTTACGATTGTTGTGATTATAGGAGGCTGGATAGCGATGAATTATTATAAAATGTCATGGAATGTCATTTCTATTTCAGGCATTGCCGGATCTGTACTGGTTTTATGCGGACTGGCTTTCGGTTCGCCCTATATTTTAGAAAAATTACCGAAACACCAGCGAGAAAGAATTGAAGTACTCTACAAAGGTGAAAAAGCATTCAGGGATACGTCAGGTTACAATTTACTATATTCAAAAACAGCCATCGGTTCCGGCGGACTTTTGGGAAAAGGTTACCGTGAAGGTTCCGTAACCCAGGGGAAATTTGTTCCCGAGCAGGAAACGGATTATATTTTCTGTACCGTTGGTGAAGAATGGGGCTTTGCAGGAAGCGCTGTCCTTATTTTCTGCTATATGGTTTTCATCGGGCGCATCTATTATCTGGCAGAACAGCAGAAATCCTCTTTTAACCGGGTATTCGGCTATTGTTTTGCTTCGATCCTACTGATGCACTTTACCATCAATTTAGGGATGGTTATGGGGCTTTTCCCTACCGTAGGGATTCCTCTGCCTTTCTTCAGCTACGGGGGGAGTTCACTGCTTGCGTTTTCGATGATGACTTTTATTTTCTTCAAGCTTAATTATTCAGATAAGAACAGCCTGGTTTAGAAGCGGGGGTTAAATATTATTCTGTTTTAATTTCTTTATTCCTATATTAAATCATAATATCATGAAAGAAGCATTCGTCCTGGACCAAACCTTTGAGAACACAGACTTCACCCAAAAACCTTTGGAAAAAGGTGAATACGAAAACTGCACTTTCAGGAATTGTAATTTTGAATATGCAGATCTTGCCGGCTTCAGTTTTAATGACTGTGAATTTACCGGATGCAATCTGAGCATGGCAAAACTCCATACAACGGCTTTTCAGGATGTAGTTTTTAAAGAATGCAAAATGTTCGGGCTTCATTTTAATGACTGTAATGAATTCGGGATGTCATTCAGATTTGATGGATGTTCTTTAAACAATTCTATTTTTTATAAAACGACAATTAAAAAAACCTTATTTAAAAATTCTAAGCTGACAGAAGTGGATTTTACGGAATGTGACCTGTCAAATTCGGTATTTAACAACTGCGATTTTTCCGGTGCTGTTTTCGATAGTTCAAACCTTGAAAAAGCAGATTTCAGGACTTCTTACAATTACTCAATCAATCCGGCTTTAAACAGGCTTAAAAATGCGAAATTTTCACTTTCGGAAGTCTATGGCCTGTTGCATACACTCAATATTGAAATCGACAGGAACAGTTAATTTTGCTGGAAGCTGGAAGCTAGTGTTAGAAGCTGGAGGCTAAGTGTCAGCAGTTGTTACATTCTCTTCCCTGAAGAGGTGGATTTTTACAAAGCAAAAGATGGATCGTTAAAACAGATTAATTTCAGGAACCTTAGCCGGCAATAACAATTAGACATAAAAAAACCATCAAAATTTTTGATGGTTTCATTATTTAAATCAATTATTTAAAATTAAAAACTTGTTCCGCTTGCTGCCGGAGTAGTTGTTGCTAAGTTATTATAAGCCTCTCCGTTTTCATTAATGACTCTTTTTCCGAATCTGTATTTTGGCCCCCAGTAAGAATCGTTCAGTGATGAAACCATCACTCCTTTTGAAGTGGCTGCATGAATAAATTTAATCTCACCTTCTTCAGTTACGCTCTCTACGATACCAACGTGGGAAATTCTTCTTCCGTGAGAAAAGAAAATCAAATCACCTTTCTGAAGATTTTCTTTTTCAATTTTTTCTCCTTCCTGAGACTGGGAGGCTGCTACTCTCGGTAAGCTAAGGCCTGCTGCCGCTCCGAAAACTGAAAGAACGAATGCTGAACAGTCGATACCGTTTCTGGTCATTCCTCCGTATCGGTAAGGAGTTCCCAAATACGTTTGAGCTTCCGTTAAAATATTGTCTATTGTTTTGTTGTGGCGGATTGCCTTGGCAACTTCAGAATTTTTGATAGAATTTTTAGCATTTGCTAAACTGACTGCTTTTTCAGCGAGAAATGAATTGATCAGCTTTTGTTTGTCCTGCTCCATTTTGTTGGTTTCGATGGAAGCAAGTTTGGCATCTGATTTGTATTCTTTAGCATAAGTTGCTGGTTTTGAAACAACGTAGTTGGTAACACACGATTGTAACGATACTGTAGACACAAAAGCAACTAAATAAAACAAAACTCTTTTCTTCATATATATTTGATTACCGTGTTAAATAAATAAGGATTAGTATTTTTCAAAAGCAGTACAAAAATATGTAATCCCTTTAAAAGGACTTCGATATGATTATTATCAGGTTCTGTTTTTAACACATTTTAACGTATTATCTAAGTATGTTAAAAAAAAATAAACCGCAACAGCCTGTTTCAGGCGGGTTCGCGGTTTTTTTTATTAAGATTCTTTAACATAATAATTTGCATTTTGTCGCTTATAATCAGATAATATAATTAATAACTCTAATTTTCAGCCTGTTGATAAAATAAAAACTCCCCGGAAATCCGGAGAGCTTCATTAATATGGAACTTTACAAATGTTACTTTGTAAATAACATTTCTCTGTATTTGGTCATTGGCCAAAGCTCATCATCCACCATCATCTCCAGGTTGTCTGAAGCTTCACGGATGATATCAAATAAAGGCTTTACCTTGTTACAGTAATCTTCGGCCTGCTTCTGGCTTTCAGTTACGGCTTTTGCCTCTTCTCTGGCTTTAATAAGATCTTCAACACCTAATTTAATCTTGGAAACATTTTCAGATATATGTGTGATCAGGCTCATCTGCTCTTTTGCCAGGGATCTGAATTCTTCATCCCCGAAGATTTCCTTAAGGCCTTTTACGTTTTCAATTAATCTGTTCTGATACTTTAAAGCGGAAGGAATAATGTGGTTTCTCGCGATATCACTTAATACCCTTGCTTCAATATCAATTACCGTAGAATATTTTTCCAGTTTGATTTCGTTTCTGGCTTCAACTTCTCTGTGGTTGAAGATTCCTATTTCTTCGTAAAGGTCAAGGAACTTCTGGTCCATTTCCTGCTTCAGTGCTTCAGGAGTAGTTTTCCAGTTGTTTAGGCCTCTTTTTTCAGCTTCTACAGCCCAGTCGTCAGAATATCCGTCACCTTCAAACATAATATTTTTACACTGCTTGATGTATTCTCTCAGTACATTGAAGATGGCTTCGTCTTTTTTCAGTCCTTTTTCAATTAATGCATCCACTTCTTTCTTGAAGTCGTTTAACTGTTTTGCCGCAATGGTATTCATTACCGTCATAGATTCTGCGCAGTTTGCAGAAGAACCTACTGCTCTGATCTCAAATTTATTTCCGGTAAAGGCAAAAGGAGATGTTCTGTTCCTGTCGGTATTGTCTAATAAAATTTCAGGGATTTTCCCGACAACATTTAATTTTAAATCTGTTTTTTCATCCGGGGAAAGCTTTCCTTCTGTTACTTTTTCCAGTTCTTCCAGTACTCTGAACAGCTGGCTTCCGATAAACACGGAAATAATAGCAGGCGGCGCTTCGTTGGCTCCCAGTCTGTGGTCATTGCTTGCAGAGGCAATGCTTGCTCTTAAAAGATCGGCATATTCATGAACTGCTTTAATCGTATTTACGAAGAACGTCAGGAACTGCAGGTTTTTCTTAGGGTTTCTTCCCGGGCTTAAAAGGTTTTCACCGGTGTCAGTTGCCAGAGACCAGTTGTTGTGCTTTCCGCTTCCGTTTACGCCTGCAAACGGTTTTTCATGAAATAAAATATGGAAATGGTGTATGTGGGCAATTCTTGCCATGACGTCCATCAACAAAGAGTTGTGGTCTACGGCAACGTTTACTTCCTCAAACATCGGAGCCAGCTCAAATTGGTTCGGGGCTACCTCGTTATGTCTGGTCGTTACAGGAATTCCCAGTTTCATACATTCGATTTCCAGCTCTTTCATGAAGTTCATTACCCTTGTTGGGATAGAACCAAAGTAGTGGTCATCCAGCTGCTGTCCTTTTGCAGGAGAGTGTCCCAATAAAGTTTTACCGGTTAACACAAGGTCCGGGCGGGACTGAAACAATGCTGAATCAACCAGGAAATATTCCTGCTCCCAGCCTAAAGTAGGCGTTACTTTCGTTACATTTTTATCAAAATACTGCATTACGTTGGTTGCAGCTTCGTCTACAGCGTTCAAAGCTCTTAAAAGAGGGGCTTTATAATCTAGTGTTTCTCCTGTATAAGAAATAAAGATAGAAGGGATACATAAAGTGGTTCCCATAATGAATGCCGGGGAAGTAGGATCCCATGCGGTATATCCTCTGGCTTCAAAAGTGTTTCTGATTCCTCCGTTCGGGAAAGAAGAGGCATCCGGCTCCTGCTGGATCAATAAGTTCCCGCTGAATCTTTCGATGGCTCTGCCTCCTTCAATAGGCGTAAAGAAAGAATCATGCTTTTCTGCAGTGCTTCCTGTCAATGGCTGGAACCAGTGGGTATAGTGGGTTACCCCTTTGCTCATGGCCCAGTCCTTCATCGCAACCGCTACCTGGTCTGCAATATGTCTCTGGATCTTGCTGCCTTTTTTCATCGCATCCAGAATAGACTGGAATGCTTCTTTTGTTAAATATTCTCTCATGGTTTCTTCTGAGAAAACATTCTGGCAGAACAGTTCTGACAATTTCACAGGAACCTCAACCGAGTTATCTCTTCTGAAGTCCTTAAATGGTAAAGTTTCTAACGCTTTGAATCTTAAAGTTGACATATTGGGTTATTTTTACGGGGCAAATTTACAAAAAAAACATATTGAAAATATTTTTACCCTGAAATTTATAGGGGTAATTTGAATTTTAACTAAATTTTAATTTAAAGTTAAGGGTTTGTAGAATGGTTATTGCTGAAAATACAGAGTCTGGCTTTTGTTATGGTGAAAATTGAAGTTCATTAACAACGTATACTTTTTGAGGAAAAGAGCGTCAGGTAAATCATTTATTAAAAGATGCTTAAAATAAATTGGATGGAGATTTTGTATATTTGTGTGAAATTTATTGTATGACAAATTCTAGAGCAAGAGAAACAACGGAAGCAATTGAAAGATTGTATATTTCTATGAGACACCTCTTTTACAGAGGTTTTTTTAAACCTGCCGGTGTTTCAGGGGAGAGTATCAGAAGTTTGTTGAAAATCATCAATCCGGAAATTTACGGTACGATGAGCATTCCCAGTAAGCTGGAGCTGGACGGCCTGATGTATGTTTTAGACAGGCTTCCGGAAGGCATTGAAGAGTGCGCTTTTATTCATCTTACCTCAGATGAAGGGTTTGACAAAGGAAGTTTCGAACCTATTGTGCCTAAAAAGAGAAGAAGGAACTGCTACAGGATCGATGAGCACCAGATGAATATTGAAGTTCTTTTAGGACGTTCCGAAATCTATGATATCCTTACCCACTTAACGTTTTTATTTATAGAAGCTGATAAAATCAGGAACCTGGCTTTCATTCAGGATGAAAACTGGAAGCCGACCCGTGCTTTTAAGATTATTGAAGAAGTGGTGAAAGGCGAAAAGAAATTCAGCAGAAGGGAAAAGGAAGTTGCTCTGATCCATCTGTCTTCTTTAATAGGAAGAACATTTGATGAAACACTGAGGGCTTATAATACATTCGGCGACGATGATAATCCTGACCGTCTATTTAAAATTATCTATAACCTGGCAAAAGTAAGCCTGGAAGATGCCAAACAGACCCGGGAAAGAGAAATTCATTTCAGTGCTATATTAAAGGAAAGGGTAGGACATCATTATTTCGGCGAAAAATGGGCCAATAAGGTAAAGGAAGTCCTGTATGAAAATGACCTTCACATGCGTCCGTTGCATATTATTTCAGCGAATATGCATTCTGTGAAAAACATGCTGTATGCCAACAATGCCTTAAAGAAAAAGGATCCGAAGGAAGTGGATTATAAACTCTACGGTGATATTTCCGATAAAAAGGAGCTCCGTGATAAAGTTTCCAAGTTTGCCGTTGAGGAAGGAATGGTTTATATTAATGATAAGAGCGGAAGTAATATTGATGTCCAGATCATTGATTTAAGCAAAACCAACCTGAAACATACGCCTTTCGGGCATCTGAACTATGACGGGGACGATGTGATTATGGTTTTTGATTATGCTTTCGGTGAGCAGGCTTTTGAGGTGATGGATGAGCTTTTAAGGCCTTTCGAACAGAAAGGCGAGGTGTATATGATGAAAGTGAAATCGGTTTCCATTATGGGGAAAGCCGGAATTCTGGAAGGCGGAAAAGGGGACATTATGATTCCTACATCCCATATTTTTGAAGGAACAGCAGATAATTATCCTTTTGAAAATGCCCTGAAGCTGGAAGATTTTAAAGATGATGAATTACAGGCGTTTGAAGGCCCGATGATTACCGTATTGGGGACATCCCTTCAGAACAGGGACATCCTGTCTTATTTTATGAACACTTCATGGAAGGCCATCGGACTTGAAATGGAAGGTGCGCATTATCAGAAAGCGATTCAGGTGGCGTCTAAAATCAGGCATCACATTACACCGGATCTGTTTGTCTGCTACGCCTATTATGCCTCGGATAACCCGCTGGAAACAGGAAGTACGCTTTCTTCAGGAGGATTAGGCCTAACCGGCGTGAAACCAACGTATCTGATTACCCTGAGAATTCTTGAAAAGATCTTACGAAGCAGTAAAAAGGAACTTTTTTCTTAAATAATTATCCTTTTAAATTATATATAACCTCAGATGTTCTGCATTTGAGGTTTTTATTTTTTATCCACAGATTTCACAAATGATCTTAGAAAATGTCTGTATTAATCTTTGAAACTGTTATAAATTTTAACAAACTCTATTGATGTTCATCTAAAATTAAATCAGATAAAAACCTCAGCGTACCTCATGTCCGGGGTTTCTATTTTAAATACTTATCTTTAGAAAAAAATAAATTTTAAATGAAAAAATCGGTTGCCATCCTTTTTGCGTTGATCGTTTCTCAGTTTCAGGCACAGCAAGGCCCTTATTATCAGCAGGCTGCGAAATACAAAATGGATATTGACGTTAATGCAGAAAAATTTACGTACCAGGGAAGTCAGACTTTAACCTATACCAACAATTCACCGGACGAACTTAATGTCGTGTATTTTCATCTGTACTGGAATGCTTTTAAGCCGAATTCCATGATGGACCAGCGGGTAGCAGGCCAGGGAAAAAACGGAGATTCAAGATTACAGAAAGACGGTATTTCAAGGCTTGCCTCGATTCCTAAAAATGAAGAAGGCGCACAGAATATCCACTGGATCAAGCAGAACGGCAAAACGCTGAAGTTTGAGATCCAGGAAACCGTGATGAAAGTTTATCTTGCCGAGCCGGTTAAGCCGAATTCAACCACCACTTTCACCATGGATTGGGACGCAGTAATTCCTCAACAGATCAGACGGAGCGGAAGGAACAACCGGGAAGGTGTTGATATGACCATGACACAGTGGTATCCTAAAATTGCGGAGTACGATTATGACGGATGGGCAACTTTCGATTATATCGGAAGGGAATTCCATGCCCCTTTTGCAGATTTTGATGTGAACATTACCATCAGCAAAGATTATGTGATCGGAGCCGGAGGGATCCTCGAAAACCCTGCAGAAGTAAAAGGATATGATACCAATGCAAAAATAAAAACAGGGAAAGACAACAAATCTACCTGGAGATGGACTGCTAAAAATATGCTGGATTTCGCCTGGGCTGCCGACAAAGATTATATCGTGAAAAGTTTTGATGTTCCGCAAGGCCCGAAAGTATTTTTCGTGTATCAGGATAATGATAAAACCAAAGTCTGGGAACAGGCCCAGCCTTATGTGACTAAATATTTCCAACTGATGAACAGCCGCTTCGGAAAATATGTTTATCCGACCTATGCTTTCATTCAGGGTGGTGACGGCGGAATGGAGTACGGAATGTGCACCATGATTTTAGGGGAAGCCAAAAATATTGAAGGTTTGATGGGATTGATGGCCCACGAAGGTGCCCACTCATGGTATCAGCAGATGCTGGCCACCAATGAGCCGATGCGTCCGTGGATGGATGAAGGATTTACCAGTTATGCAGAAGGCTATGTAATGAATCAGCTGTTTCCTCCGAAGCAACCGCTTCCGAATCCGTTTGTGAATTCAGTCAATGCATACCGGAATTTTATTAAAAAAGGGATTGAGGAGCCTGCAGTCTGGCTGGGAGACCATCATGACAACGGGACTTCCTATACCTATGCGTCCTATGTGAAAGGAGAACTATACCTGGTGCAGTTAGGCTATATTATGGGCGAGCAGAATTTAGCGGAGACCTTGAAACAGTATTATGACCAGTGGGTTTTAAAGCATCCTTCAGACCGTGATTTTCTTCACATTGCCCAGAAAGTTTCAGGGATGGATCTGAAATGGTTTCATCATTACTGGATCAATACCACCAAAACCATTGACTACGGCATTAAGGATGTGAAATATGATGCAAAATCAACAACAGTAACTCTGGTAAATAACGGCCAGGTTCCGATGCCGGTTGATTTCAGTGTTGTTACGAAAGATAACAAAGTGGTTACCTACCAGATTCCGATGAACATGACGCATACGTGGAAAGAAAAAGACATCTACGGTGAATTCAAAACAATGCCGTATTGGCCATGGACGCAGAAAGAATATTCGATAACGGTTCCTTATACAAAAGCCCAGCTGGCGGCTTTAGGGATTGATATCAGTCAGCGAATAGCCGATGTAAATCTTGATGATAATGTAGTTGAGGTAAAATAAAACCAGTCATAGAACTTAAAATCCTGAAGAAATTTTCTTCAGGATTTTTTCTGTACTTAAGTTTAACTTGACTATAAAAAGTTGCAGTATCTTTTAACAGCGCTTGGACAGCCTGGAACAGACATATATGTTAAACCTGGTGCTGGCTCTAATTGGCACTCAAAAGATTGCATACTCGCCAGACATTCTGGGGTATACCCTCCTTTTACAGCTTTTAAATTTTCTCTTGAAATTTTTTTTAAATTTTTCATAATTATTAATAACTTGTTTTTAATTCCTACTCTATGAAGCTTTTCGGATTCTGCTTTAAATTTTTCCTAAATTAGTGAATTTAATTTATGAAGGAATAATTATTTTAAAAAATTGATGCTATATTGAATTATAATAAATTTCTTATGTTGACTTCAATATTCTTTTAAGTAAGTCTTTTTTTCTGCTAAATATTCTGCCTTCGTACCGTCTCCTGTCCTGAAAAGAGTCTTCAGGGTCTTCTTCTGCTTGGGTTGGGAAGGATCCGGCAGGGCACATACAAAATGCAGGTGAGGTCCGTTGGTCCAGCCGGTATTTCCGCTCAGGGCAATAACATCCCCTTTATTTACAGTGTCCCCAGCTTTTACTTTAACGCCGTTCTGTTTTAAATGAAAATACTGGGCAATCGTTCCGTCAGAATGCATTATAGATACATAATTAGCCAGATTAGCACAGCTTATGGTCGGACATCCTGTATTGTTACTCTGCACTACATCAATTACTTTCCCTTCTCTTGCGGCTGTTATTTCCGTTCCTTCCGGCATGGTAAAATCCAGCGAATTTTCATTCTGATGCGAGAACTTACCATTGTAGCCCTGATATAGCATAAATGATTTTCCTTTCTGATAGGGAAGGTCATATAGGTAGTCGGCATCGTAGGCTTTTATCTTAGCGTCTCCGGCTAAGGTATAATAGTTTGGCATTTTTTTAATTTTCCAGCCCTTCTTTCTGTCGGTTACCAAAAAGGCGGCCACCCGGTTTTTCTTTGATAAAGGCGGCAGTACTTTTACCGTTTCAAATTTCATTTGCATCCGCAGATTCTCCAGTTCAGGCTGCCCGGTAAAAGAAAGAGTGACCGGGTAGATTTCAATATTATCAGCGTAATAGGAAACAGTATCTTTGTTTATTTCCGTATATAATCTCGCGGGTTTCTGGGAAAAGGCAATCACTGACTGCATTATGAGAAGTAAGATCAGTACTTTTTTTATCATTATCTATTACTTAATTTGAAACTGTTTTACCATCCAGTGACCGGAATGGTTTTAACCAAATCATTTTTCAGGGCTTCCTCTGGGCATAAAACTCATCCAATAAGTTATAGATGGTCTGTCGCTGCCTTCAATCTCTGCATCTTTTTTATTTTCCCAAAGACTTCTTTGGCCACTGCTACTGTGTGTGCAAATGAATGGATACACAAGAGAAACAATGAGAGTATGACCCGTTTTTCATGAAAACGTTTTGGAGATAAATGTAATTATTTGTTTTTTATGTTCTGATGTTTTAATAAATAAAGGTTATTTTGCTTAAACAAAAATAACAGAATTTCAGAAAGAAAAGAATCATTAATTTTACATAGAATAAATACTCTTTTATTGAAACTTAAATAAATGAATTCAATCGTAATCAATATCGGCAACAGCAATATCCGGTTCGGGCTTTTTAATGAAGACAACTGTGATGTATCATGGGTGGTGAATACAAAGCCGTACCGGACGCCGGATGAACTGTATGTCCAGATGTCCATGCTGTACCAGACCTATAAAATTGAGCCTAAGGAAATTTCAAAAGTAATTATCGGTTCCGTTGTGCCCCAGCTGACAAAGGTGATGAACGCTGCTATTAAAAAGATTCATGATCTGGATCCTGTGATTGTAGACCGGAATACTCCTTCAGGCGTTGTGGCAAAATCCAAGCAGATGGGAACGGATATTTACGCCAATCTGATCGCTGCCCACAATCTGTATCCCGACAGAAAGAAAATCGTACTGGATTTTGGGACGGCACTTACGGCAAGCTGTGTAGCCGAAGACGGTGAAACACTAGGTGTAATTATCGCCCCGGGAATTATCACGGCTTTAAATTCCCTGATCAGCCAGACGGCCCAGCTTCCGGGAATCGAACTGGTAAAACCGAAAACTGTATTGGGATTGGATACCGTCAGCTGTATGCAGAGCGGAATGGTATACGGCTTTTTAGGAATGGTGGAAGGTTTTATCGACAGGATTAATGAGGAAGTAAAGGATGATTGTTTTGTTGTGGCCACAGGTGGAGTTTCCCATGTTTACAAACCTCTGACTGATAAAATCCATGTGATGGACAGGCTTCATACGTTAAAAGGACTGTATTTTTTAGGGAAAGCTTTTTAATGATATAAATAATTTAGCAACATGGAGAATTTTCCAAGAATAGAAACTGAAAGACTTATTCTTTCACAGCTGGAAGAAGAGGATCTGCCTTTTGTTATAGATTATCTGCAGGATAAAATTTTCTCGGATCTCACTTCAAATATTCCCCATCCTTACCGGAGAAAAGATGCCGAATCATGGTTAAAGATATCGCGGAAAGCTTTTGAGTTGAAGACGGGATTTACCTTTGCTATCCGAGATAAACAAGGGAAAATCATTGGTGCGGCCGGACTTCATGACCGCGGAGATGATAAAGCTGAGCTGGGATATTGGATGGGGAAACCGTACTGGAACAATGGATTTATTACCGAAGCGGCTAAAGCTATTCTTGATTTTGGTTTTAATACTTTACATTTCAATAAAATCTTTGCAACTTATTTCCTTCACAATCCGACCTCAGGGAAGGTTCTTGAAAAAATCGGAATGGAAAAAGAAGCTCTCTTAAAACAACATATAAAGAAAAACGGGAAATATTTTGATATTCCTCTGTATTCTGTTTTAAAAGAAAGCTATGATAGGAGTTTCTCCGTAAAATGATTTATCTTTTTGATTTAAAAAATTCCCTGACAATGGAAGCGCATTCATGTTCCATAATGCCGGTTACGATTTCCGTTTTCGGATGGAGGGTAAGGTGTTTGTTGATAAATCCGCGCTGTTCGTCTCTTGCTCCTATGACCACTCTTGAGATCTGCGACCAGGAAAGGGCTCCGGAACACATGACACAGGGTTCCAGTGTTACATACAAAGTACAATTTTTAAGGTATTTTCCGCCCAAAAAGTTGGCAGCGGAAGTGATGGCCTGCATTTCTGCATGGGCAGTAACATCATTAAGTGTTTCGGTAAGGTTATGCGCTCTTGCAATAACGCGGTTATTGGAAACAATCACACATCCGATCGGGACCTCATCTTTTTCAAAAGCAATTTCAGCCTCATTAAAAGCCATCTTCATAAAATATTCGTCGGTAAACATTAGTCGAAAGTCATGGTTAAGGGAAGCTTAAAACGGTATCTTACGTTATTGCCTTTAAAAACAGCCGGAGCAAACTTTTCAGAAATGGAATAGAGTGCGATTTCAGCCTGCCTGTTGAAAGTGAAATTGGCTCCCTGTGCCTGGACGTCGCTGATGGTTCCGTCTTTTTCCACAATAAAAGCGACATTGGCTTTTACGGTTTTTTCATCCGCGTAGACGCCGTCTATATAAAATAGATTGGCCACTTCCTGCCTCAGTGCATTGATGCCTCCGGGATAATCCGCAGATTTTTCTGTTGTGGAGATCAGGTCCGGGTGATTGCCTGAAATCATGCTTCTTGTCTGAATTTTCCTGAGATCTTCCAGGTTTTTTACTTTCAGCAAAGCTCCGATCAGTGCCACATTTTCTATACTGTCCATTTTCTTCATGAAAAATACAAAGTCGCCTTTTATGGCGTCCTTAGACAGGATATTGGTCTCGGCATCATACTTTTTCTTAAACTCATTATTAAGAAGCTGGCGGTGGTGGTTATAATAATTCTTTACATTCCTGAATTCCTCTGCCTGCTGAGAGAAGCAAAGGGATGAAATCATACAGAAAAGACAGAAAAAAAGAGGCTTCACTTTGATATATTTATGTAAATGTAATTAAATATTCTGAGATGTGATCACCTTCTCAGCTTTTCAGGTAGCTGTTCAGCGACTCCTGAAGGTGGTTGCGGATATCATCTACCAGATGTTCCGGTTCAAGGACCTGTACTTCTTTTCCGTAAGACAGGATCTCCTGCATAAAATCGTAGGTCGGGTGAAGAAAAAACTCAAAGAAAATTTCTTCCGGGGTTTCCCTGGTCTCTTTCTGCGACTGGTGGAGCGGGAAGCTTTTGATATATTCTCCCTGATGGCGGCTGCATTTGATCATGATTTTCTGAGGGATTTGTTCCGCTAAATTCATTACGCCGAAGGCATTTTTAAAATGTTCCCTGAAATTGTATTTGTATTTTTCACGGAAACGGCTTTTTGTAACGTCCAGATAATTGATGCGGTCCAGTCCGAAGGATTTCAGCATTTTATCTTTCGTATCAATGGCAATCAGGTACCAGCGGTCTTTGGATTCTTTCAGGGCCAGCGGATGCACTTTCCGTGACGTCATCAGCTTGTTTTTATAATTGTAATGCTCAAAGGAAACGATCCTTTTATTACGGATGGCAAAGAAAAGGTCATAAAAATGCTCGACACCGGTGGGTTTTCTGCTTTCAAAAAAGATAAAATCTGCAAAATCCGGATGCACATTCAGTGCATTGCTTACCTGAAAAGACTCCAGTAATTTCTGATTGTACTCATCCACTTCCATGATCGGGCGGCTTTCGATGTAATAACGGTTGTCTCCTTTCTTTTTGTTGTGAATGGACAGGTTGAAAAGATTTGAAATCTCCCGGATATCCCTTTGCAGGGTACGGATCGAGTAGCCCTTGATTCCTGCGTCCTGGAATTCGAACGAGTTGAGTAGGTAGTCCTCCAGCTGAGAATAGGTAGCCGGAGAACTTTCTAATCTTTTTATAATTAAGGCATATCTTGTCAGGTAAAAATCTTTTTTCATCCGGGTATATTTTATAGCAGCTCCGCTGCGTTTATTTGATCGAATGAAACGCAAAGCGTTTCATGATTAAAGTTTCTACCACAAAGATATAGGCTTAATGCGACAAAATGTGTCGTGTTTTATTTTTGTGGATAAGTTTTGAGTCTTTAATTATCTCCCGGAATCATAATAATTTTCAAAATATGAAGGATGATATTCGAAATTTTCTAAATTTAAATAATGTATCTCTTCTTGTCCGCTGCGATTATCATTATAATCAGCCTTAAAAATTGAAACAGCAATATACTCTTGTCCATCAATATTTTTTTTATTGCCTAATGAGTATACCGAATTACTATTTTCCCATTTTTTAGGTTTTGGAGGAGGAATAATATGAATTATTTCCTTATTCAAATTATAAACAATTAAATTACTGGCAAAATGGGGACTAACTGAGCGATCTGTATAACGCACTAATAAAAAATTATTCGCTAAGTATGCATTGCCAATATAATCCTCAGGTGATGATAATAGACTGAATACTTTATTTTCATGCTGCCAGCTTATCTCCAGGGGATGTAAAATATTTACATTACAAACTATTTTAGGATAATGTTGATTATAATACTCGTCTTGATATGTTATTTTATATTCCATATTATTTATTTAAAATATCTGTTCTTCGTCCGAATACAAATAATGAGTTAGTGCTGGTACTAATACGTCTTTTTCATAGTCTTTTATATAACTTTCTAAGGAACCGATAGTACCAATCCAACTACCTTGCCAGATTTTTTTCTACGAGAAACGGAGCACTGCCTACCAAAGATTTATTAAAGTTGCCGGTTAGTATATATTCTTTAGAATCATAATAGTAAATATTGCCATACCTTGCTACCGAACGATTGCATCGTGTGGCCTCATAATATTATTAATCAAATATTCTAAAACCAATATATTGTCCAAAAGCCCTTTTTCATCAGAATAATCTACTGCGCTGCTGTATCTGTAATCTTCTGCACGGAAAACCAAACCAGCTTCAACAGAGTTCTGATGTACATAATTTATTTTTTGGTTGATTACATGATTGCTCCAAAGTTCAACAGGCTTATTGTCATGTCTCCAAAATTGATATTGGTTTACATTGGATGTTTTTGAACCTTCTTTAAGGAAGAAATCTAATAAATATTCCTTTCTGCTTTCTTTGGCATTTTCTTTAACAGCTTGTACAATGATTTTGCTTGTAAATCTTTTTAAATCACCAATTAAAAATTTAGGTTCTGCCCGTCTGTACTTCGGAAAACTAAATGTGCATGGCTTGACATATGCACCATGCATGTATTTCCAGTCCTTTGTTCTTTTGGCAGAATCTTTAAGCTTCCAAAAGAATTTCTTTATATTCATTTCGGATAATACATCCAACCTACTACAGCTACCTTATGAAATATAATCCTTCCGGATTGTGGAATTTGTAATTTCGACTCATCATTGTATGTTTTTATAAAGATAAAAAATTATACAATCTGAGAGAATGAAGTCTTAGAAAAAGTCACGCGATGCAATCGTGCGACAGTGGGGGAGCTAAATTCGAAGATAAATGTACAAATTAGAATGAAACAGGCTGTTAAAATAACAGCCCGTTTATAAAATTAATGAATAAAATACTCTACTTCTGTAGCATAACCATATTCATTATTTTTTTTCTCTTCTACTGTCGGGTGTTTATTTTTAAATCTTAGTATTTTTTCTTTTGTGCTGTTTGTAACTAAATAAAGCGTTGCATCTTGGTCATTATCATCAATTTCCAACTTAAAAATAATTGTATTTAATCTTTTTTTTTCTACAAAACTTTTAAAACTTTTTGGCATAATAAATTTGGAACAATAGAAAGTTTCTTTTGATTTATCACGCCAACCCAATTCAAACTCCACAGGTAATTTCCAAATGAATTTTTTCCATATTCCTATCCCTTGCTTAAATGTACCATCTTGCGAAGTGTAACTAAATCCTATTTCTCTTTTATTGGGTTTATTAAAATCAAAATACATATCATACTCTTTTTCATTATTTGCCCATGCTTCATAAGGAATACCGTGGTGTTGCCAGTAGGTGTAGGTATTTCCCCATGTTTTAAAATCTTTTGTTTTTAAGCCAACTCCTACACTTTCATCTTTATAGCCTTTCAAGTGCCTTTTTGCCACTTCTATATTTATATATTCATTTGCTTTTTGATCTAAAGCTTGGACCCAAACCCGTATCCAGCCTCCCGGTGCCATACCAACCACCAAATGTCCTAAATTGTCTCCGTCATCAAGATTATATTCATTAAACAAATCCTTTATCTTTTCTTGTGGAAGTGATACTTTTCCTTTAAACCTTTTACCATCTACTACACTGTAATAATCTATGTACACTTCTCTCGGAGTATCTTTCCATTTTTCTCCTACCACCGCTCCATATGTGTTTCCCCAACCGCTATCAAATGCAATATTAGCCCCATTCCCAGCATTCCCAAAATTTACATTTCCCGCTACAGGATAATACTTGGGAGCGGAAATCCCCGCCTCCCATCTGTATTTTTTTTTGTTGCAAGAATGTAAAAAACTAAGACTTATCAGAAGCATCCAAAACAGGTGTGTAGTATTCCCTTTTGTAAGGCGGATCTTTATATTCTTTTTCATCGGTAAAATGGGGTACATTGGCATACGCAAAATTATAATGATCTAATGCATCTGCTAAAGGTGCATTCAATCAATTTAAATCTAAATTGCAGATTCACTCAAAGTTAAAACCATCTGGTTAATGCTACTGAAATGTATAGTGCCATAAATCGGGTTGCAGCTTTTATATCTATTTTGTCTTTTTTACAAAAACTAAATACTTAGATCCGCACTCTTTAAATCTTAAATAGTTATTTAAAGAGTTTCCATAATTTTGAAATGTTATACTATCATTTCTATAAACTCCTTCTAGTTTGTCTAAATGAATGTAAGTATAATTTTCATCCTTTGTAAAATGAACTTTTCCCTTTTGTTTATTTATGCTTATCAAATAGTATAATTGTTTTTTTTTGGGATAGATATTGATAATAATTTTTTCTGTGCAATCATTTTGTATAGTTCCAATATAATTTCCCTCAATCCTATTTGCTTTTTTAGAATAAATACTAACTCCCAATAATAAAAAACATAATTTTAATAAATTATTCATATATCTATATTTTTGAATTTGCAATAGTTCTTCTATTTTCAACTTTTTCTTTATTACGCCTTTTTGAACTTTTTGCAGGAGTTGTTTCCCATCCTTTTATTGATGACCAATTCAGATAGTTTGCTGTTAAATCTAAGTATCTTTTATAACATTCTTTAGATTCAGCCGTATTAAGATTAGCATATTTAAATACAGCATTATGTAGCTTCCAACATTGACTTTTTTTTACTGAATATGATTCAAAGTTTATAAACTCAACATTTTCACAATTTACCTGTTTTATCATTTTAATAAGCTTAGGTTTTCTGTCGTCAAGATAATGTGTAAAGCCACCATTAATACGATAAGTAATATATATAATATCATCATTATCTGCAAAAGTATTTAGATTTACCTCAAGGCATTCACTCCAATACCATCCTGCAGAATTTACACAAAACGGTAACTGAGCCAATTTTTTATTATTAGGTTCAGTAGTAAAATTCATATTCTTATCCGAACCATATTTTGTATAGTTATTCCTTCCTGTTATTTGGATTAATCCTCTTCCTTTAAATCTTTTTCCATCACCTTTTTGAGTATTTCCTAAATCTGTTCTTCCTTCATAATCTTGACCTGATGCTCTTTCTTCTTGAAATACAAATTCAGCAGATTCATGACGGACTTGGGTTAAAAAATGCAATTTCCTTACACAGGTATTTATTTTATAGTCCTCCATTGTTTGATTCAAAGCATCTTTATATTTTAAAATATTTGACTTTGAAATTCCAATTAAAGCTAAATCTGCTTCATTTAAATTCCTATTACAAAAGCATTTACTACCATTACTAATTTCAAAATACTGTCCCTCCGAATTACTAAAGTTTTGTACGCCTTCAGATCTATCCCTATTCATAAATGTTGTATCTCTATCTTGCTCGTCCAAAACTTCGGCATGAAAATACAAATATAATTTCTTTTCTCTTGAATCTTCTATAGTTCTTTTCCATTGTTCAAATTCTTTATCGCTTTCAGGTCTGAGTAAGAAACTTTTCCAAGCAAAATTTTCTAATTTGTTTGCATTGGCATATTTAGAAAAATAATCCTGTCCATTTTCGTCTTTGTCTTTTGTTCCTTTTCCTACAGTAATGGTAATACTTCCGCTTCTATCTTGATTTTTAAAAATTATGGCCTTGTTTTTATCGGTAATTTGCCTTTCTTTAGCTTGCCGGATTTCAATTTTCAGTTTTTTTCCAATTAGATTTTCTGTTGTGGCAACTAAAAATATTTCATCTCCAAGGTTTGCTTTATGAACTTCAGGAAAACGTTTTTTTTGTTTTGGCTTCCCCTCAGGAATATTTTCTAAATCATCTATTTCAGGCTTAGAAAAATAGACATCAATAACATTTTTTATTCCATCATTTGGCAGGTTTTTATTCTTTCTACTTTCTCTGTCTTCATCTGCCATTGTTTTGGCAGAATTTATTCCTATTGGTTTATAATAATACATTATTTTAATTTTTAAAACTTTCTAACAAATCCCTCTCGAAAGAGGAGAGTTTGTTAGAAAGAAAATTAGATATTATTTATTGAAAATTGTTGTTAATTCTCTAGGTAATGTCGATAACTTATCATCTGGACTTTCCATTATTATATCCTCTTTGAAAAAAGATGTCCCACTTTCCAATTCCTTTGGATTTTCACAGTTTTTCGGATCATCTTCAGGGAAAATCGGTAATGGCTGGTCCGGATCTACTTTTAAACCGACAGATTCTGCCTGCAGAATGGTTAAATTGTAGGGATTCTTTACCCTGGGGCTTTCCTGTTGGCTGTCTCAGTTCGTCTACAATTGACATGTACATCGGATCTCCGATCACAGGAACTTCACCGCCGTTCCAGATTCTTCCGGTAGTCATAAAGAACTGTACGGTGTCTTCAAAGTAAGGTTTTAAATATAATTTTGAAAAAAAAAACCGCAATAGTTAAATTGCGGTTTAAAATCTATTCTTTATTTGGTGAAGGTGGAGGAGTATAATCTTCCTTGTTACAATTTTGATCAGGTAAAATATCTTTCTTAAATATTTCTAAAATCATATCTCCTTTTTCCATTGACCAATCGAAATATTGATATTCTTGATTGGTAAAGTTATACCTATCTTCTCCATTATCAGGGAATGCAATAAATTTTTCGAATTTTCCATTTCTTTTAAATAATAATAAAATTTTTGGATATTCTTCCTGAATACAATCGCATCCAACACTATTAGATAATCCTGTTCTAATGAAAATATTTTTTTTTGAGTAATTAAAAGAATATTTGATAATCTTTCTTTTTCTATTGAGGAAATCATTCTGATCTGATTATAAAATTTTCTATCTAAGTAATTTCGAGGCTCATTTACATCCTTAATAAAATTAGGATTTGCTATGTAAATTGAATCATATTCATTAAAAGGAAATGTTTTCATTCTTTGTATAGATGGGATCGAAAACCTCTTATAGTATTTATTATCAAAATTGTTAGGATTTATTTGTCCTTCATTTTTAGTAACACATCTTTTTTATATTCATTACAGTTTTTTTTGCAAAATTTTACTCTAAGAGAATCTAATTCATTTATTTTCTGAGAATAAAAAAATTACAAAGCAATAAGAGCGGTAAGAAAAGGATATTATTTTTCATTCTTTAACTAATTTTCATGGTCTACCAAGTTATTTTTTATAATAACTATTTATTAAAAAAACAGGTATAATTAACATTAAAATATTTAACGGAATATTTGTAAAAAGAATGGATATTCCTAATTCAAAAATCCTAGTAATTTCATCAAAAATTTTTAATATTATATTTTTTAAAGTGGGGTTGTATATAAATTGAACATTATCAATATATGCCCAATATAATCCTGCAAAAAATATAAATGTAAAAAACCATATTCCAAAAAATATAAATGTATGATACCATCTAAAAATTTTAAATTTCAAATAACTAAGGCAAAATAAATATGCTAAACTATAAAAAAATAAAAATCCAAATAGCCAAACATTCTTATAATACATTCCATATCCTACTTCAAACCGTGTGAACTTAATCCATATAAAAAACAAAGAAGAAGAATAAAGATATAAAATAATAGTATTAAACCATTTATTAGCTAATTTCTGTATCATTGACTTCGATTTTAAAATTTACATTTTCTGTTTTTATTGATGAATAAATATTATAATCTCCTCCTTTATTATAATCTTTCCTATAATTTCTATAATCTACATTTTTTACTGCATAATAATTCTTAAATGTTGTAAAATATGGGTTCTTCATTATATCATTTGCAATCAAAGACCAATCTCCTAAATATTCATCATTTGTTATAAAATCAAAAGAATCTTTCATGTATACTCCAATTTGTATAATATTTATTTCATACTTCGATATATCAACCTTTTTGATTTCACCTGATGCAATTATTCTAAATTGACAAGAAGCAAATGCGCCAAGTAAATCATCAGACTTTTCTGGCGGAACTTTACTTATTTTATATTGTAAATTCTGACAGTAGAACTTTTCAAATATAGGAATAATTTCATTGTCTTTTTTACCATTTAGTTTTGGTTGTTCAATATTTGGATAATCTTTCAATTTCTTGTCAAATACTCCAAATTTTACACTATCTCCAACATTTACAGGAAGTTTAAGATTTACTTCTGAGTCTGTTGTTTGTTCTTTAATTCTTTGTTTTAAAAGTTTAATAGCATTGTCATTATTCCATTTTTGCATAATTTCATTATTATAAAATTCTCTCATCCTTTCAAATCCAAGAATCCATTCCATAGAAACAAAATCTAACACAGGGTCTTTTCTCCAAGGTTTTTCATTTGGATTTCCATCAAACCACAAATATTGTGTCCTTGCTGATACTTCCCAAGCTGGTCTTTGATTTTGTAAAATTTGAGGTACATATCTAATAATATGAACTTTAAGATAATCGTTTTGAGATAATGGGTATATTTTTCCGGTTCTATCATTTTCAGTTCTAAGAATATAATAAAATTTTTGAATATTTCCCAAAAGATCTTTGAAATCTTCCCCCTGTAAATCATATGACAAAAAGATTTCCTCTTTTTCAATAATTGAAACTCCAATATTTGTAACACCTTTCGGATTGGATAAACATCCAATTTGTGCCTTAAAAGTTTTGCCAATTGCATTTTTTTTGAACTTAATGATGAACCAAATTTTATTATCTCTTAAATCCATAAGATTTGTCTTCTTTCTTGTTTTTATATCAACCCAATATGCATCTTGAACAATATCATTAATAGTGTATGTTTCATTTATATTTTCAGTACTTCCCATACTCCTCAATCCCAATGCCTTCGCTTTCTGAATTCCTAATGCTTTTATTGCACTCATTTTATAAATTTTAATTGTTAAAAGAAATAGAAATGACGGTAGTAAAACCGCCATTTCATAATAATTAATTTATCCAAGCGTTGTTTCCTTATTTTCAGGATTCGCAAGACTTATATTCTCTTTAATAAAACTAGTCCCACTTTCCAATTCCTTTGGATTTTCACAGTTTTTCGGATCATCTTCAGGGAAAATCGGTAATGGCTGGTCCGGATCTACTTTTAAACCGACAGATTCAGCCTGTAAAATGGTTAGAATTGTAGGGATTCTTGTAATCCAGTATTTACCCTGGGGCTTTCCTGTTGGCTGTCTCAGTTCGTCTACAATTGACATGTACATCGGATCTCCGATCACAGGAACTTCACCGCCATTCCAGATTCTTCCGGTAGTCATAAAGAACTGTACGGCGTCTTCAAAGCCCGGCTTTACGGTAACGATCACTCTTGCCATGCCTGCCTGAAGGAAATTTCTGAACAATGGATCTGCACTTTCGGACAGATACATTTTTTGCCATTCATCACGGTTGGCCCAGTAATACGGATAAAAAGTATAATCCATAATACTCCATTCAAAAGCCTGTTCCATGAATTTTGCCAGCGCCGCATATTGGTCGAGATCACCGCTTAAAGTAACACTGAAATCCTTCATTTCGGTACCGTTGGTGAATTTTTTTCCAAGAATATTCAGGTAATCCTGCAGCAGATACGCAATACAATTGTGCTTCAGGATCACAGATTCCATCTCACGATAGAAATTGCCTAATTTTTCTCCATTTTCAGCCTCTTCCTCTTTGGCTTTTTCCTCCGCCTCTTTCTGTTTTACCAGAAACTCTGCATATGCTGCTTCATAGGCTTTGATGATGGCATCAAAATTCTCTTCCTTCCATGAAGCCATAAAAGCATCTGATAGGGTACATTTAATTTTTACAATGAATGACATCTCGGTTGTCCCATTGCCACCGGCATACTGCATGGCATAATTTCCTACAACATTAATCCCGGTAATCGTATAATTGCTTCGCAGCCAGCCTTCTTTATTTGAGTTTATGAAAGTCGGTAAAAAGCCTCCTTGTAAGTTATCTATTACAAGAGGAGACGAGTTCTTTTTAAACCTATTATAGAAAGCATAAGTAATGTTTGCTTCGTATCCTTTATAATTATCCGGAATCGTAAGGCTTAAAGTTCTTGGAGCTGCACTGTTATCAAGGTTCTGGGGTCCGGTTTCTGCTGTGTAAAGTATATTGGATTCAGGCAATTTAGTTAGGGTCACCCCATAATAATTTGCCCAATATTGCACTTGACCATCAGTTGCTGATTTTGGATTTGCCATTTCCCACTGATCTTTAGATTTTCTTGGATCAACAGGAGCTTTAAAAATCTCTTTTGTGGCAAAAGTTGCCAGGCGGTGCAGCTTAGCCGGCTCCGGAATCATAAATTCAAACATGGTACGTTTACCGTAATCATAAATCTGATTTTTCATCTTCTTATCTACCCATCGGTAAACTCCGGTGATGTGTTTGGGTTGGGCTGCATCAGGATTATTGGTATCCGTTACTTTCCCCCGGTTGTCAAATTCATGGACATTGGTTTCCGTATATTCTTTGATGATTTTCTGAACACGCTCTTTATTGATTTTGGTAAGTACACGTTCCATTGCCCGCTCGGTTATTTCCTGGGATTTGGCTACCGCCTGCCTTGTGCTGTCATGCTGGGCTGTATTATTGGCATAGCTTGCTGCTACTTCCAGTGTCCAGCTCCCTGCTCCTCCACTTGCTCTTGTACTTCCCTCAAAGCTTTGCTGTTTCTCAATCTCTTTAGCAACTTCGGTCTGCATTTCATTTCTCTCAGCCTTAGTAGTGTCTGAAATTTTTTCGCTTTCAACAGATTCTGACGTAGTATCCGTAATTTCGGAATAGTCTCTGGATACAGAAGATTTGTGGCGCAGTTCGCTGGCCATTACGTTTTCAATATTGGATACCTCACCAGGAACGTACGCATGAACGCTTTGTTCTACTTTCAGATAATCGGCAATACCGAGTCTACGGACACCAAAACGTTTCGGAGTAAAGGTTCCGGAACCTGTTCCATTTGTTCCATTACCCTGACCCTGACCTGGGTTTTCACCACCTTCTGTAGGCTCGTCTGTTTTCGTTTTAAATACAAACCTGCCTGTATAAGACTGTCCTGAGATGATACTTTCATGGGTGATTATAGCAGATTCACCATTTTTAAAATACAGAATAACTCTTACTGATGAAACTGTTTTAAGATTACCTTCTACAATAGGGAATATAACTTTTCCATCCATTACGTCAATAGCAGAAATGTTCTGAAGATAATTTTCACCGTTAGAAGCCAGTTCTGCAGAAGCTGACATCAAGCCAAGCGCTGCGCTGTCTGTATTGTAATAAAATGAGAGATAATTTTTAGGGGCCAGGGAGGTAACTCTTGTGATTACATTTAAAAAATAAGTACCTGAAATCTCGGAATAAGTTGTTTTGTTCACCGGAATCAGTATACTTCCTATTCTTGCGAATTCCTGTTCCCGGACAGGAGCTTTTTCAAGTGAAATTTCTGTTTTAGAGAGTATCTGCTGATTAAGCTGTTCATAAACTTCTGAAAAAGTATCATATTCGTCCGTAATAGACACCGGTATTTTACTGATCAGAATTTCCCTGTCAGAAACAATTTCAAGCTGAGCATAATTAAGTTCTGTCTCTAAAGGTCTTCCGTAGTTAATAAGGGTAAAGTGTTCAATGAACTGGGCAAATGAATCCAGCGAAAGCTTTTCCTGCAGATCTCTGAAATTCAGTTCATTTTTGTACTCAAACACAAAGGGAGGAACAGTAGACTCTCCTAAATTGGCATATAATGCATCAATTTCTGCCTGAGTCATAGTATCTTTAATCTGGGCTTCTATTCTGTTCAGAGCCTCATTATAAAGATCAATAGCAGGCTGATAGCGGGCAATATATTCTCTGTATGCTTTCTCGTATGCTTTTGATCTGAGTTTGTAAAACATCTTCTGAATTTCTTCCAATTCAGATCTCAATTTGCTAAATGCCTTTCTTTCTGATTCCAGAAGAGATAATTCAGAGATTTTTTCTCCCTCTGTTTTTAATAAATGCTGTATAGGGGCAGAAAGCTCTGCATCCCCGATTATTCCTTTACCTACATAAGAAGTGCTTACCTGAAAAGAATTATTGCTGGAAGTACCGGTACTGTTATTGCTGTCTCCGAAAAGTGATGCAGGTAATACAACTTTAGCATCTAGTGCTTTAATTTTTAAGTCATTACCATTAATTTTAGTGTATTCATCCGTAGGTTGCAGTTTGCAGACAAACCCGAAATGAAGAGCCTTCAGAACGTGAATAACCGCTTCTTTAACATAAAAGTCCTGTTGGGTAATGACCTGGTAGATAAGGTTGTTCCATAATTTTTCAAGTGCAGTTTTATCTGTGTTTTCAAAAGCTGAGACAGCTTGAAGTTCTTCTGCAGACGATAGTACTTCTCTTTTTGCAATTTTACGGCCTAATTTTAACGCATTTTGATAGATGGGGTCACTTTCAATTGCGCTTTCGCTTTTAATTGCCAGCGCAGCAAATACTCCTGCCTCTTTTTCCATTAAACCGAATTTTATTGCAGCGGTATTGCTGATCTCTGCCGCTACCGCTGTATCAAATGTGCCGGATAAACCTTCACTTCTATGGATGAATCCCAGGTTTTTATCTTTGGTTTCCGTTAATTGCGGGTTTCTTAAACTCACAAATCTGAAAAGGGTCTGTGAGGCATTGTTTTTATTGTTTGTTGTCATATTATGATACTTTTAATGTTAGAGAATAATGAGTTCCTGTAGGGTTGCTGATACGTCTGTTTTAAATGTATTGTTTTGACAGAACATCCCAAATTTTAATGATCCTTGTGTTATTGAGCCAATTGTCGTAAAAGTTCCCGTATTTAAAGTAACCGAAGAAATAAGTGTCTCTCCTCTTCTGATAAAGGTGAAATTACCTTGTGCAGTTGTATCATAATGATTGGTGGCAAACATTAATTCTGAAGTATTTACTTGACACCTCCATCGTAATGCACTGCGGGTGTAAACCATTCTGATAAACGGTGAAGCCTGATTTGTAAGTTCTGGAAGTGTATTTGTATTTACCAGACCGAAATAATATTCCGGATCTCTTGAATATTCCCAATTGTAAATATTAAGGTTTATAGAACCTCTTAAAATAAAATCCTGATTTTCAGAAACCAAAGGTTTGGATATTAAAGAAGCAATAAATGTGTAATCATTTTCCAAAGGCTTTACATTTGAATCCGTAGCAAAGACGCATACATTACCGCGTCCATAAATATTGTTGCTTACTGTATTATTATAAAGTTTTTTGTCCCATTGGGTGGATGACAGGTCTACTTTTGATAATGCATTGCTTATTAATACTGTTGAATTAGTAGTATATGAAGCAGTGCCATTAGAGATCATGATTTTATATTCTCCTTCAGCTAAGTTGCTGCAGTTATAATAAAATATAAGATCTGTTCCGTTCTGAAACAATTGAACCTGTGCATTGGGGATTTTAGTCACTAATGTTCCGGATGCTGTCATTAAACTTACTGAGAAGTTTGCAGGATTGATATTAAGGTTAGCTCCTTTTAAAGTGAACCATGTATTTTTATCTGTTTTATCTACGATAGGAGGCAGGATATAGGCAACACTCATGGTACTGGTTGTCCAGCCACCATTCATTTGAGTTTTCCAATCTGTTTTTTCATTCTCGCTTAAAAGAGAGGGTGCACTGATAAATAAATCTTTTCCAAAATCATTTTTTAATATTTTTTTAGTTGCATTATCATTATTTAATAGTGGAACATACTGATTGGTTTCAGCCTTATTAATTATTTCCGATGGCTTGTCCAGCTTGGCAACGAGCATATCTTGAAAAGTTGAAGTATCAATAATCTGTATATATCTTGCGCCGCTCCATCTGAACTGTTTGCCAGTAGTAACCTCAATATAGATTTTCCCTGTCTCACCTTCCTGTGGAAAATTAGACAGCGTATTATATTCTAATACATCATCTACATAGCTTGGAAGCTGGGAAGCAGGTATTTTACCATCTATTAAATCTGCTTTTTTAGTAAAATCATAATCTATAGTATTGGCGGGTATTTTATCTTCTTTATGAAAATATGAGTCCTGCCACTGCCAGAAGTCTTCCTGTTTCGGGATATCTCCATTTTCAAAAAGTGTTTTTAATTTTTGTTTGTTTAACATTTTAAATTATTTGTTTAATTAATATTATATTGAAACCGTCTTTATAAATAGCTTCGGTCAAATCGTTATTTTTTTTTAGGCGTTTTCAGACAAATTTTCCACATGATGCTTACATTTTCTTTTTCATTTTTCATTGTTTTTTAAGGTTAATTTTTAAACATAATTCCGGCTGTCCAGCATTTCGTGAATGGTGAATTCAAAGGGGTTTTGATAAAATTTTAAAGGGTTGCTTTTGTGTTTTATTTATATCTCAAAGGTAGTGTTGGGCAGCGACAGAACTTGACGTGTTTGAATTTATTTTTTAATAAATATCTTTTTCAAGGATTTGATTTTCTATATTTTGACGGAAGAAATTTTCAATGTCATTAAGATAATGGTCATAGTCTATCTCGGTATTTTCGATATCGCTCCATTCTACGGTATAAAGGTCTTCATCGAAGATCATCTCTGAATTATGATTTGGTGTTTCCATATGGTACGTTTGATATTTGGTATTGTAATCCGGATATATTTCCGGCTGTTCAGCATTGTAAAAATGTTTGATTATAAAAGTGTGTTTAAGTTTTTAATGAGTGTTTTCTGTGTCTTTATTTATATTTCAAAGCTACCAATCGGAAGCGTCAAAACTTGACGTGTTTTAAATATTTTAAAATATTTTCTATCATGATAAAACAGAGAGCAGCCGGAACATTGTAATTAGATAAAATCATTTATTTAATAGATACATGTTCAGGGCTGCTTTCTGTAACAGCCGGATTTCTATCATCGAATAACAGGTAAAGCTGTACTGAAGGATTGTAAATTGATATTCATTGTAATAATTATCACTTTTTTATTACTTATGTGATAAGTAAAGCCCATTAACTATTAGAATATAAGCTTTTAAACTTATATTATATCAATATAAGTTTAAAAGCTTATATTCTATTCTTAATCAATTTCTGGACAATCTGGTTCAGTACATCCCGGTTGTCATCAATATAGCTCAGACCTGCCTGGATCAGGTTCTCAATATTGGACCTTCTCACATTATCCATGGAAGGAGAAGCGTTCTTAAGGGAAGGATTAAGCCGGTAATAGTTTTTCTGGTTTCTTGACCCTAAAGTCTGGAACATCTGGCCAAGCTGGTAATCTACAGTTTCTGCATTGGCGGACATCAGGATATCAATAATAGGATTTACCCAGCCTATTTTCCCTGCTTTTTCAAGCTTTTTAAAAGAATAGGGCCTTGCTTCGATGCCTGTGCCAATGGAGATGATAAGCAGATCATTCACGGTAGGATAATTTGCTTTCTGATGATTTTTCAGGACTTCTGCAAAAGGGATTTTCCTGGCCTCTGCATAGGCGCACAATGCCGGGTTATTCGCGAACATGCCACCGTCAATCAGGCTGAAAATCTGTCCGTACATGGATTTGATCTGAACCGGCGTGAAATAAGTAGGCGCCGCGGAAGTAGCCCTGCAGATATCTTTAACATAAAAGTTATCGGTACTCAGGCGTGCTTTCCAGGAATTGAATATCTTGGATCTTCTGTTTTCTATATCATAGCTTGTTATCAGGCAGGGTTTTATCAGTTCTTTTAGTTCCAATTTTCCAAAAAAGTCATTCAGGTTTTTTTCAAGTTCTTCCTGAGGGATCTTTTCATTGATCAATCCGAACGGATTCACCATGCGCTCCCAAAAAGAAACCTGGAATATGTCGCCACCTTTTTCGGCATACAGTTCTAATCCTTTATGGATAGAATATTTTGCCTTCCGGTGTTCATCGGGACATAGAATAATAGACGCAATCAGCCCTCCTGTACTGCTTCCCGCCACCAGGTCGAAATAATCTCCCAGTTTTGCGCTCGGGTTGTCATACAACTGCAGCTGCTCTTCTATGTAGCGCAGAATAATACAGGTGATAATCCCCCTGATTCCGCCCCCGTCCAAAGAAAGAATGGTTGTCTTTTTCATTGTTAATTTATACTTTTTGATAAGAAGTACCTGACAACTTTAGACAAGTAAAACCAATAGCTTCCGTGAAATTTAACTATTGGTTTTAGCGTTATAATGATTGCTTTTGGTATTTCTTGTAAGCAAAGGTAGGCGGGAGATGCGACAGAAGTCGTCGCATTAAAAAATAAATTCAAATAAAAGAGAATTATAAAATTACGTATCCGTCCTTATCCCTGCTCATTTTCAACAGTGTTCTCCAGGCCGTTTTTAGCAGGCCTTTTTTAGTCCGGACATTCTTTTTTTCGAAATGGGGAAGGTCTTTAAAGGTTTTCCAGTTTCCGCCCCAGTCCCAGCCTTGTTTTGCGAAAATTTTAACACATTCGTACCAGTCTGCCACTTTATCATTGTCCCAGTCTTTTACGGTATCCCAGCTGGCAGTCTTTCCGTCAATCATCATACAGATATCAACGGCAAGCCCGTAATTGTGGATGCTCTGCCCTGCCTTTGCATTCGTTACCTTTTTACCGGAAGTAATCCGGCCTATGGCATACAGTTTTTCCTGTTCCTCAAAGTTTCTCAGCCCTTGGGTAATTCTTACTTTTGCCCTTCCTGTTAATGCTTCATCGCATTCCTTAATGATCTGCTTCACTTCCTCTCTTACTGCAGGATGAAGCTGTTCTATACGTTGTAAAGTTATTTTGTCCATATAATCAGTATTAGTGTTTTGGAAAGCAAAGGTATAGCGGCAGTGCGCCAAAACTTGACGTATCTTACTGTTGATTTTTTTTGTTTGATAAGTAATTAAATAGCAATGTGTTGTGATATATTTTAATAATTATATTTATAAATAATATAATGCGACAAGTTTTGACGTTTTCTGCATTCATCTTTGCTGCAAGTAAATAAAACATAATATTCTGCTTACCATTCAATCTATAATTATTCGAATTTAAATTCAGTAAGCTGTAGCATGATCAGTACAAAACCAATTAATTCAGTTAAAATGAAAATCATCGATTATGAAAATTCTGCACTTCCTTAGATAGCATTTACAACGTTCTCAATTGGTATAATAGAGTATTAATACATATATGTATGCAGGGGTAGAAACTTAATAACCTCTTGAATATTGTGAGACTAGAACAAATACCTGGCTAGCTGTTCACAATACAGTAAAATGCTAAACTAACTTGTAACGTTCAGGTCTACCTGAATAATAATTAATAAACCAAATCTTTATATTTATGAAAAGCACAAAACAATCTTTAGGAGCACAGAGAAATAAATTACTTCGATATCAGCAAGTGATGGATGAATTTAATAAACATGATTGCAGATATACTCCTATTACCGTTATCTGGAGAGAGTTCATTTATCCTAAGTTTCACATCAGCAGAGATACCTTGTATCGTATCCTGAATACTCCAATAGAAGAGGAACTTGAAAAAATAAATGCTCCTCATTCTTTTTAATTACATATTAGCTATTTAAAAGTATAAATTACTTTATACATTATTATTCTATTATAACCCTTAAAGATTTACAATTGGTTTCTTTATAAAATAGAAAAGTTTTTGCACGATAAAAACCGGACACTACTGCATGTATTTTTTCTGTAATATTATGTTCTATCCAATTTTCAGTTGTGATATCTATTTTTGGATTTGCGATGTTAGGTTTAAGCCTGAATCTTTCTTGTTATCTGTTTTGAACCTAATCAGGGGCTTTCCAAAATCACTATAAATCATCTGGATAATATTATGAGACAACAGGACACTCATTATTAGTAACGGAGCTATATTTAATTACTCCCAGCATTCTCCGAATAATTAAATTCTGTAATGGCAGAAAAGTGAGTATAAATACTCTAAAATTGTTTTATATGTAAGTGTTTGATTTAAAGTTATATCAATTGTTTAAGCTGAAATATTGAATAAGAGAATTGTACAGCTTGGTGTGAATATCTTACAGTTGTGTCTGAAAATCTGACAACTCTTTTCACATTAAAATTTAACGGTGCAACTTTGCCTCAGAAAAGAGAGAATTGTCAAAATTTAAATTTTTTAAAATGCTCAACTTTCAAAATATGATTGTAAATGAGTCAGAATATTTTTATTGAATAAATGAATTTCAGAATCAGCAGGAGCAAAATTGTGCGTAAAAGTAGTGGTGACTTCCGATTGTATATATTCAGAAGTAAAACAGTACAAATTTTACTGAAGGTTAACTGAGAAGAATTGCTGTATGTGGTCTAGGTTAAGTGTTTCAACATTTCTGCAGCGGTAGCCACAGTTTTAATCAATTAGCAAAAGATCTAAGGATGTTTAATATCTCTTCTCAAATTATATTGAGTACTGTCGGAATTTTCCACAAAATCACATAATTCAGAGATAATTTAATTTCAATTAGAAGGAAGGGACTAAAGAGATAACGGAGAGGCTAACATGATTTAAGAGAATAGTAATCTGTAAAAATACAGGAGATGTTAAAGCCCACGATAATCTTTAACCTAATGTATCATCCGTTCTATTGAATTTAAGACGATTATAATAAAAAATAAAAACAAAAACAAAACAAAAACCATGATTACAGATAAAACGATATTAAAAGACTGGTTTTCCACAGGGTTGAAGCCTGACCAGGAACAATTCTGGGCTTGGATGGACAGTTATTACCATAAGAATGATCTTCTTTCCA